>Ga0209949_1000698_pt1 | contig 17173 bp, 14 predicted proteins | sample SalPonC_black_MG_FD_185711 | JGI IMG/M metagenome (GOLD analysis project Ga0209949, IMG submission 185711) | Salt pond soil microbial communities from South San Francisco under conditions of wetland restoration - Salt Pond MetaG... | ecosystem: Environmental > Aquatic > Marine > Intertidal zone... | reverse complement strand
GTAATGAGTTATTGAAATCAGATGATTTACGGTATTCCGAAGAATTTTCCTGGGATGTATATATTATTGAAAATGATGACGTATTAAATGCTTTTTGTGTCCCCGGCGGTAAAATGTATTTTTATACAGGGATTATTAAATTTTTAGATAACGAAGCCGAGTTTGCAGGCGTTATGGCTCATGAAATGGCTCATGCTGATAAAAGACATACTACAAAGACCATGACCAAACAATACGGTTTTTCTATGCTTCTGTCTGCATTACTTGGAGATGACCCCGGTACCTTAGCTCAAATTGCCGCTGATCTAGCACAGGGCCTTGGTTCACTTGCATTTAGCCGCGATCATGAGTATGAAGCTGATGAATATGCTGTTCGTTATACAGCAGATGGCACGGGTGATTATAATTACTATCCCAAGGGCATTTCTGCCTTTTTTGAAAAAATGGAAGGACAAGCTTCTGCTCCTGAATTTTTAAGCACTCACCCAAGCCCTGATAATCGATTAGAGAGTATTGATGAATTTTGGGTAAGTATTGGTTCTCCTGATGGAGAAGATTATGCATCGCGTTATCAGGAGTTTAAAAATAGTTTACCTTAAAAAATAGTTGACTCACACACTGAGAAATCCATAGATGCATTTACTGCATGTATGGATTTTTAATAATTATGGTTTTGTGCTTTTATTAAAATAAAGTAATAAGCTGACTTGTAATAATGATAATAATTAAAGCCAAAGGGTAAACCATAGCGTAAGTAACTTGTGGGGCGTTGGTTTTTGTTATCGGTTCAATAGCCGAAAGTGCAGGAGTACTGGTCATGCTTCCGGTTAGGGCGCCTAATAATTGTAAAAAGTTAATTTTTAAAATATATCTTCCTACAAGCAATACAGTAAACATCGGGATTATGGTTATGGCTATTCCGATAAAAAACAGATTAATGCCATTTAGCATGATAGTATCAATAATCAGAGAACCGGTATCTGTGCCTACCCCGGAGAGGAAAAATATTAGTCCCAGTTTTCGGAGAAACTGATTAGAGGACCCTGAAATGTTCCAGATTATTTTTCCTGTTTTTCCTATTTTACTTAAAATTAATCCGGCGATTAAAACACCTCCTGTCAACCCAATACTAAATGAAAAGTCTTTATAAACAGGTATCCTGATAAAACTTATAAGTATACCTAACAGAATTCCTGTTACCACAGGGAGAAAATCGAGCTCATCAAGTTTTTTTCGGTCATCTCCAACCAGCCTGCCAATTCTTTTCATATTTTCTTCAGGGGCAGCAACCGTTATTTTATCTCCAAATCTAAAGCGGCTGTTGGCATTTGGGGTAATATCAATACCACTTCGGCGTATTGAAGTAACTGTAGCGTTATATTTTTGAAGTAATCCCAGCTCTCCAAAAGGTATATTTAAAGCTTTATTACTAGTTACAAGGAAATGTCGAATAATTATTTTCTTGTTTGAAGGAATTTGTTGGGAGGTTTCACTTCCAATAAGCAACTGTAATTTTTGTAAATCTTCGGCTGTACCACAGGCCCGGATAATATCTCCCTCTCTAATGACTGTAGATGCCTTGGGGTTTATGGTTGAATATTTTTGGTATACTTTTGAAATATTAGTATTTGTTAGTGAGCGCAGGTCTAGCTCTCCAATGGTTTTGTCAAAAATATTGTGGTTCTCAACAATGTAGTTTTTATTAATCAGCTTAGGATATTGTGCATTTATTTCTTTAAGGTAATCCTGTTCTTCTTTTTTTAAGTCAATGTTAAAAATCCTTGGCGAGAACCGGGTAATTAAAACCACCCCTATTACTCCAAAAGGAAAAGCAATACCAAAACCTATACCGGGTAAAGCAGACTTTGTGTTTTCAATGGTTACCGCTAAGCTTGAAGCGCTGGTTAATGAGCCTGTAAATAAACCAACCGCCATATTCATGTTAACATCAAAGAGTTTAGCTAATATAATGGTTATTATTCCTCCGGTAAAACTGAGTGTAACAGCAAGGGTTAATAATTGCAGGCCTCTTCTTTTAAATGATTCAAAAAATCCCGGACCAGCCTGAACTCCTACACTATACATGAAAAAGATAAGTCCGATCTGTTGGATAATATCAGGAATATCCAGTTCGAAGTAACCAAAAATTAGCGCAATAAAAAAAATGGCAGAGGTATCAAGCGAAATCCCTTTTATTTTTATTCTTCCTAAGAAAATACCAATGGTCGTTAAAAGAAAAAACACACCGTATTCGGTGTTTAAGATTTCCATGACGTTAAGATTTTATCCTACAAAAGAACTAAAAATTAAAAATATAAAAAAGAGCTTTTATAAAAACAATGAGGCAAGGACCATAATTAATAGCAATAAAAGAATTACCAAATAAGCATAAATATTCCCAAAATTAAGGGTCCATCCTCGCATTTTATCCAATTTTGGGACTATTATTCTGTTATCTCTTGGATTGTAATAGAAGATACGAAATTTATAATTGTCCGGATTATTCAACTCTCTGTCTAATTCTGTATTCATATTATTTGTCTATAAAATTAACGATAGCATTAACAAGTTCGTTGTTTATTTTTAGTTCAGGGTTTGTATACGACTGAATATTTTCCTGCAGGCCTCCATCAATGGTTTTTAAAATATGATTCATGTTTTCAATTTTTACCAGCGTTGCTTTTTCTGTAGCATTTGCAAGCTTTTGTGCCTCCTCCATATCTGTTTGAATATCTTTATCTCCCTGTATAATTAACGACGGGCAATTTAAATCTTTAATCAATGCTGCAGGGCTATAATTAAACCAGCTAATTAAATAGGGTTGCACTGATGGCCTGAATAAAGAACTTAATTGTTGAGGAATATCTTTAACATAGTTACCGTTTTTCAGGCTGTCAATTATAAGCTCAACAGAATTATATAAACTTAGAGGTAATTTAGGTTTTAACTGCTTTTTCAAGAGGTTGTCGGCCGCATATCCGGCTCCGGCGATAGAAATAAATCCATCAACGTCTAAATCTTGTAATGCAATTAGACCTATTAGTGAGCCTTCGCTGTGACCAATAATATAAATACGCTTAAAACTTTTGCCTTGCAGGAATTTAATTATTGATTTTATATCTTTTGCATATTGATCAATCGTTAAATCGGATTCTTTAAATTCGGGATAAGAGCTTTTTCCAACTCCTCTTTTGTCAAATCGTAACGTAGCTATGCCTTCATTAGCCAACGCATCCGAAAGGAATTTTAAGCTGTTATTTTGCATCAAAGGCTGGTTCCCGTTTAAATCTGTTGGCCCGGAGCCCCCGATAATTAATACAGCCGTAGGTTGGAGGCTGTTCTGTGGCTCAGATAAAACAGAGTGAATTGACAAATTTCCCGATTGAATAGTTAATGTATCTGTTTTTATCTTTGGTAATTCTGCCCGTAAAATCGATGGCATTATCAAAATTGCTAAAATGGATAGTACTAGTTTTTTCATCTGTTTTAAAAAATTTGAATGAGTTTACTGTTTATGAATGCAGAAAGAACGATTGCCAGTATTAAGCTGGTAATAAAGGTTATAATTAATTTGCCACGTTTTAAATTTGACGCAATTTTATAAGCATTAAACATCAATGCCACCATCCAGATTGTTAAAAAGAGTGTAAAAATAATAAGAACAATGGCTAAAGTTATAGCGCCTGCGCTCATAACCACAGGTTCGCCTTGTTCCAGCAATTGCCAAAGAATATATCTGCCGAATTTGTCCATTGTGTTTGAAAAACCTGTTAACGCTGCAAATAAATAGGGGTAACGGGCTAGTGCCTGAGTGCCAAATATATCGATTAACCGTATTTTTGATTTTGAGAAAACAACAGCAAAAAGATATAAGATAGTAGATATAATCATCCAGTTTGCTATGCTTTGGAGAATGTAATACGAAACAGGGTAGCTCGGACCTGTTTTAACAGATAGTATATCAGGGAAATGGATATTGCTGTAATAGCCTATAACTGAAGTGCAGAAGATAATAAGTAAGCCGATTAATAACGAGTAGCCCCCTGCTATATAAACAAAGGGATTTAACAATTTTTTTGTCATGATATTTCTGTTTGTAGTTTATTTATTTTTTTAATTAAATCATCTAACATATTTCTTACCGTCGGATAGCTGAATTTCAATTTCTGGGCCATAATTTTTAAGCTGCCACTACTTTGCATAAATAAAATAATAAAATCTTGTTCTTTTTGTTCAAGTTTAAGTAATAAGGGTAGGTGATATAATCCAGTAATGGTTGTTTCACAATTATCACAATGGAGACTTTGAACTTTTAGCTCAGAACTACAACTTGGACATAAAACAGGAAGTTTTTTATTCATAATTTTTAATTTATTTTTTTACAATATTATAAAATTATATTAATATTATCAATATATAAATTAATAATATTTAATATTAGTTTAATAAAATTAATATTGAAGTGTGAAATATAGCTACTGTTTTTGAAAATAAAGTTTAAAAAAGCGGAGTAAGGAAATGCTACAAAAAAATGGTTTAAAAGTTATTTTGTTAAGTCAGCTTTTAGGTATGCTGAAAGATAAAGTACTTCCCTTGCCGATCGCTGAGTCAATAGTTAACGTGCCGCCCCATTGTTGAACAAACTCTTTACAGATAATCAGTCCAAGTCCTGTGCCTTTTTCTAAATCAGTTCCGGGTTTTGTAAAGTTAATGTCTTTGTTAAGTATATGTTCAATTTCATCTTTTCTTATCCCCGTACCATAATCTTTTATGGATATAATAATTTCATCCGGATTATCAACTGTTGTGATATTTATTACATCATTTTTATAAGAAAATTTAATGGCATTAATGATTAGATTTCTTAATACCGTCCTAAGCATATTCTCGTCGATATTGGCGATTAATTCTTCGGCATGGTTAAAGTTAATTTCTATATTCTTTGCCAGGGCTGAATTTTTCACGTATAAAATAACATGATGAATAATTTTTGTGATATTTTTTTCTTCAGGTATTGATTTTATCTTATCTGTTTGGGTTTTTGACCAGTCTAAAAGATTAGTTAATAAATTAAATCCGTTATTTGATGCGAAGTTTATTTGTTGTAAGTATTTTAGTATTTCTTCTTCAGATAGTTCGTAATATTGGTCTTGCAAGATTTCCGAAAAGCCTATCAGGGTATTAAAGGGATCTCTTAAATCATGGGCAATAACAGATAGTAGCTTATCTTTTGTTTTAACCAACTCTTGCAGCTGATTATTTTTTTCGGTTATTTTTTCTTCTGCTTTTACCCGGGCTGTTATATCTCTTGCAATACCTAATGAGCCAATCACCTGATTGTAATCATCGAATAAAGGGTTTACAGAAAATTCAAGATGAACAATTTTTCCTTTGGGGGTTTTAAAAGCATGTCTGAAAATGGGAGATTTTTTACCTGCTAATCGCTCCTGATGTAATTTTTTGGCAAATTCTTTGTCTTTAGGGAGCATAAGGTGACTATACTCTTTTTTTGCAAGTTCTTCAACAGGGACTTCAAATATTCGTTCTGCAGCTCTGTTATAAAAGGTAATCTTTTTATCGAGGGATATGCTGTAAATGATATCCGAAGCTTTTTCTGCAATAAAGCGATATTTTCTTTCGCTTTCGCGTAATGCATCTTCAGCTTTCTTTTGCGAACTAATATCTTCAAGAAAAATAACAATCATCTCTAATTGTTTGTCTGAAGACCACTGAAAGTTAACATGCGATCGAACCCATAATTTATTTCCGCTTTTTTGTCGGACTCTTTTTTTAAAGCTGAATTTTTTTCCTTTGTTGCTTTTTGTTTTTTCAAATAATTCAAATACTTCTCTTTGATCATCCGAATGGATAAGATTAATAAGGTTAAAATTTCTCAGCTCATGAAAAGAAAATCCTACAATATCCATAAACTTTTGATTTATCTTATAAAGCCCTCCATCAGGTTTGCCTATTGCTATTCCAATAGCATCGTTGTTAAAAAGGATATCCAGGTGTTTTTCATTTTGATAGACGGTGCGCCTGAACAGCTTTTCTTCAGTAATATCTTTGGAAATAATACCTAAGAATTGTTCATTATTAATTTGAATGTTTGTAAATAGTGTATTGATATATTTCTTTTCATTTTTTGTATTACTAATTCCAAGGTAAATACTTTTGTCTAACAACCTAAAATTGTGTTTGTTAAAAGAATTTTGCAGGACATTACGAATAAAACTTTTTAGTTTGATATTTGCCGACACTTTTGGAAGGAGAAATTCGATAATTTCAAGGAAGTTTTTCCCGATAACATCAACTTTAGGAATATCTGTAATAGTTTCGATTCCGGCATTCCATTCGCATATTTGATAATTTTTATCAATTAAAATAATGCCTTCTTTGGAATTAGTGAGAAGTTCATCAAAAAGTTGATTGTCGTCTTTTAGTAATTGGAGTAGCCTTTTCTGTTTTAATAAATCATTCATTCTAAATTATGAATTATACAACAATAATAAATTTACTAAATTTTCAGGGAATTTTAAAAGGAAGTTAGATTAAATTAATCTTTTATCATTATTTTCGTATGCTTCGTCTATTTTAAGGTTTGGGTTATACGAAGCTTCAACTGCCAGCTTGTCGCAACGTTCATTTTCTTTATTATTTGCATGCCCTTTAACCCAGTGAAAATTCACTTTATGTTTCCTGTAGATTTTAAGAAACCGAATCCATAAATCGGGATTTTTTTTCTTTTTAAACTGCTTTTTTTCCCATGTAAACACCCATCCTTTCTCTACAGAGTCTGCTACATATTTTGAGTCGGTATAAATATCTACGTCACAATGGTCGTGTTTTAGTTTCTCAAGTGCAACAATTACCGCCAGCAGCTCCATACGATTATTGGTTGTTTTGCGATAGCCCTCGGAAAGTTCTTTCCTGTGCGCCCCGGACATTAAAACAATTCCGTAGCCTCCGGGGCCCGGGTTTCCTCTTGCCGAACCATCAGTATATATGGTAATTTTTGTTGCCATTTGGTTTTTTGCTAAAGATAATAAAGCTGTTAGTAATAAAAAAACAGGCTCAGGAATGGTCTGAGCCTGTTTCAGTATTCAATTATGATTTTATTCTATAATAGTCATCTCTTCGATAAGGTTTTTTGCTCCTGCAAATTTGTCGATAACAAATAAAATATAACGAGCATCCACATTGATACAGCGTTGTAGTTCGGGTTCAAAAACAATATCACCGCTCATTGCTTCCCAGTTACCGTCAAAAGCAGTGCCGATTAAATGTCCTTTCCCATTAATTACCGGGCTGCCTGAATTTCCTCCGGTAATATCGTTGGTACTAATAAATGCCACCGGCATTTCTCCTGTTTCCATGGCATAGCGGCCATAATCTTTGGTTTTGTAAAGCTCTTTTAGTTTATCATGTACAACAAATTCCCAGTTGTCAGGATCTTCTTTTTCCATTACACCAGTTAAGGTTGTTATATAGTCATAATGTACAGCATCTCTTGGGTAATAATCCTGCACTTCGCCATAAGTTAATCGCATGGTGAAGTTAGCGTCAGGATAAAGTGCTTCTCCCTCTTTCATCTCCATAATACCTTGTACATAAAGCCTGTGTCCTTTATCATAATCAGCATATAGCGGACTGATTTTCTGATATAAGCTGCGATATTTTTTATTAATTGATTGTGCAGCCGAATAGGCAGGATCTTTTTGTAGTTTTTTTACCGATGGCTTTTCAAGAAAATCCCATAACTCAGTTGAATCAGTTAATACAGATTTACTGAACATCTTATCAATATATTTAGCATAATCATTTTTATATTTTGATGCAATGGTTTCAAATACTTCGGGTTGATATTTTTCATCCACATTTTCGGCAAATGTTTTAAACATGGCTTTAGCAATTTTCTGATCCGTTGGAGCATTGTAATCTTTATAAAAGTTTCTGGCCATATTTTTTATTTTTTCAACGGTTTCTTTAACCTTTTCTTCATCTTCAGCTTTAAGTCCGTCTTCGTAGCGTGATAATCGAGATGCCAATGAAATGATTTCTGTTCCTCGCAGAAGAGTCTCGCTAATATACTGGGTAACATAAATATAATCTTTGCGATTTTCTACTGATTTTTCAATTAGAGATAAAGCGTCTCCATATTTTTCTTTACGTTCGGGGTTTTCATTTACCCAATCCATAAAAGCCTTTTCTTCTTCAAGCTTTTCTTCATAAATTTTTAATTGTTTAAGGGCTTTATTCATGCCAATCGAATTTTTCCAGTAGTTAGTAGAGCCGGAATATTTAGAAGAGTATTTAATTCTTACCTCATCATCTTCTAACATATCTTCTAACATTAGTTCTTGTCTGATTCCCCGGATATAAATTCTGTTGGCGTTAGTGACATTTACACGTTCATCAATTTCCCACGAAGTCATATATCGTTGGGTCCCTCCGGGGTATCCTAAAATCATGGCAAAGTCATTTTTTTCTACTCCTTTTAATGAGATGGGCAGGTGATGTTTCGGTTGGTATGGAACATTATCTTTGGAGTATTCCGCTGGTTTATTGTCTTTATCTGCATAAACTCTGAATAAAGAGAAATCGCCGGTATGACGGGGCCACATCCAGTTATCCGTATCAGCACCAAATTTACCAATAGATGAAGGTGGTGCACCTACCATTCTTACATCTTTAAATGTCTCATAAACCATTAAATAATATTTGTTTCCTCCAAAAAAACTTTGAACACGTGCATTATAATGAGTGTCTTCAGTAGCTTCTGCAGCAATCTCTTTACCTTTATTGTAGGCCATCTTCTGACGATCAGATTCTGACATTACATCGGTAAATTCTGCTGATATTTGTTCGGTTACATCTTCAATTTTTACCAAAAAAGTAACAGTAAGCCCGGGGGTAGGAATCTCTTCTTCATTGCTCATGGCCCAAAAACCATCTTTTAGATAGTCGTGCTCGGTAGTACTGTGTTCCTGAATTGCTCCATATCCACAATGGTGATTGGTTAAAATAAGTCCCTGGTCTGAGATTACCTCGCCAGTACAGCCTCGCCCAAAAATTACAATGGCATCTTTTAAGCTGGATTGATTAATACTGTATATCTCTTCGGCAGACAGCTCACAACCCATCTCCTGCATTTTTTCAATATTTAATTGCTGGATAAGTGGTAGTAACCACATCCCCTCGTCCGCTCTTAGTAAAGAGGTAAATGAAAAAAAGACAGTTAATAATAAAATGATAAACTTCTTCATAGTTTTTAAATTTTAATAAGTAATTAATTTTCTTGATTTTGCTAACTAAGCTATTAGATTGGTTTTTGTTGCACAGGTTTAATGATAAAACGTAAATTAATTTACCTTTGCAAAAACAAAGATATTTAAAAACATTTTATTCTATGAATACCGGACCCAAAAAAAATGATATATTGTTATATTCGCTTGATGATTTAAAGAATTTTTTAATTGATCATAATGAAAAACCTTTCAGGGCAAAGCAGATATACGAGTGGTTGTGGCAAAAGTATGTGGTTGATTTCGATGAAATGACTAACCTTTCAAAGGATTTGAGAGAGTTACTAAAAAAACACTTTTATTTTCAGGCAGTAAGTATTGAACATTTGCAAATTAGTAAAGACAAAACCATAAAGGTTGCGTTTAAATTAAAAGATGGTTTATTGGTTGAAGGGGTTTTAATTCCTGTTGATAACAGGGTAACAGCTTGTATATCCTCCCAGGTAGGATGTAATTTAGGTTGTGAATTTTGTGCTACCGGAAAAATGGGATTGAAAAGAAACTTAACCGTTGGAGAAATTTTTCATCAGGTGACAGAAATTATGAAACTGGCCCATGAGCGATATAATCTTTCGTTAACTAATATTGTTTTAATGGGTATGGGCGAGCCTTTGTTAAATTATAACCAGGTTTTGGCGGCAATTCATCATATTACCTCAGAAAATGGATTGGGGATGTCTCCACAACGTATCACATTGTCGACCGTTGGTTTGCCCCGGATGATAAAAAAATTAGCCGATGATCAAGTGAAATTTAACTTAGCGGTTTCTTTACATTCGGCCAATAACAAAAAAAGAAGTGGCTTTATGCCGGTAAATAAACACAATTCGTTAGATGATTTAAGAGATGCTCTGGTATATTTTAATCAAAAAACAGGACAACGGATAACTTTCGAATATTTATTGATGGATGGAGTTAATGATTCGTTAAAGGATGCACAAGAATTTGCCGAGTATTGCAAAAGTTTCCCGGTTAAAATAAACATTATCGAATATAACTCTACTGCTGATAAGCGATTTAAAAAATCATCGAACGAAAATTTTGACCAGTTTGTTACTTTTCTAAAAAGCAAAAATCTGGTGGTGAATATTCGACGTAGCCGTGGACAGGATATTGATGCTGCCTGTGGACAATTAGCCGGGAAAAAATAAATCAGAAATCAATACTTAATTGTTCATCCAATAAACGAAACGACATACGATGATAAGGGGTAGGCCCTAATTTCCTGATGGCTTGCCGATGTTGTTTGGTAGGGTAGCCTTTGTTCTTTCGCCAGTTATATTCCGGATGCAATTCATGGAGTTCAGTCATAATATCATCACGATAAGTTTTAGCAAGGATTGATGCAGCAGCAATGGAATAATATTTCGAATCACCTTTTACAATACATTGATGCGGGATATCGTGGTAGTTCAAAAATTTGTTGCCGTCAATAATAATATGTTCAAATTTATGGTTGAGGAGATCAAGTGCTTGATGCATGGCAAAAATGGAACTTTTTAAAATATTAATTTCATCAATCGTTTTATTATTGATTACACCAACAGCAAAAGCCAGAGCAGAACTTTCAATTTCCTGCCTGAGTAAATATCGTTTTTCTTCGGGCAATAATTTTGAGTCGTTTAGTAAAGGGTGAGAGAAATCGGGTGGAAGAATCACTGCAGCAGCCACTACTGGTCCGGCAAGACATCCGCGTCCTGCTTCATCGCAGCCTGCCTCGGTTACCCCCTCTTTGTAATAGTTTACTAATTGAATATTATTTTTCATAAAGAACCGTTTCTATACTTTTCCATAATTTGTTGGCTGTTTTGTCCCAGCTGAATTTCCGACCTTGTATTTTTCCTTTTTCTATGAGCTGATTGCATAAGTCTTTGTCTTCATATATTTTGAGCATGGCATCAGCAATTGATTCTGTAGAAAAAGGATCAACCAATAGTGCAGCATCACCTGCTACTTCGGGCATGGATGTTACATTCGATGTAATAACGGCCGTATTACAATGCATCGCTTCAATAATGGGTATGCCAAATCCCTCGAAATAAGGAACAAAAGTTAAGGCTAAAGCCGATCCGTATAGGTATTTTAAAGTTTCAGGGTTCATTCTTCCGGCAAAAATGATATCATCTTTAAAGTCTAAATTTTTATACGTATGATGTATTTTCTGGGTTTTAAACATTTTTTCGCCCACGATTAGCAGTTTGACATTATTTTTGGTTTGCTTTTTAAATTTTTCGAAGGCTAAAAACAGGTTGTTGATATTTTTACGTGGGCTTAGCGCCCCGACAAAGATGAAAAAATCATTGCCGTGGGTGTATTTTTGCTTTGTTTTTTCTTTTGCATTATCAGAAATGGGAGTGAAAATATTGTTTGCTCCATTGTAGGCCACATCAATTAAATTTTCAGTAATAGAGAATTGTTTACTGATATCTTTTTTTGAAAATTCAGATACAGTAACAATTCGGTCAGCCTTTTTTGCAAATTTTGGGAAAAAATAGTGATAATATTTTTGATGAAAAAAAGGCAATCCTTTGGGATGATGCATAAAATTAATATCGTGGATAACCGGGATAGATTTTATTTTTGTTTTTAAGGACAGATAACCATCGGGAGAAATAAATATATCGGCATTTACTTTATTTAAAATTTTAGGAACAGCTATTTCGAACCATACGTAAAATAAAAACGGATGACGTGCCTTAGGTCCTATGACAACAGGATGTACGTTGTCCGAAAAAATAAAGTCATGTTCAAAAGGGCGGTCAAAAATAAAATAAAATTGATGTTCCGGATGGTTCCTGGTAATGCGTTTAAGCGTTTCATAAGTAAACCATCCAATACCTTCCAGTTTATTTTTAATTAAAAGCCTTGTGTTTACAGCAACTTTCAAAACAAAGGGGTTAAAATTATGTGACAAAGATGCAAAAAAATAAATTAATGAGCGTATAGTAAATATAATCCGGTGTGGATATTAAAACCGTATATTATGCTTATTACATTCAAACTTTGCTAAATTTGTATGATTAAAGAACACTGTTTTGAGAAAAAAATTTCTTACCAACTTAACATTACTTCTGTTCCTAAATTTATTAATTAAACCTTTTTGGGTTTTTGGGATTGATCGTACTGTACAGAATGTGGTTGGAGCGCAGGAATACGGATTTTATTTCTCGCTTTTTAACTTTTCATTGTTGCTTAACATGTTGCTCGACATTGGAATTACCAATTACAACAACCGAAATATTGCTCAAAACAGTCAGCTTTTAAGTAAATCGCTATCAAGTATTATTAGTCTAAGGCTTTTGTTGGCATTTGGATACATGTTTGTTACCATTATTGCAGCTTTTTTTGTAGGCTACGAGGGCAGGCAGTTATATTTATTATTTTTCCTAATTATTAATCAGTTTTTAGCTTCGTTTATTTTGTATTTGCGTTCAAATTTGAGTGGATTGCATTATTTTAAAACGGATAGTATTATTTCGGTCCTCGATCGTTTTATTATGATTGTGATTTGCGGGCTGTTGCTTTGGGGTGGAGTTACCGAAAGCCCTTTTCAAATTGAGTGGTTTGTTTATGCTCAAACAGCAGCTTATTTGTTTACATTAATCTTGTCGCTAATAGTTGTTTACAGTAAAGCACAGTTCTTAAAACTAAAATTTGACCGTAATTATTTTATTGCAATTCTTAAAAAAAGCTATCCCTTTGCATTACTTTCATTGCTCATGGCTTTTTATTATCGCATTGATTCAGTGATGTTAGAGCGAATGCTTCCTGACGGGAAAGAACAGGCAGGAATTTATGCCCAGAGTTTTCGCATCCTTGATGCTGTGGCAATGTTTGCTTTTTTATATGCAGGCTTACTTTTGCCCATGTTTTCACGTATGATTAAGCAAAAAAGATCCATTCGTCAGCTTACTTTATTTTCTTTTTTACTTTTAATTGTTCCGGTTGTTGGAATCACTTTTGCCTCTTATTTTTACAGAGGCGAGTTGATTGATTTATTGTATTATCATCATGTGGAAACTTCAGCTACAATATTTGGAGTTTTAATTCTATGCTTTTTGGGTATAGCCACCAGCTATATTTTTGGTACATTGTTGACTGCCAATGGGAATTTACGGATATTGAATTTCATGGCTTTTGGGGGAGTACTTATTAATATTATCTTAAATCTGATTCTAATACCCGGGTATAAGGCTTTCGGATCAGCCATTGCCAGCCTGGCAACTCAGTCTTTTATTGCTCTGTTTCAGGTTATGATGGCAAAGAAAATTTTTCAATTTTCTATTGATTTAAAACGAGTAGTCATTTTTGTTTTATTTATTGGAGGGGTACTTCTTTTTTCGATGTTTTCTGTTGAATTAGATTTTAGCTGGATTTATAAATTTGTTGCCATTCTTGTTTTTACCATTATTTTTGCTTTTTTATTGCGATTAATCCATTTAAAAGTCTTAGTTGATTTGCTCAAGCATGGCGATGAGATATAATAAAAGAACTTTTCCAACATTTTAAAACTATGGAAAAGTTCATTTAAAGTATAAAAAGTATAATGGTTAATTTTTATCTAAATTTTTTAATAATTGTTTCAATTTCGTTAATTTTTTCTTTTAAAATTTCTTTTTTGTTGGCCTCGGCAATAACACGTAAATAGGGCTCTGTGTTTGAGGGTCGAACATTAAACCACCAATCTTTAAACTCTAAACGGTAGCCGTCAAAATCCAGAATTTCCATGGGTTCTTCGTCAGCAACAAAATAATCTTTTAGTGCTTCCATGGCCTCTGTTTTTTGTTCTATTTTAAAATTTAATTCTCCTGAACTTTCATATTTTTTTATTTTGTCAATTAGTTCAGCCATTGATTTTCCTTCTTTTTTAAATCCGGATAAGATATTTAACACGATTAATGCAGCCATAATGCCGGAATCGGAATAAAAGAAATCTCTAAAATAGTAGTGTCCAGCCAGTTCGCCGCCATAAATCCCGTTTATTTCTCTTAGCTTTATTGCAGCATAAGCTCTTCCTACACGCCATGTATGCATTTCTCCACCCAGCTCTTCCACATATTCTTTCACGGCTTTCGAAGTTCGAATATCTTCAAGCACAGCAGCCTTTTGCTTGCCCGCAGGCAGGTTTTCTTTATCGAGAAAATAATGCCCCATTAAACCAATAATTAAATCGGGAGAAATAAATTGTCCTTTTTCATCAACAAACATTACACGGTCGGCATCGCCATCGAATATAATGCCAATATCACATTTTTCTTGTAAAACAGTTTTTTTAAGGTCGGCAACATTTTCTTCAATTAGCGGGTTCGGTTCGTGATTGGGAAACGTTCCGTCTAACTTATCATATAAGTAAACATGATTTTTACCTAATATTTTTTTAATTAAGAAACCGGCCATTCCGTTAGAACAATCAATAGCAATTTTTATATTCGAGTAATCCTGGACATATGTTTTCAGGAAATTGACATATTCATCCTTTACTTTGTAATCAATAATCTTTCCTTTCTTATGAGCTATAGTAACTTCACGGGTTTGAATCATCTCTTCCAATTGTTTAAGACCTGTATCATATCCTACTGGTAAAGCCTTAAATTTAGAGATTTTCATCCCGTTATATTCTGCCGGATTGTGTGAAGCTGTAATTTGAACCGATGCAGGGAATTTATGTTTTGCCGTAATATAATAAACCATAGGAGTAGTAGAGATCCCAACATTGTAAACATTGGCTCCGCTATCTATGATTCCCTGAGCCAAATATTCAAAAACTTCTTCGGATGAGTTACGAACATCACGGCCCACTAAAACATTATCAGCTTGTAAAAGTTCAGGCAGGAAATATCCAATTTTATAAACATCATCTTTATTAAAATCTTCATTGTAAATTCCTCTAATATCGTATGCTTTAAATGCTTTCATTATATATTGTTTTTTATAGCGTTTAAAAATCAGGAAAAAAAGAAGTCAGTTTTAAGGCTGACTTCTATAAAATGCAGATACAAAAATGCGATTTTTTTTTATTTGGTTAAAGCTTTTACGGGTTCAATTCCTAAAGTTGTTCCTTCCTGAATGGCTTTTAAAACAGCACCACCCCCTGTAAAGATGTAATATTTAGGACTATCAAGTGCAACAATATATAATCCGGGGAGTAATCTTTTTAATTCCTGCATAGTATCCCCACCACCATAAAGTTTAACAGCTTCATAATTTTCATCAATCAATTCGTCTAAGGCAATGGTGCCTTCGTTAAAATGAGGGGTAAATCCCATAACGGCATTTACAAATATAGTTCTGGCTGATGAAAATATTTTTGTAATTTTTTCTTCCTGAAACGACTTTTTGGCAATATCAAGCACATAATTCAATTTTGTGCCGGGTTTTAATTCATGAATGTTATGAACTCTGTATTTACCTTCTTCTCGTCCCTCCAATGTGTCTGATTCAACAATAAAAGGTAATTCAACTAACTTGCCCGGATATTGTTTACTAAATTCAACAAATTCTTTTGCATGCTTCATGTCCTCTTCAGATATCCCTTTGATATCTAACCCATATTTTGCCGATAAGTAGGCATTGTAAATAACACCCCCTAATACCAGGTAATCTGCTTTTTTTATCAGTACATACAACGAATCAATTTTGGTGTCAAACTTAGAACCTGCTACTACAGCAATAAAAGGTGTTTGAGGACTGTATATCCGCTCAAGGTTCTCAATTTCTTTTTGCATTAAAAATCCTGCGTATGAAGGTAAGTATTTGTTAACGCCCACGGTAGATGCATGGGGTTGCCAGGAGCCAAAAGCATCGTTTACAAAAATGTCAGCCAATCCGGCTAACTGGTTGGCAAAGCGTTCCTGATCGGAGCCTCCAGCTTCCTCTCCTTGAAACCAACGGGTGTTTGGTAAGTATATTCCATCAATCTTTCCTTCTTGTAATTCCCGGATATAATGATTGACAGAGGTCTCAATGCCAAGATATCCCTTATTTTCGTGAGGATAAAAATCGGGCACTTTCATATTTACGTGTAGTTTATTCCTCAGATATTCAACAATTGGTTCAACAGATGTGTTTTTACTAATTGTTATTTCACCTGTTTTTTTGTCTCTTGGGCGACCTACATGGGTCATTAAAATAATTTTTCCACCCTTTGCATTGATGTGATAAAGCGTTCCTATGGTTGCATCAATCCGGTAGGGGTCATGTATTTCTCCTTTTTTAACCACATTGTGGTCAACTCTCACCAAAACCACTTTCCCGTCTAAGTCTGCATCCTGTATGGATGGAATATTGTATTTGTCAAGCATAATTACCTCCTTTTTTTTATATTTATAAAAGGGATACACAATATAGTTCAAAAATGTTTCTTTAGCAATAAAAATTAAACATCTTCAGTAATAGCTTTTAAAGCAGGCAGCTGTTTCCCCTCAATATATTCGAGTAATGCACCGCCGGCTGTAGAAATATAACTTATTTTATAAGCTAAGCTAAATTTATTTACGGCTGAAATCGAATCGCCACCACCGATTAATGAAAAAGCACCTTTGTCTGTTGCCCTGGCCACTGCCATCGCAATTTTTAGCGTGCCCATCGAAAAATTAGACATCTCAAATACGCCAATGGGCCCGTTCCATAAAATAGTGGATGAGTTTTCAATTACACTAGTAAACTCATTGGCCGATTTAATTCCAATATCCAATCCCATCCAGCCGTCCTTAATATGGTCAATCTCGCAATGTTCAATGTTTGCATTGTTTTGAAACTCGTCAGCGATAATACAATCGGAGGGTAGGTGAAGGTTAACACCATTCTCTTTTGCTTTGGTCATAATCTGTTTTGCTGTATCCAGGTGGTCATTTTCAACCAACGAGTTT
>Ga0209949_1000691_pt1 | contig 17341 bp, 19 predicted proteins | sample SalPonC_black_MG_FD_185711 | JGI IMG/M metagenome (GOLD analysis project Ga0209949, IMG submission 185711) | Salt pond soil microbial communities from South San Francisco under conditions of wetland restoration - Salt Pond MetaG... | ecosystem: Environmental > Aquatic > Marine > Intertidal zone... | reverse complement strand
TTGGCATCTTTTAAATAAACGGTCATATAGTTTCCGGCACCCTCCACATATAAAATATCATTCATATTTACTTTATGAATTTTTGTTCCGCTCTTTATAAATAGATCATCATGATCTTCTTTTGTAGTTTTATTAGCCAGATATTCATTCTTTAATGTCTTTTTGGACTCTTGTATTTTATTTACTGCTTTTAAAAAACGTTCATATTTTATGGGTTTTAAAAGATAATCTATAGCATTGTAGTTATAGCTTTCTGCACCATATTCGGGATATGCTGTTGTAAATATAACGCTGGGTTGATAAGGCAACGATTCTAATAACTGAATGCCCGATAACTCAGGCATATTAATATCCAGAAAAATCAAGTCAACATGGTTATTGCTTAAAAAGTTAAGTGCCTTAAATGGATCTGAAAAAGCTTCCATTAAATCAAGGTAAGGGGTTTTTAGAACATAATCCTTAATTAAATTCAGGGCATAAGGCTCATCATCAATTACTATACATTTCATTTGTTTGAATTTAAAGTGCTATTTTTAAATGTACACTAAATCTATTATTTTTGGTAATATTGAGTGTATGTTTGTCAGGATAAATAATTGACAATCTCTTTTTTACATTTTTTAAACCAAGTCCTGAATTTTTTTCCAAATTATTTAGCGAATTATGAATGGGATTTTCTATGATAAACTGAAAGTCATTAGGATTATTTTTTAATTCAATAGAAATTTTTGATTTTTTGCCAAATTTAACACCATATTTAAATGCATTTTCAACAAAAGGAATTAATATCAGGGGGGCAATTTTATTTTTGTGTATATCACCTTTAATACTAAAATTAATATTTACTGGCAGATCTGCAGATAAACGTAACTTTTGAAGATTAATATAGTTCTCAATATATTCAACCTCTTTGCTTAGTTCAATTTTATCTACATTACTTTCATAGAGCATATATCGCATAAGACTTGATAATTTTTCTATCATATCTGCAGTTCTTTCGTCGCCATGACTTGTGGCACTAGAAAATGCCATATTTAGTATATTAAACAAAAAATGTGGATTTAGCTGAGCTTTAAGAAAGTCTAGTTCTGCAGATAGTTTTTCTTTCATTAAGGTTTGATTTTTCTTTTCATTTTTTAACCAGTGCTTAGTTAATCCATAACCTAGTGAAAGTGCAGTAATAAAAAGATTTAGAATTAGGTTTGTGTATAATTGGGTTATAAATGATTCTGTTTCAGTAGAATGATAAACAATAAAACAAAAATAATCAATCACTGTTTCGAAAAGCGTAATTGTTAATAGAAACAGAATGAGAGATGCAAAAAGTTTATATGCATTTTTGTGTTTTGAATACCTGGGAATCAAAACCAAAGCATTGGTATAGAAAAGAATAATACTAATAATCGTTCCGAAAATAACAGGGTATAATAACGTGCCATCGACTTTTCGGAAAGGGCCAATTGTATTAACCTGTGTTATAATAAGGATAAAACCTGACACCCAGATTAATGCATGGAGGAATGGTTCAATGTATTTTTTCATGATTTTGTAATAAACTATAATTTACTAAAGATATGCAAACTCGGTGAAATAGAAATGACATATGGATGTATTACATCATTATCAGGGTAAGTTTATTAAAAAATTATGTGAATGATAATTTGAATAATGATTTGTTTAGTTCAGATAAATTACTTACCAGGATGTTGATTTTGTTTTATTAATCGTTAGGAATCTCCGTACTTCGATTCAAATTAATTTCAACTTTTTACTAAAAACGAAAAATAATGAAAACAAAAATGAGTTATAAGATTTTAGCAATAGTCATGTTAATCTTATTAAATGCGAATTATCTACATTCTCAGAATAACGAATCAATTAAAGGAATATGGGTTGGAGATATGATTATAAATGAAAATGTTAAACTACAGATGGCTTTTGAAATAACTCAAATGCCCGATAATTCATTTTCGGCGGTTATGCATAGCCTCGATCAAAGTGTTTTTGATATTCGAGTGGAAGAAATTGATTTGGAAAAATCGGAACTAAGCATGCGTATAAAATCACTAAGTTCTGTTTTTAACGGAATAATAATTTCACCAGACTCAATTCGTGGTAGCATTACTCAGGGAAAAAATAATCCATGGCAATTGGCATTAAAAAAAGTAGATGAACTACCGGTAGCAAAACCAAATCGCCCTCAGGAGCCTGAAAAACCTTATCCATATTATACAGAAGATGTAACATTTCAAAACGAATCGGCAGATGTTACTATTGCAGGTACTTTTACGCGTCCAAAAGAGATGGGACAATACCCCGTTGTATTATTAATTTCGGGCAGTGGACCTAATGAGCGCGATGCCAGAATTTTTGGACATAAGGTTTTTCTTGTGTGGGCAGATATTTTAACTCGTGCGGGTATTGCTGTGTTAAGAGTTGATGACCGGGGAGTTTATGAATCAACCGGAAAATTTTCTACAGCTGATAACAGAGATCTGGCTGATGATGTAGTTGCCGGAGTAAAATATTTAAAAACAAGAAATGATGTAAACCCAAATAAAATAGGATTAATGGGGCATAGTCTGGGAGCAGATATTGCACCGAGAGCTGCTATAAAATCGAAGGATGTTAATTTCGTTATTTTGATGGCTGGCGCTGCTATTCCTATAGACCAAAACATACATGAACAATGTAGAGCTGTTTATCCGACCATGGGAGCCAGTGATTATGGCATTGACCTTAATGAGCGAATCAACGAATCGGTTTTTGAAATAGTTAAAAACGAGCCGGATGATAGCATTGCCCGAATAAAAATTGCTGAAAAACTTGCTTCATTTAATCACGAAGCCGGGAAATTAGATGAAAAAGATGCTCAAATATTAGATTTACCGACACCATTAAACCCAGAATCGTATTATCATTGGCTTAAACCAAACCAACGGTTCGACCTTTTTCATAATCCATCCGATTATATAAGTAAATTAACTTGTCCTGTTCTGGCACTTAATGGAAGTAAAGATTTACAGGTACTTCCACACAACTTAAAGAAAATTGAGAGCGCTTTAATTGATGCAGGAAATACAAATTATACAATAAAACTTTTCGAAAATAAAAATCATTTATTTCAAACATGCGAAACCGGAGCAGTGCAAGAGTATGCAGAAATTGAAGAAACAATTGCTCCGGAAGTTATGGATTTTGTTATCGGTTGGATTCGTAAACTTTAGAAAGAAATATTATCCTAATGCAAAGGCTGTCTAAAAATTTTTTCGACAGCCTTTTTTATTATTTTCTATGCAAATACCTATTAATATACCAAATAAAGAAATTAGTATAAAATAAGCTTACATCAGAATAGACAATTCTTTTTAATTCCTTAGGCTTGGTTTTATTGCAATTTTAAAGGCTATTTTTTTTTATTAAATTTCGAAAGATAAACCAGATAATAGCTGAAACAAGCAATAAACTAAAACCATATAAAACAGAAAGAAGTGTTATTTTTAATCCGCCAGCAATTAAGCTTGGAGCAATATTGCCTTCTGCTTCAATAACATTTAACACTTGAAAAAAACCAATAATTTGTCCAAAGATTCCGTATAGGAAGGCAAAACTTCCGGCAAACAAAATGATTGAATTGTTTTTTTCTAATTTTTTGTTACTTTTTGGGGACGAAAAATAATTCAGGAGTTGTTTGATCAGTAAAATAATTACCACAATCCAAAGAATGTAAATGGGGAGCATAAAATAAATTCCACCTTCAATTAAATGTTTTACAATCATAGTTATAATTTTTTGGTTAATACTGACTCAATAGTACAACCAATAAATTGTGATAAAAAAATATTTATGCCAAGGTACTATTTTATCCTTCGTTTAACAAAAAAAGCTTCCTAATTGCAAGAATTCTGTTCAGGGTTCGAAAATTGTCGTTCGCATAAATTTACATTATACCGAATTTATAGAAATAATAATATATTATCTTTGAGATATACTATGAAAGAAGATAAAATATATCACTTTATATTTTCGAAAAGCAACTGGATTGCACATGTTCTTTACTGGTGTGCTGCAGCTTGTTTGCTGTTTTTTGTTTTCAGTAATCGGGGTTACGACTACTCTCTACGATTGGGATTAGTAGCTTTTATCGTTTTTTTTAGTTTTATCATTGCATATATTATTAATAATTTTTTGATCCCAAAATATTTATTTAAGGGGAAATTGTTGATTTTTAGTTATGTAATGCTTTTTGTTTTTATTGCTATCTTATGGTTAGTATTATATTCTTCGATTTTGATTGTTGTTTACAATGCGTATAATCAGTCTGATATTATGGTTCCTCAGAAAGAGGATATTATTATTTTGGTTTCAGGAAACTACCTGATAATTATTTTAGCGGCTGTTATACATTTTATCAAAGAGTCGTATCGCAGATTAATCGATAAAAATACCTTAAATGAACAAAAACAATTAACCGAAATAAAGCTTAAAGAAGCTAAACTAAAATTGCTTCAGGGACAGGTACATCCACATTTTTTGTTTAATATGCTTAATAATTTATATGGTTTGGTTAAAGAAAGTGCCGATGAGTCAAGAGAAGTGATTGTAAAACTTTCCGATTTGCTCGATTACATGCTTTACGAATGCGATAAACCAAAAGTAAGTTTAAAAAGAGAAATTGAATTCATCCAAAATTATATTGAACTGGAACGTATTCGCCACGATGAGCATTTTAATGTAAAAACTTCGTTCCCTGATTTAAAAGATGATATTTTAATTGCTCCCTTAATTCTTTTTCCTTTTGTTGAAAATGCATTTAAACATGGATTTCACGATCCGGAAAGAAGTAACTTGAGAATTGAAATAAAAACAGATTCTGAAACACTGGTTTTTGTTACAAAAAATATAATTACTTCAAACAAAGAGGAGCAATATTTGCAACAGGAAGGAAAGGGGATTGGATTAAAGAATATTCAAGAACGATTAGAGTTAATCTATAAGAATAAATATCAGCTGGATATTTTTGAAAAGGAAAATACATTTGTAGTAAAACTGGAAATCAAACTGGATTAAAATGAATAATCAATCAATATATAAATGTATAATAATAGACGATGAACCTATTGCCATAAAAGTTATACTGGAACATCTCGGAAAATTTGAAAATTTCGAATGTGTCGGGACTTTTACCAGGCCACTTGATGCATTAGATACAGTAAATAATGAAACAGTTGATTTGCTTTTTCTTGATATTAATATGCCCGGGATATCGGGTATTGAGTTTTTAAAATCATTGCCAAATTTTTTAAATGTGATTTTTACTACAGCCTACCGTAACTTTGCTGTTGATGCCTTTGACCTTAATGCTATCGATTATCTGGTAAAACCTATTTCTTTCGAACGTTTTGTTAAGGCAATGAATAAATTTTTAGCTATCCGTACAAAATCGTCAAATACACAAACGAAAGAGATTCCTAATAAAGATTTTATTATTTTTAAAGCAGACAAGAAAAATTATAAAATTAAATTCACTGATATTATTTATATCGAAAGTTTAGATAATTACATAAAAATACATACGCCTGATCTATCTATTATTTGTTATGACAGCTTAACTAAGATTGAAGAACAATTGCCTGTAAAAGATTTTATACGTATTCATCGTTCATACATTGTTAACCTTACCAGGGTGGATGTATTTACCTCTGCTTATGTAGAAATTAATCATCAAAAGTTTACGATAGGCAGAAACTATAGAGAAAAAGTTGCCAAACGATTAGCTTAAGTCTTTGTTTTATAATCCAATACTATTCTGTTACATTCTTTTTTTCAATGGTTGGATGTATTTCTTGTATAGCCATTAAAGCAGCACTTCCATACCATGGGTGGAGTTCCATAATCAGACTGCCCTTCTGAATAGCCGGGTCTGTTTGGGTTAACTTTTGTGCTTCTTCAATAGTTTTTACATTAAAAATATATATTCCACGAATATCACCATCATCTAAAAAAGGGCCGGCACATATGAGCTTACCTTCTTTTCCCAGGCGAACAATATTTTTTAGATGTGCTTTTTGCAACCTCTCGGTTTCTACCGAATCCATATTTCGGTTAGGTCCTCGTTTTAAAAAGGCTACTACATATTGTTTCATTCCGTAATCGTCAGCACCATATTGTTTAGCTAACAATGAATCGTAGGAAGTTAAAGTAGTTTGTCTATTTTTTCTTTCTGTAACAGAATTGCATGAAAATGCAAAAAGAGTAATCAAGGCAAATAGGATGTGTCTCATATCAATAATTATTAACTATTTAAAGTTTAAAAAATGCGATTAAGTCATTAAGTGCTTTTGATTTTGCGGTCAACTCCTCTGCACTTGAAGCAACTTCTTCAGCTGAAGAAGCATTTTCCTGGGTAATAGTATTAAGCTGCTGAACCGATTCATTAACTTGTTCCGAGCCGGATTTTTGTTCCAGGCTGGATGCTGTAATTTCTTGTATTAGCCGGGATGTTTTTTGCATTTCAGGAAGATTTTTATTCATCATTTCTCTGGCTTTTTCAGAAATGTCAGATCCTTTATGAATTACATCAACAATTTCATTGGCAGCAACCCTGCTTCTTTCTGCAAGTCGCTTAACTTCTGAGGCTACCACCGCAAATCCTTTTCCATGCTCTCCGGCACGAGCAGCTTCTACCGCAGCATTGAGGGCAAGGAGGTTGGTTTGAAAAGCAATATCATTGATGATCGTAATTTTTTCTGTAATTTCTTTCATAGAGTCTAATGCAATATTGGTTGAGTTGGTCCCTTCTTCTAAACTTTTATTGGTGTTGAGGGCTATAGTCTCTGTTTGTTTCGAGTTATCGGCATTTTGCTGAATACTTGAAACAATCTCTTCCATGGTAGACGAAATTTCTTCAAGCGATGAGGCTTGCTTATTGGTGGAGTTAGATAATTGCAGTGAGCTGGAATTGAGTTGCTCACCGGATGATTCAATTTCTTCTGAGGCGTTAGATATACCCTGAATTACTTCTTTAAGTTTGGATGATAAAACATCAATTCCATGGGTTATTCTTCCTAGTTCATCGTTTCGTTTTTTAAATTTTTTATTTACTTCGATATTAAGCTCTCCATCTGCTAGTTTTTGTAAAGCAGCTGTTGCTTCATCAAGGGGGTTTTTTACCTCTTTGGCTGTGCGGTAAAAGAAATAAATGAAAATAGGTAATCCTATACCTATAGCTAAATACATAGGCATAATATCAGGGTAAGAGCTACTCATATTGGCTAAAGCATCTAATATAGACAAGGTTATTACCCAATAAGCTGTAATTCGGAATAAAATCGATCCTTTAAAAAAATACCGAATAGTTATTATTCCAACAGGTGGTCCGACTAATAATGGGATCAAGACATTTAAAAGTTCTTTGGACATGGCTTGTTTATTTAGTTTTTATAACCATTAAACGAAATTATAATTCAAAAGTTCTAACTATCTAGATGGTTTTAGGTGTGATTTTAATAAAAGAATATTAGATTAGCTATACCTATATGGGTGGAATGTATTTTAATAACCTGTTTTACGTCCTTTATGTTCACGTAGCATTTTAAATCGCCTGAATCCCATGGCATAAAATTCATCCAGGTCGAAATCAATGATACCATGCAATTTGCGAGGTTTAATTTTGTGCATGCACCATTTTTGGTTTAAATAGAAGTAAATGTAGTGGTAAATATACCGTGGAATAGCTTTGTTTTTCCCCAGAAACTTATTTCGTTTTGAGATATATTCGTAACAAATGCGGTTAGGGCAGGTTAGGGCGCAGCCTGCATTTCCAAAAAGGGTAATACGGTGTTTTTGTTTAATATTTTGTAGCAGTTTTTTCTTTCGGTTAACGTTCATGGGTAGAACAATCGTATCGTAAAGATTTAATACGATATCTATTTTTTCAAGGGTATCAATTTCTTTTAATATGCTGGCTTCGATATGATATTTCGGGTAATCATTTTTTATTCTTTGGGCTAACTCGTTGTTTGTAATGATTAATGAATTTCTATCTTTATGATACTTTTCAAGAATTTTCCGGTTATTTTTATATTCATCATCTGTAAAAAAATGGTTCGTAAAAGGTATACGGACCCCTATATTATGATCATATAGAAATTTTATATCATTACTTGATAATTGCGGGTGTAAAAACGGGCGGCCGCCATATAAAGTAGATTGTTCAACAAATCCAAACACACTGTCAATTCTGTGTAATGGAAAATTAGGGAAATTGGTTTTCAGGTATTTTTTTATCGAAAGATTTTGTTTTTTTCCCCTGGCCGATATGGTATAAATAATATCATTCATAGAGAAAAATATGAGTTATTTTCTTATCTGGTAAAACAGTCCGCGATCCTGCCTAACGATTTTAATCTTATTATCTCCTTCTAAAACATCCAGGTATTTGTTAATTTCGTTTACATGCAGGCCTAAAATATTTTCTAAATCTTCTAACGTACAAGGCCTTCTCGAAATAGTTTCAAGAATAGCATTTTCAATATCTTTCCTAAACGATTTTGCATCTTTTCTTTTGGCAGAAGCAGCAATAATTTCAACATTATCCAGTTTCCATAAATCAATAATATTTTGTAATTCCAATCGGGTAGCTGCCCTTATATTCTCGATGGTTCCCGGACGGTCAAGTGTGTTTAGCTGTACTTTTTCAGGGTTGATTTTTAGAATCGCTTCTTTTAAAAGATTTAAATTTTCTAAATCATCATTAAATTTGGGTAAAATCATTATTTCGAGCCAGATTTCTCCTTTAAATTCATTGCTGAATTGAATTAATCCATTAATGTAATCGTTAATATCTAAGTCTTCGGAAGGCCTGTCGATTTTTTTAAATGTTTTATTATTGGCTGCATCCAATGATGGTAAGACTAAGTCAGCTTTTAGAAGTTCCTTCTGTACATTTAAGTCATTTAATAAACTTCCGTTGCTTAAAACAGCAATAGGAATGTTGGGATAGTTAGTTTTTAAAAAATCAATTACATCTCCAATTTTTATGTTTAACGTGGGCTCTCCCGCCCCTGAGAAAGTTATATAATCTGGTTTTTCATTCTTGGAAAAATAATCTTTAAGCTCATTAATTATTTCGCTATATGAGACGTACTCTTTTCTTTTAGTTGTTAAATTGGTTGTAGCACCACATTCGCAGTAAACACAATTAAGAGTGCAAACTTTATGGGGAACCAAATCTACCCCTAAAGACATTCCCAATCTTCTCGATGGAACAGGGCCAAATAAATGTTTGTACATTCGGTATCAATTTTTAATTTTAACAAAAATAGCAATCTTTGCCATAAATTTAAAGATGTAAAAATTTATTTTGCTATTTTTCAATTGTTGTAACCCTAAATATTTTATATGATGAATCAAGTATGATTAAAATAATTATTAAACACACACGATAATGATTATTTTAATTATGCGGTTCCCTGTCTGGACAGGCAGGCATATGACCTTAAAAAAACAAAAAATAAACAGATGAAAAATATAGTAAAAGGAATATTTAATGCAATGAACATGAAATACTTTTCGGAAATGGAACCATATATGGATCAGGATATTGTTTTCGACTTTCCGGGAGCTGAACCTGCTGTTGGTAAAAAGAGAGTTTTGTTATTGCTTCAGGTTATTCTAAGAAACTATAAGGAAATACAATTTAATGTGCAGGATATTATCCTTGAAGATAATAAAGCAGTAGCAATCTGGTCAAACAAAGGATTAACCAATGATAATACATATTATTCCAACAAGGGATTAACGTGGGTTGAATTTAAAAACGGGAAAATAGTTTTATTAAGTGATTATTTTAAAGATACTTCGTTTACTCAAAAAAAATCATAATAAGATGAAGAAGGTACTGGTTCTGGATGGTAGTATGCGCAGAAACGGGAATACGTCCATACTTGTCGAAAATTTTTTAAAAGGTAGCAGACAAAACACAAACCAAATTGATCATAGGTGCTCTATAGCTGATGATGAATGGAAAGATTTAAGTCATAAAGTTCTGGAAGCCGATGTATTGGTATTTGCTTCACCCGTGTATTTTCATTATACCACTGCTGCTTTGAAAAAGATTATCGATCGTTTTCGTTCTTTTGTACATGTCCAGATTACCGAAACAGGATTAATTCATACACCCTGGCAAAAGTGGGAAAAAGATTTTGTTCTTTTACTTTCCATGGGGTCATCCGACGATTCTGATGCACAGCCTATTATTGATTTGCTGGATTATATGAAAAATGTATTGGGTGAAAATAATCGTTTGCATGTTATTAAAGCTACACGGCTTGCTGTAATTAAGCAAATTAATAAAACGGAAGATGAATTGGAAACGCTGTATAGAAAATTAAACATCCCGGAAAAGCTTGCTAAAAAAGATAATAAAAAAAATAAGGAATTATTAAATAAAGTATTTGAATTGGGTGAAAATCTTAGTATTTAATAATTTTACACATGGTCTTGTAACCAATCATTCGTTCAATTATGGGGAAAATAATTTATTGCCCACTACTTCTTAATTTTTTTAAATTTTCTTCAAACTGAGGCGAACTGTAATTGAAGTCAAAATCAGGGTTTTTAACAATAGTCCCTTCAATATAATTAAAATATCCTTTGATGAATTGTTTTGGGAATATGTAAAGATCATCTGCATTCTCATCCGTAAGAGGTTCATGCTCGGTTAAAATTTGTTCAACAGCAATATTCTTGGCATTTGTTTTACTTAAAGCTTTTGCATATTGATTATATAAAGCTTTTGAAATACTAATAACAATTACATAATTACCGTATTGTTTATGTTCGTGGTGCCGATGAATTAAAAACAATTCATCATTATGAATACTAACAGCAGTTTTATAAAAAGAGTTGGCAAATATGAAACCCTCGTGGATAATTTTATCAGCAACACTTTTTTTGGATGTATAATGCAGAAAAAGCTTAACATTATTATAATCTTCAAATAAGAATTGGCTGAACTCCCGGTCAAGCATCTTGTCTTTAGTCATTGTTCCTTTATATTCGGGATTCCTAAGACGTTCTAATAACTGGAAAATATCTTTTTTTTCATAGTTATCTTCTGTGATTCCTTGTTTCTGAAGGTAGGATTTAATGTAAAAGTTTTTTTTTGAAAGTTGGATGTGGAGAAAAATAATGTAAATAAACAAACATAATATAAGAAGAAATTCGATTGAAAGACTTACATTTAATTGGCTGATTAAAAAAAATAGCATCATTTTATCATCCATTAATTTTTTTTAAAGATACTAAAATATTCATATAAAGTATAATACAACTTTGATTTTTATTTTTTGAATGAAATTTAAGAAATATATGGATATAGGAAACCGACTGTAATTTTTATAAAATTGCAGGATATGTATCTGATAAAATAAATGATTATTCGTTATTATTATTCGGTTGTTCTTCTATAAATTTTGAAACCTTAGCTATCATATGCGCAGAAATTGGAGATAGAAATATCAGAATATGGAAGATTATTAAGGTGAGTAAAGCTATTTTCCAATGAAAGAAAAGAATATTTAATGCAATTAATAATAACACAAAAGCGAAAGAAGATACTTTTGTAACTACATGCATTCGGCTGTAAAGACTTTTAAACCGCAAAATACCAATTGATGCGATAAAAATTATTATTGCACTTATTAATACTAATATTCCAACAATTATATCAATCATTTTCACTTTGTTTTTTATATAAATAACGGGCAATAATCATTGAACCAAATACAAGCAATAACGAAACAGTTAAAACAACATCAAGTAGTGTAGCATTTCGTGTATAAAAAACATCACAAATTATAATCCCTACTATGATAAAAGCAATTTGGTCAAGAGCTACTACCCTGTCGGGGAGGGTAGGCCCTTTAAAAAGCCTGTATAAAGGAAATATTAAACTGACTGCCATAATCCATAGCGCTGCCAGCGATGCGTATTCCAAAAATATATTTCCCCATTCATTCATGATTAAAAAAATTAAAAATCAATTAAAAATCAATTAAAAAGTTCTTAGTAACATTCTTTCTATCTTCTGTGTTGTATTAAAAAAAATATTCTTATCCCGGCTATTTAATAAATGCACAAAAATTGTTTTATGATCGTCCGATAAATCTAAACTTAATGATCCGGGGGTCATACTAATCAGGTTAAAAAGTAAAATAATATGCCAGGGTTTATTACTTTGCGGATGATATTCCACAATTCCTTCGTGTTCACCACGATATCCTTTTATAACCAGCCACCCGACTACCCAACCTGAATTAATTACTTTATAACTAAAATAAAAAAATAAAATAAACAGGTTAAAGAGACTAAAAATAAATGTTAAAAATGAATTAATAATTTTCATTGCAATACAAAATTGATATACTTTTGGTTATTAAGCAAATCGGTTGCTGCTTTTTCACAAAATCCTGCAATAGGTTCAGCCCATACACCCATTACAATTATTGCCATAGCTAAGATTATTGAACCGGTTATCATGAAACCATAAGGTAAAAGTTTCGCTTTGTTTCGTTTTTTTTCCGGACTTTCCTTTTCAGGTGTTTTTTTCCAAAATACTTCAATCCAGATTTTAACCATCGAAAAAAGGGTAAAAAGACCTACGAATAATGCAACCATAGCTACTATGATTTGATTATTTTCAATTCCTGCCTTTATAATCAGATATTTACCTGCAAAACCGCTTAGCGGTGGTAATCCTGCCAGGCTAAATGCTGAAATAAAGAAAAGGATACCCCATAAAGTGTGGCGATTAAACATATCGCCTAAATTTTTTAAATTTAATGTCCCTTTTTCCCGGTGTACCCATCCGGCTACAAGAAAAGTATTTGTTTTCGAAATCATATTATGTCCCAGAAAAAATATCGCTGCAGCTAATCCGGATACCGAAAAAAAAGCAAGTCCGATGATTACATATCCTACCTGACTAATAATATGAAAAGATAAAATTTTTCTAAAATCAAATTGAGAAGTGGCTGTTATAACACCAATAACCATAGATAGTATACCCATCCACAAAATAATCGGGTTCCAGAAATAATCATAATAATGTAGAAATAAGGTATAAATACGTATCAACGAGTAAATTCCTACTTTGGTAAGTAAACCTGCAAAAAGTGCTGATACAGCAGGAGGAGGAGTATGGTAGGAGGCGGGTAGCCAGAAAAAGAATGGGAATAATGCTCCTTTAATTGCAAAACCGACTAATAATAAGATGAGCGATGGCTCAAAAAGACTGGGGAAATCACCTGTAAGAGAAAATTTATAAGCCAGGTCAGCCATATTTAAACTTCCCATTTTGCCATATAAAATGCCTATTCCGGCTACAAAGAAAAATGATGAGATCAGGTTTAATATAAGATATTTAATAGCTCCCTCAAGTTGAGCTCTTTCACCACCAAAGCTGATTAGGATGAATGAACTCATTAACATAACTTCAAACCAGACATAAAGATTAAAAATATCACCGGCAAGGAAACTGCCATTTACTCCCATTAAAATACCATACGTAAAAAGGAAATAGTTATTTTTTAATCGTTCATAATCAATCGACTGGACAGAATAAATCGTTACAGATAGAAACACAACAGCTGATATTAACAGCATGAAAGCACTGAACCGGTCAGCAATTAGTAAAATACCAAAGGGTGCCGGCCATGACCCCATATGTGTTTTTAACATCCCGGAACCATTAACTGCAGATAAAATATAAATAGCAATTCCTAAATTTACAATGGCAAGCGTAATCGATAAAAAATTTCTTACACTGACATTTTTCATAAATAATGCCAGAATAATAAAAGCGAACGGTGTTAATATGGCTAAAGGGAGTATGCTCATTTTTGATCGGTTTTACTAAGTTGGTCCAGATCGTGTGTCCCGGTTACTTCAAAATATTTGTATTTTAGAGCAAGAATGTATGATGCAATACCTAAACTGATCACTATTGCCGTAAGTATTAATGCTTGAGGTAGTGGGTCGCTAATTGTTGAGGGATCAATTTTTTCGGCTCCTTCAGATATAAATGCTGCTCCACTTCGTTTAATTCCACCGGCTAAGAAAATAATAAGATTTGTAGCGTTTGATAGCACAAAAATACCCAGTATTACTTTAACAATACTGCGTCTTAAAACCAGATAAACACCGCAGGCATATAATAATCCAATAAAAACAGCTAATATTAATTCCATTTTAAGACCTCCATAATACTTATAACAATTGTTAATATTACTCCAATAACTACTAAAAAAACTCCTGTATCGAAAATCAGGGGAGTGCCTAAATGTAATTCCCCTAATACAGGAATTTTGGTATGTATCCATAATCCGGTTAATACTTCTTTTGAAGATATAACAGGCAAAAACGCTGCAATCAAAACGAATGATAATCCAATAGCAATAAATTTTTGGGGTTGAATTTTTATAATATTTTGTAAGGCTTTTGTTCCATGAATAATAGCAAAGAATATAAATCCGGTGGAAGCTATAATTCCGGCAATAAATCCTCCTCCCGGATTATTATGACCCCGCAGTAAAAGATAAATGGAATAAATCACCATAAACTTCCTAAAAAGTGTTACGATATTCTCCAGGATAATATTTCTTAAGTTGTTGTTATTCATTTATTTTCTTTTTTAACCGTAAAACGAAATAAACTATAAACACCAATTGCTGCAAGGGTTAAAACCGTTATTTCACCTAATGTGTCCAGCGCTCTGAAATCAACCAGGATAACATTTACAATATTTTTTCCGTGAGCTTTGATAAAACTGTTTTCTGCAAAAAAGTTAGAAATTGGTTCATGATTGTTTAAAGCCCTGCTATGTAAAACAACTATCGTTACTCCGGCACCCACAGCCAGTGAAATAATGATATCTCTGACACGAGATTTCTTATTGGATAATTTGGCAAATTTAGGCAGGTAATAAATGACCATAACAAAAAGAACCATAATAACTGTTTCGGCCAGAAACTGTGTTATAGCCAGGTCGATAGCTCCATATAGAAGATATAATAACCCGATGCCATATCCTACAACCCCCATAGCTAGAATAGCTGAAAGCCTCGACATGGAGAAAACAGCAAAAAGAACAGCTAATGCCGAAACCATTAGTAGAATTACAATATTTATCCTGATAGTGGTAAACCCTCCAAATGGCACCAAATCACTAAAATTCCAGTTAATTTGAAAAGCGGTTATTCCAAGAGTAACCATAAAAAAAGTTATTAAATAATATCGGTGGTAGCCATGTTGAATACGCTGTGTATTTTTCCCTGCAATTTTCAGGTATTGGTTCATTACGTTCATAAAAATAGTGGGCAGATGATAGATATCGAACCATTTAATGGTTTTTTTAATAAACTGGGTGACTGGTTTGCGGTATATAAAAACCATAACCCCTAAAAAGATAGCAAATATACTTAATAGTAATACTTCATTGAATCCATGCCATAGTAAAAGATGAACATCGACTACATGGTTTTTGGTTACAAAAAGCGCATTAGAAATAACCTGGTTTAATCCGGCAGGAAATAATCCAAGTAACAACCCGGCCAAGGCCAAAACACCCGGGCCAAGAATAAAATACCAGGGTAATTTTTTTTCAGTATAGTGAATTGGAATAGTTGTTTTTTTTGACCTAGTATAAAATACTTCGACAAAAACAGTTAGTGAAATGGCGACCATCATAATGTTGGCTCCTACACCCAGAGGTAGTATAATCCATGATAATCCGGGCAATTGAATTTTGGCAACATAAACAAGTTCTTTTCCCACAAAACCAAGCATTGGGGGTAATCCGGCCATGGATATTAAAGCAAGTACCCCAAATATTGTGGTAGCTGGTAAGGATTTCCAAAGTTTTGATAATACTGTAATATCACGAGTCCCTGTACTTTTATCAATAATTCCGGCCACCATAAACAATCCGCCTTTATACAAACCATGCACGATAAAAAATACCAGCGTTGCTTCCATCGAAAGTGGTGTTCCTACCCCAATCAGTAAAACCATGGTTCCTAAAGCGCTTATGGTGGTGAATGCCAGTATTCTTTTCAGGTCTTTTTGCCCCATAGAGAACCAGGCCCCTAAAAACATGGTGATAACACCGGCTAATATTAACGAATACTTCCATAAAATAGTACCACTAAGAACCGGATGCATCCTTAATAAAAGGTAAATACCGGCATTGACCATGGTAGCCGAATGGAGGTATGCACTTACCGGTGTCGGAGCCTGCATGGCTCCGGGTAGCCAAAAATGAAAAGGGAACTGGGCCGATTTGGTAAGTACGGCCACTAATAGTAAAATAAAAATTAACTGATATTGTGGATGTGCGGTAAAATCTATACCACTGGCAATAATCTCACTAATTTGATATGTACCGGCTATCTGTCCAATGAGAATGGCTGCAAAAAGTAAACATAATCCCCCAAAACCGGTAATTAGCAGTGATTGCAAAGCTGCTTGCCTCGATTTCTCTAAGTGATGATCGAAACCAATGAGTAAAAATGAAGTTACACTGGTCAACTCCCAAAAAATAAATAAACCCATTAAATTATCTGAGAAAACTAAGCCGGTCATGGCAGCCATAAAAAACATCAGGTAACTGAAAAAATGGGCTTGCCTGTTGTATTTTTTCATGTACCACGATGCATACAGGACTACTAAAAATCCAATTCCAGTAATTAATAAACCAAAAATAGCACTGAGCCCATCCATGCGAAAAGCAAAGTCAATGCCGGGGAGTAATGAAAAATCGGATGGAAGGAGTTTGATTGTTTGGGTCCCAATATCTCCAAGCGAGATAAGGACCAAAATAAAAATAGTTAAGGGTGCTAAAGAAAGGACCCATCCTAATCGTTGTTTAAAAATGGGGTAAAGTACCGGCACCAAAATTCCGGATAAAAATAAAAGTCCAATTAATAAAGGCAGATATTCGCTCATGCTAAGTACTTTGTTTTATAATGGGCTTTTTTTTATATATGCAAAAATAATTATTTTAACCAATTTAGGAACATTACTGAAATATAGATTGTTCAAAAATCCGTTTTTTTAATTGTATTAATAAGATTGAAGAAAATCATCTGCTTCTTTTAAATTATCCGGTTTTCCGATATCATACCAATAATCCTTGTTATGCGGGAATGCCATTATCGGATGATTTTGTGATAAATTAAGGTATGTTTTTACAATGGAAAATTTTGAGCTATCGGGCCAATAGTCAAAAATATCCGGGTGAATAATATGGATTCCGCTAAATGCAAATCTTTGTGTTTCG
>Ga0209949_1000688_pt1 | contig 17402 bp, 10 predicted proteins | sample SalPonC_black_MG_FD_185711 | JGI IMG/M metagenome (GOLD analysis project Ga0209949, IMG submission 185711) | Salt pond soil microbial communities from South San Francisco under conditions of wetland restoration - Salt Pond MetaG... | ecosystem: Environmental > Aquatic > Marine > Intertidal zone... | reverse complement strand
AGTCGCCCACGATCCGCAGGTCGTCGATACGCACCGGCGCTCCCGCGGCGAACTCCATCGCCAGGCCGGACACCCGCTCGAGGCCCAGGCCGTCGTTCGGCGCGCCGGCGGGCTGCTCGTCCGCGCGCACGAAGGCGTCGAACGGCAGGTCCACCCGGCGCCAGCCCTCGACGTCGTCGGTGAAGGTCGCCTCGAACCGCTCGGCCACGTCCGCCGGCTGCAGCACGCGGACGTAGTCGATCTCCATCGTCTGCGGGAAGGTCGTGGTGTCGTCGGGGTAGCCGGGCCAGTTCCCGCCGACGGCGATGTTGAAGATCAGGAAGAACGGGTGGTCGTAGACCCACTCCGTCCCGGTCGGGACGTCGTCAGGCGTGACCGTCGAGAACAGCTCGCCGTCGACGTACCAGCGCAGCGCGCCGGGCTCCCACTCGAGGGCGAAGACGTGGAAGTCGTCGGCGAAGCGCTCGCCCTCGGACAGCTCGTACGGGCGTCCGATGGCGTTGCCGCCGGAGTAGCCGGGGCCGTGGATCGTGCCGTGCACCATCGACGGCTCGCGTCCGACGTTCTCCATCACGTCGATCTCGCCGCTGGCCGGCCAGCCGACCTCGGCGACGTCCGCGCCCAGCAGCCAGAAGGCCGGCCAGATGCCCTGGCCGAAGGGCAGCTTCATGCGCGCTTCGACGCGGCCGTAGGTGAACTCGACCTCGTCGAGCGTGATCAGGCGGGCCGAGGTGTACGCGCACGGACCGCCGTAGTAGCACTCGGGCGCGTCGCCGTTCGAGGCGCGTGCGGTGATGACGAGGTTGCCCTCGCCGTCGTGCGCGACGTTTTCGGACCGGTCGGTGTAGGCCTGCAGCTCGTCGTTGCCCCAGCCCGGGATGTCGTTCGCTGTGCCGTCGCCGATCTCGGGCGTCCACACGCTCCAGTCGGGCGAGGTGCCCCCGGGCGCATCGAACTCGTCGGCGAAGAACGGCTCCCAGCCGGCCGCCGAGGCGTTCTCGTCCAGGACGTCGTCGAGGGTCGTCACCGTCACCTCGGAGCCGTCTCCACGCCCTTCGTACCAGAACGCGAGGGCCTCGCCGTCGCTCCAGTCCTGCCGGTAGGCGAGGTCCGCCGTCAGGCGGAAGGGCGCGTCGCCGCCGTCGGCGACGAGCACGTTCTCGAAGCGCTCCTGGTCGGGCCGCGCCATCGGCGTCGTCGCGAGGAGCTCCGCGGTCGTGAGCTCCGCGTCGGCGGACGTGAACGGGTCCGTACCCGCCTCGAAGTCGGCGACCTGGCCCGGGACCGGCGGATCGTCGTCAGCGATCACCAGGATGGCGCGACGCTGGAAGCCCAGGTCGGCGCCGCGCTGGTTGCCCAGCGAGACCAGGGCGCGTTCGTCCGCCTCGTGCTTGCCGTCGTCGATGGCGCGCACGGTGAACGACACCTCGGTCACTCCCGGCGGGAAGACGAGAAGCTCGCTGCGCGTCACGATGTCGCGCATCGCCGTGGCCGTGTCGGCCTGCACGAAGACGCGAACCGACACCGCCTCCTCGGACGGTGCGGACAGCTCGAGCCCGACCTCGACGTCGCCGCTCTCGGGCAGCCGGAACACGGGCGACGCGAACTGCACGGTGACTTCGTCGGCCGCAGCGCCACCGCTCGTGCCGTACGCTTCGACGCCGTAGACGTAGCTCACGCCCTCGCCCGGCGGGAAGCCCAGCGCCCAGCCCCACGATTCCGACACGGTCAGGCCGTCGTCGGGCGCGCCGCCCGGCTGGAAGTCGGTCCGACGGAACAGCTCGTCGAACGGCACCTCGACCTGCCGCCACTCGGTCGTGTCGTCGACGAAGCGTAGGGCGTAGCGCTCGGCGCTGTCCCCCGGAAGCTCCGGATTGCGGTTGTCGAACAGGTCGAACTGCACCGTGCCGCCCCGGCCGTCGCCCTTGTACCAGAAGCGGATGCCGTCGTAGGCGCTCAGGTCGCGAGGCCGCCACGCCGTCGCAGCGGCGTCGGAGAAGGCGTGCGTGAAGCCGCCCCACGAGTCGATGTCGTGGAGGACGCGGAGCACCGAGACGGCCTCTTGCTGGGCTGGCAGCGCGAGCTCGCCATCGACGGCGACCTCCTCGGCCGTCAGATCCAGGGTGGACGACCCGTCCTGCCAGACCTGGAAGCCGACGTCGTTGCCGGCCGGATCCTTGCCGACCGGTACGCCGTCCGCGAAGTCGTGCAGCGGCAGGACATCCTGCGCGGTGGCGACGCCGAACGACGCCAGCACGGCCAGGAGCAAGGGGAGTACGCCGAGGCCGATCGCTCTGCGGCGTCGCTCGGAGGAGGGGCGGTTCACCGGGTCGCCTTCGTGACCGCGTCCGTCACGAGGCCGTGACCGATCGCCCAGACGGGATCGCCCGCCTCGGGAGACGGCATCGCGCCTCCGAAGGGATGCAAGGGGAGCTGCTCGTCGGAAGCAGGCCACTGGAAGCGAAGCTTCGCGTGGTAGCCGGTCCGTCCGAACAACGGGTCGGCCACGCCTGCGGATTCGCTGCCGGGCAGCCACGCCGCCACGATCGCGTCCGCCGCGTCGAGCGCAGGACCGAGGACCAGCGGACGACCGCTGACGAGGATCACGACCAGCCGGTCGACGCGCGCGCGAACGCGTCGCACCATGGCCTGTTGGCCGTCGTCCAGGCGCACGCTGTAGCGGTCGCCCAGCCCTTCGGCGTACGGCTCCTCGGCGACGACCACGACGCCGACGTCGGCGCGCGCGGCACCGTCGCCGTCGGGCTCGTAGACCACGTCGGCATCGGGCGCCAGCTCGCGCACGCCGTCCATGAAGGTACTCCCGGGCGTGATCGCGCCGGCCGACCCCATCCAGCTGATGGACCAGCCGCCGCACGCCAGACCGACGTCGTCGGCGGCGCGGCCCGCGATCAGCAGGCTGCGACCGCTCGTCTCCAGGGGAAGAAGGTCGTCGTCGTTCTCGAGGAGCGTCTGGCTGGCGGCAGCAGCTTCGCGCGCTAGGGCCCGGTGCTCCGGCGCGCCGACCAGGTCGAGATTCGGGCGTTCGTCGCCCACCTCGAACAGGCCCATGCGCAGCTTGACGGCCAGGATGCGCCTGACGGCGTCGTCGATCCGGGAGACCGGGACGCTGCCCTCCTGCACCAGGCGTTCGAGCGCGTCGATGAAGCGCAGGTAGTCGAACGGGACCATGTACATGTCGACGCCGGCGTTGATCGACGAGGCGACCGCCGCGTCGTAGTCGGGGCCGAGCAGCTCGATCCCTTCCCAGTCGCTGACGACGAAGCCTTCGAAGCCGAACTCGCCCTTGAGCACCTCGGTCAGCAGCTCGTGGTTCTCGTGCATGCGCGTGCCGTTCCAGGCGCTGTACGACGCCATCACGTTGAGCGCGCCCGCCTCCAGGCAGGCCTGGTACGGCGGCAGCACGACCTCGCGCAGCCAGGCGTCGCTGCCCTCGGCGAAGCCTTGATCGATGCGCCAGGCGCCCGCCTCGACCAGGCGGCGGAAGCCTTCGTCGACCTGCGCGTTGGCCATGGTGCGGTCGTGGACTTCCTGGAAGCGCTGCAGGCGCGTCGACGTGCCGAAGCGCGTCGCCCCGTCGGCGACGTAGTGCTTGACGGACGGCAGGACCGCGTCCGGCGCGGACTCGTCGTCGCCGCGCAGGCCTTCGACGAACGCCACGGCCAGGCGCGAGACCAGCTCCGTGTCCTGCCCGTAGCCTTCGTAGGTGCGGCCCCAGCGGACGTCCAGCGGGATGCTGACGGCCGGCGCGAAGTCCCAGCGGACGCCGGTCGCGGCGACCTCGATCGCGGTCGCTCGGCCGATGCGGCGGACCAGGTCGGGATCGCCTGCGGCGCCCAGGCCGATGTTGTGGGGGAAGATCGTGGCGCCCACGACGTTGTTGTGGCCGTGCACGGCGTCGACGCCGTAGATCATCGGAATCCCGAGGCGGCTCTGGCGCGACGCCGTATCGAACGCGGTCACCATCGCCGTCCAGCTCTCGGGCGTGTTGGGCTCGGGGTTTCCGCCGCCGCCGGACAGCACCGAGCCGATGGCGTGCTCGCGCACCTGCTCGGGGGCGATGCTGTTCTTCTCGACCTGCGTCATCTGGCCGATCTTCTCGCGCAGCGTCATGCGCGACACCAGCGCCTCGGCCCGGATATGGGCGTCGTGGAGGTCGTGGGCGGATGGGGTGGTCACGATGCGCTCCGGTCAGGCCTCAGGAGGCGGGGGACAGGGCGGAGAGGGGTAGGTCGACGTCGATGCGGCTCACGGCGCCGCTCCGGTCGAAGACCTCGCGGCTCGTGGCGGCGTCCAGCGCGGCTCCCTCGACCTCGTCGGTGGTGCCGTCGCGGCGGGTGATGCGCGTCCGGCCGGGGCCGTCGCTCAGCGTGTAGACGACGGGCACCTGGCAGACGGTGAAGGCGAGGCTGCCGGCCGGCAGCGCGAGGCGCTGCGGGCCCGCGACCGTGCGGGCCTGCGCGTCGAGCGGTTCGGCGAGCAGCTCGCCGCGCTTCAGCAGGCCGGGCGCGAAGCCCAGCCGGCCGCCGTCGACGACGACGCCCAGCTCTCCGATTCGGGTGAGCACGTCCTCCTTGACCTGGCCGGTCATGCCGGGCTGCTGGGCGCCGGCGTGGGCGGGGGTGTGCGAGTAGGGGTCCGTCGGGAAGGCGCCGTAGGCCTCGGGGGTCTTGTGGAAGCCCAGCCCGGCTCGGACGTCGTAGTACGCGTCGGCGAGCGCCGCGACCGTGGCCGGGTCCTCGCCCGCCCAGGCGGCGCGACGCCAAGTCTCCAGAACCGCCAGCTGCAGCTTGGAGACCATGTGCCAGTAGATGCTGCCGAGCCCTTCGTAGGCGAAGAAGGTGCCGGAGCGACCGGTGAACGAGGCGTGGTCGAAGACCTCTTCGAACAGCGCGACCAGCCGCTCCCCGTCGGCGGCCACCCTGTCGGCCAGGTCGTCCTGCTCGGCCAGCCGAGCCAGGACGCCCCGGACCGAGCGCGCGTTGGCGAGGTCGCCCGCGAAGTGCAGGCCGCCATCCACGTCGCGCACGATCAGGCTCCGGTCGCCGCGTTCCAGCAGGGCCGCCACCAGGGGCAGGTCGGCCACCGCCCCCGTGGGCAGCCGGTTCTTGGCGAGGAAGCCGGGCAGGTCGCGGTCGGGGTAGAGCACGTAGCTGTGCTGGTCGGGTCGGTAGAGGCGGCTGGCGCGGAGCGCGGTCAGGAGGGCGAGCGCTTCCTCGCTGGACAGCAGCCCCGACGACAGCGCCGCGACCTGTCCTTCGAGCATCTCGTAGAGGTTCGCGACGCGCGCGACCCCGTCGTCCAGCACCAGCAGGTTGTAGGCGTGGAAGAGCGCGTCGCCGCGCCGGTTGGCGCGCAGGGTGTGCTCCAGCCACGCCTGGGCTCGGGCCAGGAAACGGTCGAGGAAGGCGCCGTCGGTCTCGGCCGTGCGCGGCGACGGTCCGTCGCGGTAGAGGGCCTCGCGGTAGGCGCTGCCGGCGCGGCCGAGCGCGTCCATGACCGCTCGGCGCCGGGCGTCGTCCAGGCTTCCGGCCAGCGCGCCCTCGTGGGTGACGAGCACCTCGTCGACGGCTTCGAGGAAGGCGGCGACGTCGCTGGACAGCGCGACCCGCGCCCCGGCGCGCGCCAGGAGCGGTCGCACGAAGGCGACGTAGCGGACCAGGTACGCGATCGTGACGACCGACAAGCCCTTGCCGACGAGCGCGTTGTTGGCGTCGTTCCACTCGGGCCGCTGGGTGTTCATCCACAGGCCGCCCTCGGGCACGAGGTTGGCGAGCTTGACGAGCAGGAGCAGCAACAGCTTCTCGGCCATCGTCACGTGGCGGGTCGCGCCGTCCGCGTCCCGCACGAGCTTGGCGTCGCTGCCCTCGCGGGCGACCGCGTCGACGATCGCGCGGTGGCGCGCACGGTCGAACGTGATGGTGGCGTACGGGTCGCTCAACAGCTGCTCGTAGCTCGCGATGCGGTAGGGCACGTCGGCGTGGCTGAAGATCCTGCGCGTCAGCAGCGCGTCGAGCTCGCCGGGGTGGTGCGCGGCCCAGACCTCCAGCAGCTTCTGCAGGTAGACGATCTGGTGGTCGCTCCAGTAGCCGATGTTGGCCCACGGGCTGTCCGGCTCGGGAACCTCCCACTCGATCCCGTCGCGCGTCAGCCGGTAGGGGTTGTAGCCGTCGGCCGTGGTGGCGTTCAGGAAGGTGCAGACCATGCCGCTGGCGTAGTCGGGGAAGGCGTGGGCGAGGGCCTCCCAGTTCTGGAAGATGTCGCGCCAGTTGCCCTGGTAGTCCAGGCGCGGCCGGCCGCCCGGGTGCCGGATCCGGATGGCGAAGCGGTTCCACGGCCGGCTGGGGTCGCCGTGGCGACGGCTGAAGGCGAGGGGAAGATAGCCGCGACAGAGCCGCTCGAGGTCGGCCGACCCGGTCGCGGCGGCGGCGTCGACCAGCCGCCGGTAGCTCAGCCGCTCGGGCAGGGCCGCGAGGAAGTCGCGGTGACGGTCCGCGACGGCGCGGTCGCGGGTGCGCACGAAATCGATCAGGTCGGCGCGGTCCACGTCGTCGGCGGGGAAGGTGCCGCCGCGCATGACGTTGAACAGCACGCTCGCCAGATGCCGGGTCGTCGCCTGGCGATCGGCGGTCCACTGCTGACCGTCGGCGCGCGCCACGATCTCGACCAGGGCTTCGTCGCCGCGGCGCAGATCGTCGTCGAGCCGGGCGGCCAGACCCACGGGATCGTCCTGCAGCTGCCGGCGTAGGGAGTGCACCTGGGCGTGATCCTGCTCGACGTCCGCCACCAGGCTCCACGTTCGCGACCCGCCCGGCGGTAGCGGGATCGTCGCCTTCGCCAGGTAGGCGCCGCGGCGGCCGCGCTGGTCGTGTTCGTCGTGCAGCGGCTCGCCTCGGGTGAACGCATCGAGCTGCTCGGAGCTCAGCAGCTGCGCGTCGGGCGTCAGCCCGGTCTGCCAGACGGTGGTCGCCCGAAGCGATTCCGACGGCTCGGCCTGGTCGGACAGCGTCGAGCTGAGCGTGAACAGCCCGAGCCCCGTCGCGGCGTCGAGCTCGGAGCGCTTGTAGGCGTCCAGCAGGTTGCTCATCGTCGACTGCAGGGCGGTCGTGACGCCGGCGGGAAGGACGTTCTGCAGCCCGTCGAGCAGCTCGACCCGGCACGCGTCGGCCGCGAGGTTCGTCAGCCGCGCGGTCCGGACCACGCCGTAGCGGTCGCTGAAGCGCCAGGCGTAGCGGAACGCCAGGCCCAGATCCTCGTTGACCTCCTCGAACACGAGGACGCTGCCCAGGTCGTTCTTGTACAGGTTGCGCTCCGTGCGGTAGAGCCGCCCTGAGCAGTCGCCGAACGGCTCCCACGCCCAGCGACGGCCGTCGCGCTCGACGATGGTCCGCGTGACGGGACCGGTGGTGCCCGCGGTCTCGATCAGCTTGTCGTGCGTGGCGTAGGGGAACAGCGCCGACTCGGCGTCGACCCGGCCGGCGGTCAGCCCACCGTTGCTGGCGACGAACATCCACAGATCCGAAGCGCCGAGAAGCGTCATGAAGAACGTCGGCATGCGGTCCACGTTCGCGATGCGGTAGAAGCGCTGGCCGTCCAGCTCGACGGTCTCGCCTCGGACGGCACGCGAAGGGTCGCCGGTCCCGGTCTGCTGGACCGCGGCGGCGAGGTGGATGGCGCCTCGCGCCGTGACCCGCTCCTCCTCGGCACCGGATCCCGAGCTCGCGGCCCGGGCCGACCTGCTCACTTGTCGACCCCCGTCACCACCACGCCTTGCATGAAGAAGCGCTGCGCGAAGAAGAAGATCAGCAGCGGGATGATCATGGTCATGACCGACGCCGCCTGGATCAGCTGCGGCTCGGTGGCGTAGAGGCCGTTGAAGCGGAACAGTCCGACGGACAAGGGCTGCAGGTTGTCGTTTCCAGCCAGGTAGATCAGCGGACCGAAGAAGTCGTTCCAGGCGAAGAAGAAGTGGAACAGCGACACGGCGATGAGCGCCGGCACGGCCTGCGGAAGGATGATCTGCACGAAGGTTCGAATCGGACCGGCGCCGTCGATCCTGGCGGCCTCCTCGAGCTCGGTCGGGATCGTGAGGAAGTACTGCCGCAACAGGAAGACGTTGTAGGCGTTGCTGAAGAAGGTCGGAATGATCAGCGGCAACCACGTTCCGACCCATCCGAACTGGAAGAACACCGCGTACTGCGGTACCAGCGTGGCCTGGGACGGCAGGATGATCGTCGAGATCAACACCATGAACAGGAGCCCCTTCAAGGGGAAGCGGAAGCGCGCGAACCCGTAGGCGACGATGGCGGCCGAGGAGGTCGCCGCGAAGGTCGTGACGATGGCGTAGAAGAGCGTGTTCCTGAGCAGCTGCAGGAAGTCGATGAACTCGAACGCGGTCGGGTAGTTGCCCCATTGGAAGGCGAGCTCGTACACCGGATCGAGGGAGCGCCAACGGCCCTCCCAGCGGATCTCGCCAGCGCCGGGATTCTGCGGATCGACGAAGAACGCGTGATCGCGACGTCGGACGGTGAGGGCGAGCTCTCGCGTCTCCCCCTCGATCGGGACCTCGTAGACCTCGTAGCTCTCGCCTTCCCAATCGAACGTCACGCGTGCGGAGGGAAGCACGGGGGCGTTGACGTCGGAAACCTGGCTCTTGCTCTTGAACGAGGTGATGAACGAGTAGCCGAGCGGCATGATGTAGAGCAGCAGAATGACGAGGACGAACGACGTGAACAGGATCTTGACGATCAGGCCGCGGTAGGCGGCGGCCTGGCGCTCCGCCGAACCGTACGACTCCGGACCGCGGGGAGGGGCGGGGGGCTGAGGCGTGGCGGGTTTCCGGACGGCCATCAGCGGTTCCCTCCGGCGTAGTACACCCAGCGATTGGCGGTCGCGAAAAGCGTCGCCGTGATCGTGATGGCGATGATGTAGAGCAGCCACGCGATCGCCGAGCCGTAGCCCATGTCGAGGTTCTGGAACGTCTGGCGGTAGAAGTGGACGATGTAGAAGTACGTCGTTCCGTCGGGTTCTCCGGTGCCGGTGTTGAGCACGTAGGGGACCTCGAAGTACTGCATCAGCCCGAAGATCGACAGGATCAGGTTGTAGAAGATGATCGGCGAGATCATCGGCAGCGTGATGCTCCACAGACGCCGAAGCCAGCTGGCGCCGTCGATCTTGGCTGCCTCGTAGAGCTCGCTCGGAACGCCTTGCAGGGACGCGAGGTTGTAGAGAATCGCGTTGCCGATCGCCCAGAAGCCGATCATCACGTAGGAGAGGTAGATGATGCGCGGATCGTTGAGCCAGCGAATGCCGTTGGGCCCGGCCGCGTCGAGACCGGTCACCGCCTCGATGATCTGGTTGATCCAGCCGGTGGTCGGGTTCAGCACGCCGCTCCAGATCAGCACGCCGGCGATGATCGGGACCATCGTCGGTGCATAGAACAACGTGCGGAAGAGGCTCTTGCCGATCAGGTGCTCGCTGTTGAGGAGCACGGCCAGGAAGAGGGCCGAGATCATCCCGATCGGCAACGAGATCAGGGCGAAGGTGAACGTGACGCGTAGCGCCTGCCAGACGCGCGGATCCTCGAAGAGGAGCTTGCGCCAGTTGTCGAGACCGATGAAGGTCGCCTCGTCGGGCCTCGTCAGTTCGAAGTCGAAGAACGAGAAGACCAGCGACGCGGCCATGGGGAGAAAATAGAAGGTCAGGAAGCCGACGATCCAAAGGCCGATGAAGGCGTACCCCCAACGAGCTTCGCGACGTTCGGCGCGCGTCAGGCGTCGCCAGCCACGGGCCTTCGTCTTCCGTGCGCCTTGGACGGCATCGAGCATCTCCATGGAGGTCCCCTTCGGAGAGGGCCCGGCGCGCCTGCGCGCCGGGCCCTGGTTCGCTAGCGAGCGCTTAGCGGACGGAGTCGAAGAGCAGTTGGAGCTCGGCCTGGAGCAGTGCGAGCTCGGAGCCGACGTCGAGGTCGGCCTCGTTGTTCAGGCGCTGATCGAACGCGATGTAGAGCTGCTCGGCATCGCGGAACGCCGGCAGGGGACCCTCGTGGCTGGGGCTGTCGGCGTAGCCGAGGCTTGCCGTCACGACGCTCCAGTCGACGTCTCGGTCGGGGAAGTTGTTCTCGCCGAACGACGCGATGTAGCTGCCGGCAAGGCTCTCGCGGGCGGGCATGCCGCCGTAGATCTCGGACAGCGTGACCATGTTCTCGGGCTCGAACATGGCGACGAGCACCTCGAAGGCGGCTTCCTTGTTCGGGCTGGCCGATGTGATGCCGAAGGTGTCGCCGTGCAGCTTGGCGACCGGCACGCCGGTCAGGCCGGTCGGCATCGCGGCGAGGTCCCACTCGTCTTCGAACCCGGCCATGCAGCAACCTTGGTACCAGAGGTGGGTGTGGACCATGCCGACGTTGCCCGAGGCGAGGAGGTCGCCCGCGGCCAGGAAGTCGGAACCGGAGTACGGCGCGTTGGGAATCCAGCCGTCGACCCACATCGCGTCGTGAAGCCATTGCACGCCCTGGGCCCAGTGGGCCGGGATGATCGCGTCGCCGTTCTCGTCGACGAAGGTGCCGGCACCGAACTTGGCCAGGCGGCCGCGGAGATCGGTCCACTGCTCGCCGAAGCCCCACTGGACGACGTTGTTGTTGTCGAACTCGGGCATGGCGGCGTCGAAGCCGTTGGCGTCGACGGTCAGCAGCATGCCGACGTCACGCATGGCCGCGAGGTCCCAGTCGACCGTCTCGCCTTCCCAGGTCGTGTACGGCTCGCCGTACGCGTGCGGCGGGTAGGGCAGGCCGGCCTCGTCGAAGAGGGTCTTGTTGTAGGTGATGTAGCTGGGGAAGACGGCGAACGGGATGCCGATCTGACCTTCGCCCTCGACGTTGTAGACGTCGACGAGCGCCGGATCGAAGTCGCTGAGGTCGTAGTCGGTCGCTTCGATGTAGGGCGTGAGGTCCGCGAAGATGCCCGGGAAGGCGTTCCGACCGCGGATGCCGACCGGACCGACGATGTCGGGCGGGTTGCCGGCGGCGATCTGGGTGGCCAGCACGTCGTACGCCTGGTCGTTGTCGACGATTTCGAGAATGAGCTCGATGTCGTCCTGCGAGGCGTTGAAGTTCGCGACGAACTCTTCCTGGACGGGGATGACGCCCACGTCGGAGCCAGCGCCGAGGCCGACGTACCAGCGGATCTGGGTCTGGGCGGCGGCCGCGCCGGCGAAGGCGAGGGCAAGCAGGAGGATGGCGAATCTGCGCATGGTGTCCCTTCTCGCTCTGCGCCCCGGGATGCGCGCGACGCACGTGATTCGCGCTACGCTTTCGCGGGGTGAGAGCCTCGGATTCCGCCGAGCGGCGGAATCGGTACGGACGGACGCACACGGAGTCCCTGGCAGGTACGGTGTGCCTCCGCCTCCTCGGGAACGCGGCTCTGGCGTCAGCGCGCTACGTGCGCGACCGACTGACGGAGCACGAGTTCCGGTTCGAAACGGGTTCTCACCTCTCCTTTCCTTCCGAGCAACCGGGCGATGGCGATGTCGGCGGCAGCGCGACCCATGTCGCGGAGCGGCTGCCGAACGGTCGTGAGCGCCGGCGAGACGTACTGCGCGAGCAGCACGTCGTCGAACCCGACGAGGGAGAGGTCGCTGGGAACGTCGCGGCCGAGGTCGCTGGCGGCCCGAATCGCACCGGCCGCCATCTGGTCGTTCGCGACGAAGATGGCGTGGAGGTTCGGAACGCGCTCGAGCAGGCGGCGGGTAGCGGCGTAGCCGCCTTCCTCGCGGAAGTCGCCTTCGACGACGAGGCGCTCGTCGAACGGCAGGCCCGCAGCGTCGAGCGCCTGGCGGTAGCCCTGCAGCCGGTGGCGACTGTCGGGGAAGGAGAGCGGTCCGGCGAGGTGACCGACCGTGCGGTGCCCGTGGTCGATCAGGTGCTCGGTGGCGATCCGACCGCCCAGCTCGTTGTCGAGGTGCACGCAGCGGCCGTGGAGCTCGGGCACGTAGCGCCCGAAGATCACGACCGGCGCCTCGCTGCTACGCACCAGATCGATCAGCTCTTCGTCGGCGAGCGCTTCGGCCTGGACGATCAGCGCGTCGCTGCGGCGCTGCCTCATGAACTGGATCGCGCTGCGCTCCTTGTCGGCCTGGGCCTGTCCGCTGGCCACCATGAGGTGCATCCCGGCGGCCTCGACCGCCTCTTCGACCCCACCTAGGATCACGCCGTAGTAGGGACTGCCGATGTGGTTCACCGTGATGCCGACGCCGCCGGAGCGGTTCGTCGCCAGGCCGCGCGCGAACGCGTTCGGCGTGTAGTCCAGCTCCTGCACCGCCGCCAGGACCCGCCGCCGCACCGGCGCCGACACCGGCGTCGTGCCGTTCAAGACCCTCGACACCGTCGAGGGCGAGACCTTGGCGCGCATGGATACCTCTTTGATCGTCGGCATGGCGACTCCCGAGGTCCGCATCGGCGGATTGCGTGGGCGGCTAGAGCCTGAAATCGGTTTCAGCGGTTTTAGCACCCGGCGATGCGCTCCGTCAAGGGGCGGTCGTCGAGCGTCGACCCGATGACACCTGAAACCGGCGTCTGAGACGGCGATCTCCACGTCGGCGCCGGCCGTCCGTCGGCACCGCCGGCCGCAACGACGCCTGAAAGGCCTTTCGTTCACGTTCACGGGCCCGGCACGACCCGCCGGGGCCGACGTCGACCGACCGGCCGCGGAGGGCTGCGCGCCCTTACGAAGCGTGCCTTTCGTCAGCCGCGGCGGTATCCGATGCTGAGCGTGACGTCCTCGGGGTAGTTCCCGAAACGCCGCCCGAACAGGTTGAGGCCCCCGACGTGGGTGGCCTCGGGATCGACGCCGATGCGCACGTCGACGGTGCGGCGTCCGTGGATTCGGAGGTCGGCGAGGGTCACGTCGGAGACGCGAACACCGTCGATCCAGGTGCCCTCGCGGGTGACGCGCCACTCCTTGAGCAGCCCGAACTGGCTGTTGCGCTCGTCCCACCAGGCGGGGGTGAGCATGCCGCGCTGGCCTCCGAAGTCGGCGGGCGAGGTCCAGCTGCCGATTCGGACGTCGTTGACGAAGACGGTGATGTCGGACGGCCAGTCGTCGTGATGCATCGGCGCCTCGGAGCAGATCTCGGCCCGGAAGCGTAGCGACTCCGGCACGGTGCGCGGAGGAAGGCGGTTGGGGAAGCGGTAGGTGAGGAACCCGTGGCGGAACCAGACCAGCGACGCCTCGGCGTGGCCGGGCTCGAAGAACGACGCGGGGTCGTCGACCAGCCCGATCAGCGCCTCGGGCCCCGCCAGGCCGCAGGTCGGCGCCACGTCGGCGTCGACGTACGCGCCCACCGGCATCGACAGATGCATCACCGGCTCCTCGGGTCGCACCGCCGAGCCGGGAAGCTCCAGGCGCACGCGGTCGTACACGCGCGTGCAGACCTTCTGCAGGCCCCGCTCGCCGGGCTTCATCTCGGCCCGCAACAGGCCCGCGTCCTCGAGCACGGCGATGTGCGAAGTCACGGTCGAGACCGGCGAGGACAGCGCCTCGGCGATCTCGCTGACGTTGAGGATCTGGTCGGCGAGCAGCTCGAGGATCCGCAGGCGCGGATCGGAGGCGAGCGCCTTGAGCACCGCGGCCGAGGCCGGGGCGCGGGCTTCGAGCGCGAGCTCGCGGCGGAACGGCCCTTCGGGGTCCGGTGGGGCGTGCATGCGGGAATCCTACCATGCGCCGCCATTTACCGCGATTTCTGTCGACGCTTTCTGATTCCCTCCTGGACGCACGTTCCCGTGCGACGAACGGCGCCTGCCTTGACGATGATCCTTTGTCGTGCTAAACATCGTAATAGTCCGAAAGTCATGATGGGTTTCCCGGCTCCGCCAGGAGGTGGCCAGATGTCGCCGAGAACGCGCCCACAACCCGCAGCGAAGCTTCGCGCGTCCGGCAGGGCACGGGTGGTGCGCGACAGCCTCGCCGGGTACGCCTTCGTCGCGCCGTTCCTCGCCGCCTACCTGGCGTTCCTGGTGATTCCGTTCGTGCGCGGCGTGTGGATCGGCATGCACGACTGGAACCTGCTGGCCGTCGTGTTCAACCCCGACGCCAAGGAGCTCATCGGGGTCGACAACTGGCGCGACATGCTCTGGGGCCGGAACCTGACCTGGTCGGCCACCGTCCGCTGGCCGTGGCGCCTGCTGGGCTTGGCGACGGCCGCCTGGCTCGCCCTCCGCGCCGCGCGTGGCGCGATGCCGAGGGGCGTCGGGGTCGCCGCCGCGACCGCCCTCGCGATCGCGTTCGGCCTGCTCGCGGGCGTCACGCCGGGCCCGGAGGGCGCCTGGAGCGACCCGCGCTTCTTCGTCATCGTCGGAAACACGCTCCTGTTCGTCGCGCTCACCGTGCCGGCGATCACCGCGCTGGCGCTGCTGCTGGCGGTCGCGCTGAACCGCTCAGGACCGTACGCCGCCGCCCTGCGCACGGCGTTCTTCCTCAGCCAGGTGCTCTCGGTCACCGTCGTCACGCTCATCTGGCAGCTCATCTACAGCCCCTCGCAAGGAATCCTCGCCAACCTGTTCCGCGCCGTCGGGCTCGAGCCGATCACCTGGATCACGAACCCCGCGCTGGCGATGCCGTCGATCGTGATCGCCACCGTGTGGTGGTCGCTGGGCTTCGCGATGGTGCTGTTCCTGGCGGGCCTGCAGGAGATCCCCGCCGAGCGCTACGAGGCCGCGCGCCTCGACGGCGCGAACGGCTGGAACGCGTTCCGCTTCATCACGCTCCCCGGCATCTCGCGGACGGTCACGCTGGTGGTCGTGTTCGAGATCGTGCTGCACTTCCAGGTGTTCGGCCAGTCGCACCTCATCACGCGCGGCGGCCCGAACGACGCCACCCAGACGCTGGTCCGCTACATCTACCAGACCGCTTTCCGCGACGGGCAGCTTGGGTACGCCTCGGCGCTCGCGATCGTGCTGTTCGCGCTGATGCTGGTGTTCTCGCTGCTGCAGATGCGGCTCGAACGGAGGACGGACTGATGGTCGGCTCCCGCGCCATGACGCGCCTGACGATGGCCGCCCTGACGATCTTCGCGCTGCTCTGGCTGATCCCGATCTTCTGGATGGTGTCGATGAGCCTGCAGCCCAACGACCTGCTGGCCCGCACCACCTCGAACACCGCCCTGGGCCTGCTCCCCGTCCCGTTCACGCTGGAGAACTTCCAGCGTCTGCTGACGCTGGGCCTCACGCCCCGCTGGTTCCTGAACAGCATGATCGTCGCCACGGTGATGACCGCGCTGGTGCTGACGCTCAGCACGCTGGCCGGCTACGCCTTCGCGCGGATTCCGTTCAAGGGCAGGAACGCCGTCTACGCGTTCGTGCTGGCGGGCCTGGTCGTGCCCGAACAGGCGATCTTCATTCCGCTCTACACGATGTTCGCCGACTGGGGCTGGCACAACGGCTACGCCGCGCTGATCGCGCCGCGCCTGGCCGTCCCGATCGGCGTGTTCCTGATGACGCAGTTCTTCCGCGGCGTGCCCAGCTACTTGGAGGAGGCCGCCATGCTGGACGGCGCGAACCGCTTCACGATCTTCACCCGCATCATGCTGCCCCTCTCGGTCCCGGCCGCCACGACGCTCGCGATCCTCACCTTCCTCTACGCCTGGAACGACTACCTGTGGCCGCTCATCTCGGCCAACCAGCCGGAGATGTTCACCATCACCGTCGGCCTGGCCTCGATTCAGAGCAACTTCGCGCAGTCCGAGGGTCTGGGGCGCGTGATGGCCTCCGGCGTCGCCGCGTCGCTGCCGGTGATCGCCCTCTACCTCGCCTTCCAGCGCTACGTGATCCGCGGCATCGCCTTGGGCGGCGGCAAGTGACCCTCCCCGTCGCGTCCGGCGAACGCCGAATCGCCCCCCGCACCGTCGACCCCGCCGCATCCGCCGTCCTTCGTCCGTCCGCTCGACCTGAGGAGGTCCCCATGTCCCGACCGAACGTCCGCACCCTCGTCCTCGCGATCGCCGCGCTGCTGCTCGCGCCGCTCGCCACCGCCCAGACCGAGATCAGCCTCGGCCGCTTCTTCGGCGCCTGCGAGGAGGCCGGCACCGACATGGCCGAAGCCAGCGGCGAAGCGTGCATCATCCAGACGATCATCAACGCCTTCGACGCCCAGGACAACGGCGTCACCGTCAACACGCTGCCCACCGACTGGGGCAACTACTACGACCAGGTCAAGGCGTCCTACGCCGGCGGCAACCCGCCCGACGTCCACGTCATGCACAAGAGCAGCCTGGCCGAGTTCGCCAGCCTGGGCGCGCTGGCGCCCCTGAGCGAAGAGGACCTCGCCGCCGCCGGCATCGATCCCGCCGACTGGACCCCCGCTGCGCTGGCGGGCGTCAGCTGGGACGGACAGATCTACGGCGTCCCCATGGACCTGCACGCCAACCTCTGGCACGTGAACCTCGAGATCATGGAGCAGGCCGGCCTGGTCGACGCGGACGGCGCGCCGATCCTGCCCACCAGCTTCGACGAGCTCCTCGAGCACGCCGCCCAGGTCGAGGAAGCGACCGGCGTCGACTACCTCGCCGCCGACTTCTCGCAGTTTCCGATCGGCGTGCGGCTGGTCCTGGCGCTGATGTGGCAGCAGGGCGCGGAGCTGATCTCGGACGGCGACGCGAACGTCGACTCGCCCGAGGCGCAACGGGCCGTCGAGGCGATCGTCGAGCTGTTCGCCGCCGGCTACGCCGATCCGCAGCTCAACTACGCCGACTCGCAGCAGGCGTTCCTGGAAGGCGAAGCCGCCATCCTGGTGAACGGGACCTGGGTCGTCGACTTCTACGACGCGCAGGCCGCCGACGCGTCGGTGCCGCTCACCGAGTACTACGCCGCCTCGTTCCCCACGCTGTTCGACCAGCCCGCCACCTGGGCCGACAGCCACATGTGGGTCGTTCCCTCGACGCTCGAGAGCCGCTCGGCCGACCGCTTCCAGGCCGCGCTTCAGCTGCTCGCCTGGATCGACGACGCATCGATCCACTGGGCCCGCACCGGTCACCTGTCGGTCCGCGAGAGCGTCCTGGCCAGCGAGGAGTACCGCTCGCTGCCGCACCGCGACGAGTACGCGGACACCGTCGAGATCGCCCGCGACGTCGAGCGGACCGCCGCCTTCCCCGCCATTCAGGACGTCCTGAACCGGCGCCTGCAGTCGATCTGGCTGACCGACGCGGAGATCGAGACGACCCTGAGCGCGGCCGACGCCGAGGTCCAGGCGCTTCTCGACTGACGGGGGCCGCACGACCGCTTCTCGGCCCCGCCCCCGCAGCGGGGCCGTTGTTCTCTCGCACGCGTACAGCCCCGTCGCGCCCGCGCGCCGCGCCCATCCACGCCGCGCCTGCCCGCGCGTCGCCCACCCGCG
>Ga0209949_1000685_pt1 | contig 17464 bp, 11 predicted proteins | sample SalPonC_black_MG_FD_185711 | JGI IMG/M metagenome (GOLD analysis project Ga0209949, IMG submission 185711) | Salt pond soil microbial communities from South San Francisco under conditions of wetland restoration - Salt Pond MetaG... | ecosystem: Environmental > Aquatic > Marine > Intertidal zone... | reverse complement strand
CACCGAGCGTAAGCTGGCCGAAGAGGAGAAAGAGAAGCTCCAAAGCCAGCTTAATCAGGCCCAGAAAATGGAATCCGTGGGCCGCTTGGCCGGTGGCGTGGCACATGATTTTAACAACATGCTGGGGATAATACTTGGACATACGGAACTGGCACTGTTGCAGGCAGATGAAAATCACGAGCTGCATGATGACCTCAAAGAAATTCAAAAAGCAGCCAAACGTTCGGCAGATACCACGAAGCAGCTGCTGGTTTTTGCCAGAAAAGATATCATTTCTCCCCAACAGATTGATTTGAACGATACTATAGAGAGTATGCTCAATATGCTGCGCCGGCTCATTGGTGAAGACATCGACCTGGTATGGCAGCCAGGTTCCCATCTGTGGCGCGTGAAAATGGACCCATCCCAGATCGACCAGATCCTGGCCAATCTCTGCATCAACGCCAGGGATGCCATTGCCGGTGTAGGGGAACTAACCATTGAAACTGGAAAGAAAACATTTGATGAGGAATATTGCAACGAACACGCTGGCTTTACTCCCGGTGATTTTGTCCTGCTGGCAGTCAGTGACAATGGCTGCGGCATGGACAAAGACACCTTGTACAATTTGTTTGAGCCGTTTTTCACCACCAAAGAGGTGGGCAAAGGCACCGGCTTAGGTCTTGCAACCGTTTATGGTATTGTCAAACAGAACAACGGCTTCATCAATGTTTACAGCGAACCTGACCAAGGTTCCACCTTCAAAATTTACCTGCCCCGGTTTGTTGATGATAAAAAAGCTGACAAGGTTATTCCTGAGGAAAAAGCTGAAGCTGGAGGAACAGAAGCCATTCTGCTGGTGGAAGATGAACCTACCATTTTGAGGATGACACGGATGATGCTGGAAAGGAAGGGTTATTTCGTTCTGTCCGCAGCCACACCTGCCGAGGCCGTAGAAAAGGCAAAAAATCATTCTGGGGCTATTGATCTGCTCATGACCGATGTGGTCATGCCGGAAATGAACGGTCGGGACTTGGCTGGGCAGATCAGCGAACTTTACCCCGGCATTCGCGTGTTGTTCATGTCCGGATATACGGCCGATGTCATTGCCCATCAAGGAGTGTTGGATGATGGGGTGGCATTTATCCAGAAGCCTTTTTCAATGGCGGAGATGACGGCGAAGGTTCGGGAAGTTTTGGATAAAGCATCAGATGAAACTCAATGATCATTATCCGATACTGAAATTATTCAAGGGGTATTTGATAAAGGATACCATTACAATTTAAAACCTGATATTATTGGGTATGTGGTTTTTCAATGGGTTGGCAAAGTTCCAGCATGGCTGAAAAATGACACTCTTAAATGGAGAGCATGAACAATTTGTCGTAAAGGAAGTATTGAAAATGCAGAACCAATATACAGCGGTAATGAAACAGGAAGACGGTTGGTGGGTCGGATGGATTGAAGAAATCCCGGGAGTAAATTGCCAGGAAAAAAGTTACGAGGAACTTAAAGACACTTTGGAGGTTACGCTAAAAGAAGCTTTGGAATTTAATCGCCAGGATGCACTGACTGCTGCGGGCAGTGGCTACAGGGAAGAAAAAATTGCGTTATGAAGAGGAATGAACTTCTCAAGTATCTCCGCAGTAAGGGGTGTAGCTTATTGAGGGAAGGCGGAAAACATTCATGGTGGCATAATCCAAAATTAAAAAAACGATCTGCAATTCCACGACATTCAGAGATTAAAGATATTTTAGCCAAAAAGATATGCAATGATCTTGGTGTAGAGCCACTGAAATAGACCCAATTAAACCCATCCGACCGAAAATCTTACCTTGTACGGATAATGAAAAGCGTTCCTTATTTTTTCATCTCAATGAAATTATCCTAAACATAAATATTCACGGCCCGAAAAAATAATGGATACCATAAATAATCAAAACCTGCTATGGTCAATTTGTTCAGGGATGATGGTTGCAAAATGGTTGAAATTTGATAACGGAAAAAACGCTGATCCACACATGAACTTGTTGGACGTCAAGAATGTACTGATGCAGCATTCTATGGTGTCAAATTTTGCCAGGTTCATCGTGTTTTGAATAAATCATAGTCCAATTTAAAGGGTAAGTTAAATGAGTCTTAGGCGTAAATTTAAAAAAACACTTTCCCGATATAATGCCTTATATGAACAGGCTGTTGACCTGTATTTAAATGAAAACAAACCAGATGAAGCACTTCGTATTCTTTTGAAACTTTCAAACGTCGATTTTAACAGGGCATTCGGTGAGATCGGAGTTATCATATACAGGGAGAAAAATGATGTTAAAAAAGCAGAAGAATGGTTTGTAAAGGCTGAAAAAGCAGGCGCATTACTGGAAGAGGCCACTTACGAATATGGTATGCTCCATTATCTGGAAAAAGACGATTGGGAAACAGGTCTCAGTTATTTATTCAAAGCTGCTGCCCAAGGATATGAACTGGCGTATGGAGATATAGGCACCATCCTGTATCTTTATAAATCTGATATAAATGAGGCAGAAAAATGGTTTGAAAAAGCTGAAAAACAAGAATGCCTTCTCGCACCAGCTGCGTTTTCTTACGCACAGTTCTTGATGCTTGAAAGAGATGACTGGGAGAAGAGTGAAAAACTTTTTAAGCAATCAGCTGAGGAAGGTTTTGCCCCTGCGTACGCTGAATACGCTTCAATTTTATACCTCAACAAGATTGATGTGAATGAAGCTGAGGCATACTTTAAGAAAGCAGAAGAAAATAATTGCCTGCCTGCTCCACATGCCTATAACTACGGGGAGTTACTGATTAAAGAAAGAAACGAAGTCGAGAAAGGAAATAAGTATTTGGATATAGCAGAAGCTGATGGATACTAATGAAGAATGAAAAGTCCAAAAAATGCGCTTAATTATCAATCATGAAGCATGGACCAAAGAAATGGAAGGACAATCATTACGGCAGAGCCTTAAAATTTTGGAAGGTGGCCTTTCAAAATGAGTATGTAATCTATTAGTGGCGAATCAAACGCTTGAGTGACATCGCCCCTTCGGCTGATAGAAAGGAAATTTGGTGCCAAGAAAAATGTGGGTTTACGATCCTCAATCCGGGGGAAAATCAATTCCGAATGCAATGCAGCCTAAGATAAGGCAACGCATACTGGATCATGCGGAAAAGCACTACTCCGATAGGTACAATCGCATTGACATCCGTTTCCGCGGGAAGTTTTGTTATATCGATGCATATTCTGAACCATTCGTCCCGCCGGATTACAACTCAGAACTCTTCGAAGGTAAATCACGAGAAGAGCGTATTGCACAGTTGCGTAATGTCCCGACGCATCTTTGCAGACTTCGGTACTTTGGTGATGAGGAAAATTGGAGGTAAGCCATGGCCACAAAAAATGATAAATATACGTACCGGGTTACCTGGTCTGAAGATGATAATGAGTATGTGGGACTGTGTGTTGAATTTCCCAGCTTGAGTTGGCTGGCCGATACACCGGAAAAAGCTCTGAAAGGCATCCGAAATCTTGTAGCGGATGTGTTATTGGATATGGGCAAAATTGATGAGCCTATTCCCGAACCAATTGCAAGTAAACACTTTAGCGGAAAATTCATGGTCCGGGTGCCTCCGGAGATACATAGAAAATTGGCCATACAAGCTGCTGAATCCGGCATAAGCCTTAATCGTATTGCCAGTTCCAAATTGAGCCAATAAATAGATCTGCATACAACAGGGGGCAACCATGCTTTCTACTCGACGGCGTATCACCGTGTTGATTATTGATATGTTTTTATTTATTAAATGATTCAGAAATTTTGACAGCAGTCTGACGGGTTCGATTCAGTTTCAACTCAAATACATCCGGTCGGAAATAATGGCCAACCGGGTCGAAGTTTTGTCTTTCTGCTCTGACACACTGATGATCAATTTCAGCGGTAATCAATTTTTCTTTTTCAATACATGGCTCAACTATCCACTCTCCATCAGGTCCAGCAATACATGAACCACCATTGGCTAAAAAACCAGTGCTGTTAGATAAAATTTTATCAAGATGGGGTGTTGTATTTGGAAAATCTTTGGGCTGCATGAGTGCTGAGGCTGAAATAATATAAGATCTGGATTCTTTTGCAATGAATCGGGTTATTTCAAATGTGTTATGTATTCCGCCTGGCCATAGGGCAACGTGAAGATCTTCTCCCTGGGCATAGAGTGAGGCTCTTGCCAGCGGCATCCAATTTTCCCAACAATTTAACCCTCCAACAGTAAATGGTCCTAATTTGTGAACCCTTAAACCATGTCCATCGCCATGTGCCCATGTCAATCTCTCTTCATAGGTCGGTATAAGTTTTCGGTGTACGGATTGGATGCCTTTTTCAGGATCTATATAAATCATTGTACAATAAAGGCTGTGCCTGCCTCGGTCAGCAGCCTTGTCAATACAACCAAGATATACGGCTATATGTTTTTTTGAAGCGACGTCACAAAGTGAGTCAAGGTCGCCTGCATCTATATCGACGGATTGATCTATATAATGGGCATGAAGATCTTTTTGAATTTTGGAATCGAATGCAGCGCCATTGGTTCGTTCAATCCAGAAGGGATAACCGGGAAGCAATGCTTCTCCAAAAGTAACCAGCCGGCAACCTTCATTTCCAGCCAATTCTGTGTATTTGATGATTTTTTTCAGGGTTTGATCCCTATTTAACCATATCGGTGATACCTGTGCGATACCTACTTTTAGATTATTTTTTACCATATCTCTTTAGAGCCTTCCCCGATATTTTGGATAATTATATTAAATCGCCTACTGGTATGTGCTTTTGTTAATCCGCTTGATTTTTTTTACTCTGACTTTCCAATGCGGCTCATTCAGGCTTGAAACTGTGACCCCTTTTGCTTCAATGGCATGGGCAAATTTACCATCTGCCAAGTATATCCCAACGTGATTTATTTTTTTTCTCTCAGGTGTCCGGGAAAAAAAAATGAGATCGCCTGTTCTAAGTTCTTCAAAAGGCATATCATCGAATATAGAAAGCCTGGATTGACAAGCTGCGATATACGGCAAATCAACATGAAAGACATGCCGGTAAATAAGCCTTACGAAACCAGAACAATCCATTCCCGATTTGCTGCTTCCACCTCTTTTGTATCGGACACCGATGTGTTTGGACACTTCCTGCAAAATCCGTTCGTCAAGGCCAGATAAATCATGTGGAGATTCAACTAAGGTTGCAACAGAATATTTCTCGCAGTAGCCATAAGAGGGAAAAAGGGTAACCAAACACAATCCAAATATTAAGGTCAGGTATTGAGATGCTTTCATAACCATTTTCTTCAATTTTAAAATCACAATAATACATATGCTGCCCTCATCGTCCGATAATATTTTCACATTTTCAATCATTATCGGACAATATGGGCTATGTATCAGGTCGTATCAGTTTAATCAAGATTTCGGTCAAGGATCACCCTTACGGATTCTGAGACCATTATAGAAATTGAATATTTAAACAGGACCCAAATTCTGTTATATCAAAGTGAAGGATTGTGGAATTAAAGCCGTCTGTCCGAAATTATGAAAAAAAACAGGGCTGTAAGATTTAAGGATAATACTCCAGCATAAAGGAAATAATGGTGTCATCAACCACATCCAACAAGCACGACAGGATAACAATACAAAGAGCCAGAGCAGGCCTGCAATCCCTGTACGTCGGGGATTCTCTGGCCATGCCGGTTCACTGGTATTACAATCCCATGGACATTCTCAAGGCTTTTCCCGGCGGGATTCAACAGCTTGAAGATGCCCCCGGTTATCATCCATCTTCGATCATGTCGCTGCATTCCACGGCAAAAGGCGGACGGGGGTCTCAGGCCGGCGGTGCGGGCAAAGAAATTGTGGGCAAGGTGATCCTCAAGGGCAAAAGATCTTTCTGGGGCCTTCCGAATCAGCATTATCACCAGGGAATGAGAGCCGGGGAAAACACCCTCAACGCCCATTGTGCCAGGGTGGTGACAAGATCCATAACAGCCGCTGGCGGGTGCTGCGACAAAACACGTTTTTTAACCGATTACATCGATTTCATGACAGCTGATCCGCCCCGGCATCCCGACACCTATGCAGAATCCTTTCACCGGGAATTTTTTGCCAACCTGGAACGTGGAAAGGCACCTGCGCAATGCGGGGCTGTCACCCATGATACCCCTTCGGTGGGGGGACTGGTGATGCTGGGACCCATTGCCATTGCCGGGTTTCTGCAGAATAATTCTTTGAAAATTGTACAGGGTCTCTGCAGAGAACACCTCTTTCTCACACATCCGGATGCCTTTCTTGCCGGGATCAGTGATGCCTTTGTTCATCTGGTGCAAAGTCTGCTTTTCAGAAAAAATGATGAACTGCTGCAGCAGCTCATTGCTGAAACGGCCAGGCAGTCCGTGGGGCTGGATCTGAGGCGGCTTGCTTCACAGGTGCGCTCCGACAATGAGGTGGCGGGCGGCCGTTATTCCACGGCCTGCTATATCACTGATTCCTGGCCGGTCATTCTGTATCTTGCCTATGCATATGCAGACGACCTGAAAGCCGCATTGCTGGCCAATACTAACCTGGGAGGTGACAATGTGCACCGGGGTGCAGTACTGGGTCTCATCCTGGGACTTGGCACCGGCCGGACCGTGGATGCTTTTTTCAATCAACTGGCAGACCGCCGGGCCATTGATGCAGAGATAACAAGTTTGATCGGTCATATACAAGAAACCAGTGCCATTCAATGATATCGAAATAAAAAGGAGCGGCAGCATGCCGAAAATAAAAGCACGGGTCACACTGATAACCCTTTGTGTATGGCAGCAAAAAAAACCGACTTCATGCCTGAATGATATCTCGGGGCATCAACTGCCCAGAAACTAAGACATTCACCTTTCAACGGATGAAGTCGTAATCCCGGTAAATCCATATCTTCAGGACCTTTACTTGCATCAAGACGGGCCAGAATTATCCATAAACGCCTCACATGATAATGATGCCGGGTAATGACACCTGTTTTACAGAACCTGTTCCAGCACCAGAGCGGTGCGGGTGGGCAGATACAGGGGCAGCAGCTGGCGGGTGATCTCACCATAGGCCATGGGGCTGGTAAAATGTTCCTGGCCCGGAGCAAGTCGGTTCTGGCCCCCGAACCGGGCCTCGTCCGTGTCCAGAATCATCCGGTATCTTCCCGGCGGTGCATCCACCTGGTAATCAAAAAAAGACCGGGCAGGATGGAAATTAAAAACAAAAAAAAGATTTCCCCGGGCAAAGGCAATGATATTATGGTCTTCATGCAGATAAAACAGGTCCGGCCACGTGGCGGGCAACAGATTGTTTTCTTTTGCAAAAATGATCATCTCACGGTCAAATGTAAATAAATCCTTGAAAAACAGGTCTGGATCATATTTCAAAGACCACTGGCGCCGGGCATATTGATAGGAAAAATGGTTCCGGGAGGAGGGAAAATCCACCCATTCCGGGTGGCCGAACTCATTGCCCATGAAATTCAGGTACCCGGCATTGGCCGTGGCCAGGGTGATCAGGCGGATCATCTTGTGCAGGGCCACCCCCCGGAACGTTTCAATACCGGCATTATCCTTGTGCATGGCTGAATAGATACGGCCGCCCATGAGATGCATCATCAGGGTTTTATCCCCCACCAGCGCCTGGTCATGGCATTCAGCATAGGAAATGGTGGCTTCTTCGGGCCTGCGGCTGGTCAGCTCATGCCAGAGTTTATCCAGGGGCCAGTCCTCATCTCTGGTTTCCTTGAGCAGTTTGATCCAGAAATCCGCAATACCCATGGCAAACCGAAAATCAAATCCATATCCCCCCTGGTCAATGGATGCAGCCAGACCGGGGTATCCGCTGACATCCTCGGCTACGGTGACAGCTTCAGGCGCAATCTGATGCACCAGACGGTTGGCGGCAAACAGATAATCCAGGGCGGCTGTATCAACCCCCGGACCAAAGTAATCTGCATAACTGACAAATGCCCGGTTCAGGCCGTGGTCTTCAAAAAGCATGGAGGTAATGCCGTCAAACCGGAACCCGTCCACGTGAAATTCCTCGATCCAGTAGCGCAGGTTGGACAAAAGAAATTTTATGACCATGGGTTTGCCATAGTCAAAACACCGGGAATCCCATAAATGGTGCACCCCTCTGGGGCCGTCGTGGAAAAACTGGTACAGGGTGCCGTCAAACCGGGAAAGCCCTTCCACTTCATTGCGGACACTGTGGGAATGAATGATATCCATCAGCACCTGTATGCCTTCTTTATGGGCGGCATCGATCAATTGTTTGAGTTCTTCCGGGGTGCCGAACCGGGATGAGGGGGCGAAAAAAGAGGATACATGGTAGCCGAAAGACCCGTAATAAGGATGTTCCTGCACGGCCATCAGCTGGATGGTGTTGTACCCGGCATCCACGATCTTGGGCAGAATATGGCGGCGGAATTCCGTCCAGGTACCGATCCGGGCTTCTTCCAGGGCCATGCCGGGATGGGCTTCGTAAATCAGCATGGGACCGTCTTTGGCCGCCGCCTTTGGTGCCTGCCAGTCATAGGGATGCTGCGGGTGCCACACCTGGGCGTTAAAAATAAGGGTATGGGGATCCTGGACCACCCGCCTGGCTGCCGTGGGAAGACGATCCCCCTGCCCGCCCTGCCAGATTATTTTCAACCGGAACAGGTCCTGGTGAGAAAACCGGTCTGCAGGAAAATATGCCTGGAAAATTTCTTCATCCTGTTTTGGCACCTGAAATTCAGGTACGCACTGCCAGTGGTTTTTGTCACAGAGAATAAACATATCTGCAGCATGGGGGGCCCATTCAGTGAAAACCCACCGGTCTTTTTCAGGCTCGAAATGCAGGCCGAACCGGTGGTGATAGTCGGCAAAATTCTTCAGAGAGCCCTCATTATTCCGGCACAATCTTTCTTCCAGGTCCAGGGCTGAGCGGTACCGGTATTGGATGGTATCAGCATGGGCCAGCAGTCCCGGGTCATTGAAAATCCCGGGGTCAGACAAGGAAGGGTCTTTGGAGCATTTTTCCATACAGATTTATATACTCCTCTGCACATCTGGTGTGGTTGAATGCCAGCACACTTTCGATCATGATCCTGTGGATCTGTGTTTCTCTGGTCTGGTCATCCAGTTTATAAAAATCCATTGCCCGGTCAACTGCCCAGGACAGCCCGGCAGCATCATGGAAGGCAAACAAAAAACCGTTGCCGGTGTCACCGGCAGGATCCAGGGGCGTGACTGTGTCATGGAGCCCGCCGGTGTCAAAAACAATGGGCAGGGTGCCATAAATGCCGCCCACCATCTGGGGCAGCCCGCAGGGTTCAAAGGCTGACGGCATGAGCACAAAATCTGCTGCGGCAAAACCCTGGTGGGAAAGCCCCTCGTTGAATCCGCATACAGCTACGCGGCTGCCAATGCCATGGAGCCGGACAATATCATGGAAATGCTTTTCAAAGGAACCTGATGCCACAGACACGATCTGCAGCCCCTGATCCCAGTACCGTTCCACGATTTCGTACATGATCTGTGCCAGCAGCTGGCATCCTTTCTGCACCGGATCCAGACGGGAGGGCCAGAAAAACAGGGGGGCATTCACATTTTCTTCCATGTCCAGAATTTTCTGCAGATATTTTTTGTTTGCAGCCTTCATTTTTTTATGGTTCTTGGGACCGTAGTTATATCTGATCAGTTCATCCACTGCAGGATTGAACTCAGGCTCTGGTGCATTGAGAATACCTGTGGCACAGCCGGCATAATATTTATGGGCCAGTTCCTTTTTCAGACACGGCTCCACAAAGGCGTGGCGGTCCTCCACAATCTCCCGAAGAAAGGTGGGACTCACGGTGTTCACATAATGGGCGGCAAACACGCCGGAAGTGAGAAAATCCACCCGGTTCCAGTCCCGGCTTTCCTCATAATTTACCGGCGGTTCCTTGAAATACATCTGCTGCCAGAAAGCGGCCGCATCAATGCCCCGGTCTTCGATTTCCGCCATGGTGGAGGTCATGGTGTGAATATTGTGAATGGTGAACAGACAGGGTATTTCCATCTGTCTTGACATGGCCGGGATCAGTCCCGTCATCCAGTCATTGCAGTGGATGATATCCGGTTCCACCCGGGGAATGATGTTATTGATGACCTCCCGCTGAAATGCCAGAGACACCTTCAGGTCCATGTCGGAATACCCGGAATAGACATTGCTCAAATAATAAAAAGCCCGGTCCGCTGCCAGGTGAATGCGTTCTTCGTCCAGCCGCTTGCGGATCTTGGCCAACTCCTGGCTGTGGGTTTTGGTGGTGCTGCCGTCAAATATGGATCTGTAATCCGGCAATGCCACATGTACATCACAGCCCAGGTCGAACAGGGCTGAAATCAATGCTGCAGACACATCAGCCAGACCCCCGGCTTTGGCAGAATAATTGGACCGGTTCCCCATATCTTTGGGGAGATAGGTCACTTCAGGCGTCACAATAAGGATTCTCGGTTTTTGTGCCATATGTCCTCCCCCCGGAGCATCTGGTACGGGTTTGGCTTTGGATTTATACTGTCTCAACTGTCTGCTGCAACCCAGGTGATCAATCCCGGGGTGTTTCTTAAGACGGTGTCGCCGCTGGGTATTACCCGTGCCGTATACCCGAACCGGCCGGAATTTGAACAGATGACCTGACATCCATAAACATGGGTGCCCGCCGCAATGGTATGCTGCAGTTCCATGGTTTCTGCACGGCTGCCTTCCATCTGCCCTGTACCGCGCATTTTGCCATGGTATATCTGTACCTGCACCTCTTCCGGTGTAAGCTCTCCCAGGAATACTTCCACCACAATGGTGAAGCTGTCTCCCACAGCAAAATCGGTTGCCGGCGTGATCTGTGGTTTTGACAACCGGATATGGGACCACAGGGCATTGAGCCGGGACTGGGTCAGGGCCAGTTCCTTGGCTTTTCTGCCGGCATCTTCCAGGAGATGGTTCAGATTTCTGGCAGCCGGAATATAAAACCGGCTGGCGTATTCTCTCACCATCCGGTCACTGGAAAAATCGGTAATAGCCATTTTCATGGCAGCCTTCATCATGTGGATCCACTTTTTGGGAGGATTGCCGCGCTGCCGGTCATAAAATACCGGAATCACGTCATTTTCCAGAATATTGAACAAGGCCTGACTTTCCACTTCATCCTGATAATTCGGATCTTCATAATCATCGCTGTTGCCGATACGCCATCCCCGGCTTTCTGAAAAACCCTCACACCACCACCCATCCAGTATGGACAGATTCAGCCCCCCGTTGGCAGCTGCTTTCATACCGGATGTACCGCAGGCTTCATACGGTCTTCTGGGGGTATTAAGCCACACATCACACCCCTGAACCATATACCGGGCGATATTGATATCATAGTTTTCCAGAAAAACCACCTGGTGACGTATTTCAGGGTGCCTTGCAAATTCCACAATGCGTTTGATAATGGCTTTGCCCTCATTGTCATTGGGATGGGCCTTGCCGGCAAACACCAGCTGGACAGGTCTTTCCGCACTGGTGATGAGCCTGATCAGGCGGGGGGCATCCTTGAGCAGCAGTCCGGCCCGTTTATAGGTGGCAAACCGCCGGGCAAAGCAGATGGTCAGCACCTGGGGATCAAGGGCGGCAGATACCTCATCCAGCATATTTCGAGAAGCATTGCGCCTTTTATACTGGGCCACCAGCAGCTGCCGGCTTTTTCTGATGAGCCTGGCCCGGTCCAGTTCATGGACATGCCACAGATCTGCATCTTCAATACTGTCAATACGCGACACCAGATCACCGTCAGACTGGCGGCCGGACCAGTTTGATGCCAGATACCGTTCCAGAAGTGCATTTTTGTGGCGGGAAATATAGGAATTGATATGGACCCCGTTGGTGACATGGGAAATGGGGATCTCTTCTTTCTGGCGGCCGGGCCACAAACCCTGCCACATGGTCCGGGCCACATGCCCGTGCAGTCGGCTGACACCGTTGATATACCCGGAAAAGGCCACACCGAAACAGAACATGGAAAATTTATTTTTCTCCCTGTTTCCGGGCAGTTCACCCCAGGACAACAGCTCATCTTCAGAAATACCGAATTTTTGGGCATAGGGAACGATATAGGGACGTACAAGCTCCTTGTCAAATTCATCATGCCCGGCTGAGACCGGGGTATGGGTGGTAAACACGGCACTGCGCCTACCCGCCTGGGATGCGCTTTGAAATTCCAGATCGAACCGGTCCATGATCATACAGGTCCGCTCAAGACCTGCAAAGGCGCAATGCCCCTCGTTCATATGGCAGACGGCAGGAAACAGATCCATGGCCTGCAATACCTTGATCCCGCCGATACCCAGCAGAACTTCCTGGGCCACCCGGAGGTCACCGTGGCTGGCGTACAGCCGTGAGGTGATATTCCTGATTTCCTCTGAATTTTCAGGCAGATTGGTATCCAGGAGCAGCAACTGGATTTTTCCCACCTTTATCTGCCAGGCACATGCCCGGATAACCCCCCAGGGCCCCGGAATTTCGATCAAAAGATCGGTTCCTGTTTTATTCCTGATTTTCCCGGCAGGCAGATCAAACACATCAATGAGGGGATAGGTTTCCTGCTGCCAGCCGTTATGGTCCAGGTACTGCCGGAAATACCCTTCCCTGAACAACAGACCAATGCCTGTCAAAGGCAGGCCCAGTGTAGAAGATGCTTTAAGATGATCACCGGCCAGCACCCCGAGTCCTCCGGCAAAAAACGGCAAAGATTCATGGATACCGAATTCCATGGAAAAATATGCCACCGTTTCTCCGGAACCCAGATCAAGCTTCTGGATCTGGGGGACATCGGAAAGCATATTTTCATATTTTGTTTTCACCCAGTCAAGATGCCCCAGAAAACTTTCATCTCTGGACAGTTCCTCATACCGCCGCTGGGAAATCCTGGTAAGAAATACCACCGGATTTTTTTCCACCGTCTCCCACTGCTCGGGATTGATCCGGCGAAACACATCAATGGCCTCATCATGCCAGCACCACCACAGGTTTCTGGCCAGGCGGTCCAGAAAAGACAGGGATTCGGGTATTGCCGGATAGACTTTATATATCTGCATTTCCTGCATGGATATCATGTACTCCTTGAAGATAGTTTATGTACCACCCGGGCTGCCTCGCTCACCCCCCAGGCCTGGGCATCACAGCCCCGGGGTGTGTGGGGGAAATCCCCGTCCAGAATTTCCGGGATATATCCGGCAGCGCCGGTTCGCATCAGATGTTTACAGCTGCCCAGCCATGCCAGGCAGGTACCATGGCTTTCCGGGCCGAATACCGCAGCCCAGGCTTCGCAGAATACAGGAAACTGCCAGGTCCAGGCAGTGCCGTTATGATAGGCTGGTTTCCTCCGGGTGTCTTCATCACCCTGGTACCTTCCGGCATAGGGATGATGGGGGTCGTTGAGGGTTATGCCGTCATGCACAACTGCCAGGGGCAGGGCAAGTCTTCTGTCGGCAAGGCTTCTGATCCCTCCGGGCACCAGCAGTTCCAGACAGGTTTCCACGGTTTTCCGGGCCATGTCGCCGGGGCCCGCCACTCCCAGGGTGAGCAGCAGCAGCTGGTTGGGCCGCAGGGCATCATCCGGCACTGCACTGGCGGCGGGACCGTTTCCGTGCAGGCAGTCACTGAAATACCCAAGGGACTTTTGCCAGAACAAAGAGATAATGGCCTGTCTAACTGTGTGTGCCATTTTGTTCCATCCCCTGCCCGGATCAATGGTTCCCAGAAAACCAAGGGCATTGTACCACAGACCCTGGATCTCCACCGGATATCCCTGGCGGGGGGAACCGGCCGGAAAATTGGTGTCCATCCAGGTAAAATGGGCAGGACTGAACAAAAGCCGTGTGTCAGGATCAGCCCGGACACCGGTGGGAGTGCCGGCCACCAGGGATTCTGCCATGGAAACCAGTACCTGTTTGACTGTCCGGCCGTCCAGGTCCTGGTCCAGAAATGATCTGTCCTGTGTTTTTTCCATCATGTCCCGGCAGCAGGCAAAAAACCACAAAGGAGCGTCCGAGGTTTCGATATTGCCGGCATCATTGCCGCAGATCATGTTGGGAAGGGTGCCCTGGTCCTCAAACCGGCCGAACAGATGGAGCACTGCCAGGGCATCGGAGATCCGCCCCAGTTCAACCAGGCTTCTGCAGAATATCAGGCTGTCCCGGCCCCAGTCCAGAAACCAGGGATATCCGGCGATCACGCTTTTATCCTGTCCCCGGTCCACCAGAAACGCGTCCAGTCCCTTAAAAAGTGCCTGGTCCAGGGGAAATCCGGTATCAAACGCCGGCCAGGTGTCTGGTCCGGGGTTTTCCAGGATGTGCCGGACCTGGCCCAGGGTCTCATTTACTTCCGCCACAAGGGTGGCAGATTCCCCGCCCCGGCATTCCAGAGAAAAATACCCGGGACTGAAAAGATCTGAATCAGGGTCCAGGCCCCGTTGTGTTTCCAGAGGCCGGTGCACCATGTACTGCCATTCCGGTTCATGAACAAACCCGCCATGGGCCAGGGACATTGAAAATACATGTCCTGATGAAAGAAAAAAATCAAAACCGCTGCTGCGGGGCTTCACCGCACCCGGCCATGCCGTCTCAGGTCCTGCAAACGCCTTGATTGTTTCGTGGAAACTGCGGTCTTCAATGTCCGGCCGGAAAATAAGTGTCACCGGCACAGCATCGTCCAGAAACCGGCCGGATATGCTTCCGGCCTTCGGCCTCTTAACGGAGAGCCGGACCCTGTTGGACGTTGCTGACAAGGCCAGGGTCAGTTCCAGAACATAATACTTGCCTTCTGAGGTGGGTACATGAAAGCGCCACTGGCCGGCATTGTCAAAGGAAAAAGTGAAACTCTGGAGACAGTCTTTAGCCAGCTTTCTGGAGTATCCCTGGAAAATGGCCCAGATCCGGCACCGGGACAGCACCATATGCCTGTTTTCAGGCATGTCAGGATTCAGATTTGCTCCCAGCAGACTGTCATATCTGCTGTGAACCTCTCCCCAGTCACCCAGGGCCCGCATCATACCGCCGGTGCGGGTGGTGCCCAGCAGGGTAAGCCCGGGATCTGCCGCAATGTTTCTTCTGGTGAAGGTGGTGCGCAGACGCAGGGTGTCAAACGGGGCCAGAAACAGAACAGCCGCAGTTTCCCGCCGGGTTTCTTCAGGATAAAACAGCCGCAGGTGGAGATCACAGGCTTTGTGTTTTTTTCTCACATGCCTGGGCATGAAAATAGCGAAGAACCCGCCGTCAGCCATAGGCAGGCCTTCCTCATATCCCAGAGAACTGGGGACGGCATCGGCCGCATCCAGGATTTCAGCCCGGAACCCCACAGGGCTTTTTACCAGCAGAAAATATCCCGGCGGCACCATGACCTGACGTTTAAGGTCTTTGGTGACATCAAAGGGAATAACGCAGCTTTCTGGTGATTTTTTATTCAGGGAACGGATAAGGGCAACAGGATCGGCTGCCAGATGTTGGGCAGCCTGATCCAGGTCCAGACTGCTCACATCTGTGTACCCGTCCAGAGCAGTCTTTACAGCCAGGACCCTGGCCTTTATTTTCTGGATCAGTACCTTATCCGGTACCATTGCAGGCAGTTTGGAATCCCGGGATGGATGCGGTGCCAGGACTTCCAGGTCTGCCGCATCCGGGGACAGGGCCATGACCTCACCAGGTGCCAGCCTGATTTCGGCCCTGTTTCTGATACGGGTCGGTCTGATGCAGGTGCCGGACAAAAGATCAGTCCATTCCGTGCAGTCCGCACCTGCATCCGCAAAATTCCAGGATACCAGGGTGGATTCCTGGCAGTCCAGATTCACCAGCACCAGCAGGTGCTTGTTTACACTGGTATTATGCCGCAGCAGGGCCAGTGCCTGGGTGTCACTTGTATGAACAAGAGACAGACGGGTATCTTTAAAAAATGCAGGGTGGGTTTTCAATATCTGATTAAGCCGGAAAATATGGTCCACCTGGTTGTCTTTTGCCCCCCAGTTGAGGCCCGGAGATTCATGTACATTGATTTTTTCTGTGGCAAACCATTCCACACCATTGGCAAAACCGAACCCCCCGCATACGGAAAACAAAGCGCATAAACCTGTCCGCATTCTGGCATAGGTTGGTGAAACCGAGGCCAGCCGGTTGTTGTCATGGGTTTCCGCAAAATGAATCATATGGCCGCAGGTTTCTGAAATCCGGGTGGCAAAAGGCAGATACTGCTGGATCTCCTCTCTGGTATAGTTCTGAAACAGTTCAGAATAGGCCCAGTTGAAGTCCGCCCGGCTCAGAATCTCTCTGGTGGTTGTCAGGTGACCGCCAAGGCCTTCCAGAAGAAACAATGTATCCGGATATTCCTGCCTGACTCTGGCCACCATGTATTCCCATGCATCTGTGGGAACCATGTATCCGGCATCGCACCGGAACCCGTCCACCCCCCGGTGGCACCAGAGCAGAAAAATTTCCGCCATATACTCCCACAGCTCGGTATGGGTATAATCCAGTTTGGTGAGATCGGCCCAGACCACGCCCCAGGCACCGGGGGCCGTTATCTTTCCATCTTCACCCCTGACCAGCCATTCCGGATGGGACTGGTGAATGGTTGCGGCCCAGCCGGTGTGGTTGATGGCAATATCCAAAAACAGGTACCCATTGTGATAGTGGACAGCATCCGCAAGCTCCATGAATTGTTCCAGAGGGGTGGCAGAAGGGTCGAACCGGGCCAGGGCCGGGTCCACATCTGTAAAATTCAACGCTGCATAAGGGCTGCCGAAACGCCCCATGCGGGCATAGGTGGTGGGGGTGGGGTGGATGGGCAGAAGATGCAGGGCCCGGCAACCCAGGGTGGAAAAAATAAACCCCACCTGTTCTTTGAGATCCCGGAATTTCCCGGACTCCGGTATCACGGTGAATCCTTTGGCATCCAGGGTCTGGATCAACGGTGCAAGAGACCGGTCCCCTCCGCCTTCGGCACTGTATCTGGACGGACCGAACTGGCGGACAAAGGCATTATAAATTATATTGGCGCAGCAGGTACCGGCCGGTTCCACATTCAACACACAATTGTCGCCTTCCGGCCACACCGGAACGCTCTGGTTTTCGGGAATAAAAAAGCATTTGGCCTGGAAATAGCCGGTCTGGTGAAGCGGTAGAAGGATCTGAAACTCTGTGGCACTTTTTTTATTCATCTGGATATCAGACCAGGCCTCATCCAGCTTGATCTCGTTTTTTTCCACCCGGTCGATGATTTCCCGCCGGGCAACGCCGGCTGTGCCCAGATTTGTGCGGACCCAGGCGTTGCCGGCCGCATCTTTATCCAGGGTAAGGGTAAATAACAGGCAGTCCCCGCAAAACAACACCCGGGATGTGCCGGGGTGGGGTGACTGGGTAATACTGGGCAGTG
>Ga0209949_1000682_pt1 | contig 17494 bp, 16 predicted proteins | sample SalPonC_black_MG_FD_185711 | JGI IMG/M metagenome (GOLD analysis project Ga0209949, IMG submission 185711) | Salt pond soil microbial communities from South San Francisco under conditions of wetland restoration - Salt Pond MetaG... | ecosystem: Environmental > Aquatic > Marine > Intertidal zone... | reverse complement strand
GGCCATGCGCCAACCCGGTTCAGCATTCAAACCCTTTGTTTATGCCGCAGCCCTGGAACAGGGCTGGGAACAGAACCAGACCCTGACCGACGCCCCTCTTTCCTATGACCTGCCTGACGGCGGGGTCTGGCAGGTAAACAATTTTTCAAAGGATTTCAAAGGAAAGATGACACTGCGGTCGGCCCTGGCCCTGTCCAAGAATACCCCTGCGGTGCGGCTGGCAGAAAAAATAGGCATCTTTTCTGTCACGGACATGGCCCGAAGAGCGGGAATAAAGGCGGCGCTGCCCTCTTACCTTTCCCTGGCCCTTGGCACTGCCGAGGTCAGCCTTCTGAACCTGACATCTGCATACAGCAGCTTTCCCGGCCAGGGCATCCGCGCCCGTCCCCATGCCATTGACCGAATCGAGGATCAAAACGGGCAGGTCAGATACCGGTACAGAAACGTTAAAGAAACCGTCACAGATCGGATTACCGCCGCCCTGACCACGGACATGCTAAAGGCCGTGGTCCTGGAAGGCACCGCCAGAAAGGCCAGGAAAATTAAAACCGATATTGCCGGCAAAACCGGCACCACAGACCGTTATAAAGATGCCCTTTTCGTGGGATTCAGCCCGGCACTGGCCTGCGGGGTCTGGGTGGGCAACGACGATGCCACCTCTCTTGGGCCGGTGGGCACCGGTGCCAGCGCGGCCCTGCCCGTCTGGATCGATATTATGGCAGTTGCTGTGGCCAGCCACCCTGTCCAATATTTTGATATACCCGACGGCACAAAAATGGTATACATCCTGCCTGACACCGGTGCCCCTGCTGATCCAGCAATCCCTGGAGCCGTAAAGGCCCTGGTCCGGTCAAACAGCCTGAACAAGAACTAAGGATAGCCCATGATACGCAAAGCCCGACTGGATGATGTCCATCACATACATGCCCTGTTAAAATTCTATGGAGAAAAAAAAGAACTGCTGGCCCGCCCCTTAAGCAGCCTCTACGACCACCTCAGGGATTTCTGGGTATATGAGGACCCGGAAAGCAACACGGTTATCGGCTGTGCCGCCCTGGCCTTCTGCTGGGAGGATATGGCCGAGATTCGATCGGTGGCCGTGGCCCAGTCCCACATGGGCCAGGGCATTGGTTCCGCCCTTACAGAACGGTGCATCCAGGAGGCGGTTTACTTTCAGATAAAAACCTTGTTTACCCTGACCTACCGGCCCAACTTCTTTACCCGGTTCGATTTTGAAAAAACAGATAAAGACAACCTGCCCATGGTCAAAGTCTGGGCCGGCTGCCTGAACTGCCCCCAATTTCCCGACTGTGACGAAATCGCCATGGTCAGAAAACTATAGGGTCAGGCATAGATCATCTTATAGGGAATGGGCGCATACCGTGAAACCGATGGCTTGGGCAGGATCTGCTCCTGGGACACCGTCAGCCAGTTGGTATCAGCGTTCAGTTCTCTGAGCCGGCCCCCTTCAGAGGGCAGGGCATGGCTGGTATAGTCATACTGGACATTGAGAATGCAGACATAGGATTTGCCCTGTCTGGCCACCACATAGTTCTTGGTAAAGCTGTTCTGGGTAATTTCGGCAATCCGGAGCAGGTCCTTGATCTGGGCGGTCCCCAACTTGACAAGAACAAATTTGGACACCCCCCGCTCGTCACTGCGCAACAGGTTTCGGGACTCACTGGATGACACATAGACCGTGGTAATATGATCCATCTGCCGAAAATACTGGGCCGCCACAATGGCAGCGGTTCTGCGTCCCCCGGCCATGACGGGAACACCGTAGTATTCAAACAGCTTTTTCTGCATATTTTCGGCGTACTTTTCCCCTTTTTCGTAAAGATCCTTTGAGATATAGCGCAGCTCTTTGGCCAGGTTCTCCGCAGCTTCAGCAATGGGCCAGTCCACCCGGACATGGAAATGGGTCAGGCCGTACTGGACTTTGGTCCTCTGGTTTCTCTGGATGAGCAGGGCATAGTCCACTGGCAGAAGGGACCGCAGCAGGGAAAAGAACTCCCGGGTTTCAAAATACTTCATGCTCCGGTCGAAATTTTCCACACTGGGAAAGTACTTATGACTCAACAGATTGGTCTTGGTCGTCTTGTTGTCGTCAAAGTATCGGATATACTTCTTATGCCTTTTATCAATATAGTCTTCTGAAAAAATGATCAAAAAGGAATTCTGGGCCTCAAACTCTTCAGAGGGAATCCGTGCCCGGGGCTTGAGTTCTCGAAGTTCCACAAAGGGATAGGGGGTCCGAATCCGTAAAAAATTATTATAGGACCCGATAAGGGAGTAGCCGATGACAAACTCATCCAGTTCATCCCTGAGGACCTTGTAATAGGACCGCTTTAAGCGGTCTTCCCGACTCAGGCATTCACGGGTTTTACAAAAGACCATATCCCTTTTCCTTTCTTGTTTACTCTAAAACACAAACCCCCGGCAGTTTTTTTCCTTCCATCATGTGCAGAAACGCACCGCCTCCGGTGGAAATATAAGACACCTTGTCTGCAATCTTGCAGGTCTTGGCGGCAAGGCCTGTATCCCCGCCGCCGACAATTGAAAACCCAGGGGATGCAGCAATGGCGTCGGCCACGGCCTGGGTGCCAGCAGCAAAGGCCGGCATCTCAAAGACCCCCATGGGACCGTTCCACACAATGGTTCCGGCATCGGCAATGGCCGACGCAAAGGCCGCGGCCGTGTCAGGTCCGATGTCCAGGGCCATCCAATTGTCGGGAATATTGTCCAGGCCGACAGGTTTCTTTTTTGCGTCCGGCGCAAATGCTTCGGCCGCAATCAGGTCCGAGGGCAGCAGCACCCGGATGCCTTTTTCTTTGGCCTTTTCCAGGATGTCCCTGGCAGTGTCAACCAGGTCGCCTTCGATCCTTGATCCTTTGATGTCCGTTCCAATGGCCGCAAGAAAGGTATTGGCCATGGCCCCGCCAATGATCAGCCGGTCCACAAAGTTGAGCATATTTTCCAAGGCAGCCAGTTTACTGGAGACTTTTGCACCGCCGATCACGGCGACCAGGGGTGTTTTCGGATGTTCCACGGCATCGTAATACGACTGGACCTCTTTTTCAAGCAAAAAACCTGCCCCGGCCTCTTTGACAAATGCGGTGATCCCGGTGATTGAGGCCTGGTCCCGGTGGGATACGGAAAAGGCATTGTTTACGTAGACCTGGCAAAGGCGAGCCAGGGCCTTTGCAAATTCCGGATCATTTTTCTTTTCACCGGTGTGAAACCTCAGGTTTTCCAGCATAAGAACCTGCCCGTCTTCCAAGGCAGCCGCCCGGGCCTCAACCTCTGGGCCAATGCAGTCCCCCACAAACTGGACTTGGATTTCCAGCAGCTCGGAAAGACGCCGGGCCGCAGGCCGCAGGGAAAATTTGTCGTCCCTGACCCCGCTTGGCCGGCCCAGATGAGAGGCCAGGATGATTTTGGCCTGGTTGTCCATCAGATACCGAATCATATCCAGGGTTGCCATGATCCGGTTGTCATCGGTAATATTGCCCGAATCATCCATGGGCAGATTATAATCCACCCTGAGAAAAACCGGCTTGCCCTTTAACGAGAAATCCCTCACTGATCTCATGTTGCCTCCTGATGCAAAACAGCCGGGTTTCAACCGGCATACTTTAGCAATTACGCTTTTTACTCTTTCAGTTTCTGCTGCCGGCGGTGGGCCTGCTTTTTCCTGGACCACCGTTCGAAAAAAGTCATGGCCCCGGCCTTGGTGCTCCGGTCAATGATCTCTTCTTCTACCTGAACCCCGTCCTTTGTGGCCATGGCCTGCTGAAGACAGCGGGTCTTTACAGGGCAGTGGAAAAAACAGTCCTCCGGGGTTTCCCGCAGACCGTTCTCTGTCATTGGAAACACCTTGTCCAGATTCCCGAAACACGCCGGCAGTTCCTGATCATTCTGAGTCAAACCGCTTAAACTCCTCTAAATATTCGGCCACAAGGCCCTGGGCGGCAAAGCTGAAATGCCCCTGCTTGCCGACAATCATATGGTCATGGACAAGGATGCCCGAAAATTTCAGGGCCAGGCACAACTGCCGGGTGATTCGCCGGTCCTCGGTCGAAGGCTGGATATCCCCGGACGGATGGTTGTGGGCAAAGATCATTGCCGCTGCTTGGTGGTGCAGGGCCCTTGCAATGACCTCTCTGGGGTACACGGCGCTGGCCGTCAGGGTGCCCCGGAACAGAATTTCACTGGCGATGACCCGATTTTTGGCATCCAGAAAAATGCCAAGAAAATTTTCCCGGTCTTTGTGGGCCATATGGTGTTCCAGATAGGCCAGAAGGTTGTTCTGATCCTGGATCACGTCCCGGTTGAGAATCCGGGCCTCAAGATACCGGTCTGCTGCGGCCTTGATCAGCCGGATCCCGAAGCTGTTGGCAGGTCCCACGCCTTTCACCGCACACAGCGCCTTGGGGTCAGCCTCCATCACCCTGTGAAGGCTGCCAAAGGTGTCGATCAGGTCCTTGGCCTGCTGTTTGGTATCCTGCCTGGGCGTATTCAAAGACAGGAGAAGTTCCAGAACCTCATAATCCTGGAATCCGTGAAGACCATTGTTCAGGAACCGCTCCCGAAGGCGTTTCCTATGGCCTTCTCCCTTATGCGTCGCCGGTTTCTTCTCCATTTGTGGTCTCGTCTGCCAGATCCTGCTGCCCGTCGCAAAGGGCCGGATCCGCTGTTTTTTCTTCCTCGGGCAGGCGGGCAATGCCGATGAGTTTCTCCGCCTTTGCCAGGTTGATCAATCGAACCCCCTGGGTATTCCTGGAGATGGTATTGATCCCCTCGATCACGGTGCGAATCAATTTGCCCTTGTCCGTCACCATCATAATCTCATCTGTGTCATCCACCAAAAGCAGGGAAACCATCTTGCCGTTCCGGTCAGAGGTTTTAATGGAAAATACCCCCTTGCCGCCCCGGCCCGTGATTCTGTACTCGTCCACACTGCTGCGTTTGCCGTATCCGTTCTCGGTCACGGTCAGCAGACTGCCCGCTTCTGCCAAAACTTCCATGCCCACGACCTGGGAATGCTTTTCAATGGTCATGCCCTTGACCCCCATGGAGCCCCGGCCCGTATCCCGGACATCGGTTTCATGGAAGCGGATGACCTTGCCCCCTTCAGACCCCAGGAAGATGTACTGGTCTCCATTGGTAATCCTGGCGGCAATGAGTTCGTCATCCTCGGCAAGCTTTACCCCGATAAGACCGCCGGACCGACGACGGGAGTACGCCATGAGTTCAGTCTTTTTCACCCGGCCCTTTTTGGTGGCCATGACCACGTACTTGTCTTCCACAAACGCATCCACTGTAAGCACCGTGGCCAGGGTTTCCCCTTCGTCAAAGTTCAGCAGATTGACAATGGCCTTGCCTATGGAGGACCGTCCGGCCATGGGCAGTTCATAGCCTTTTGCCTGATAGACTTTGCCGAAGTTGGTAATAAAAAGGAAGGTGGCATGGGTGGAGGCCACAAAGAGATGCTCCACAAAATCGTCGGATTTTGTGCCCATGGCTGTCTTGCCCTTACCGCCCCGGTGCTGGCTGGAATACAGGGAAACAGGATTTCGCTTGATATACCCGCTGCGGGTCACGGTGACCACCATGTCTTCTTCGGCAATCAGGTCTTCAATGCTGATCTCTGCGGTGCTCTCCACGATGTGGGTGCGGCGGGAATCGCCAAACTCCTCGGTAAGCGCGGTCACCTCGTCTTTGATCAGTCCCCGGACCACGGTTTCGCTGCCCAGAATCTTCTTGAACCAGGCAATATCCTCTAGCAGGGCATTATACTCGGTGTCGATCTTTTCCCGCTCCAGCCCGGTGAGGCGCTGAAGCCGCATGTCCAGAATGGCCTGGGCCTGGAGGGTACTTAAGGCAAACCGGCTGATAAGACCATTTTTGGCCTCTTCCGGAGACCGGGAGGCCCGGATCAGGGCCACCACCTCGTCCAGGTTGTCCAGGGCAATTTTCAACCCTTCCAATATATGGGCCCGCTCTTCAGCCTTTCTCAGGTCGTAACGGGTCCGCCGGACAATGACGTTGATCCGGTGCTCGATAAAATGATTGAGGATCTCCTTGAGACTGAGCAGTTCGGGGCGGTTGTTGACCACGGCCAGGAAAATAATGCCAAAGCTGCTCTGCATATTGGTGTGCTTGTACAGCTGGTTGATCACCACCTCGGCGATCTGGTCCCGCTTGAGACCGATGGCAATGCGCATGCCCTGACGGTCGGATTCGTCCCGGACAAACGAGGCGCCGGTGATGACCTTGTCCCGCATGAGTTCGGCGATCTTTTCAACGACTTTGGCCTTGTTGACCTGGTAGGGCAATTCAGTAACGACGATGGTTTCCTGGCCGCTTTTCTTGTTCTCCTCCACCTCTACCTTGGCCCTGAGGGTGATGATGCCCCGGCCCGTGTCATAGGCCTCGAATATCCCCTTGGTGCCGTAAATATGACCATAGGTGGGAAAATCCGGCCCTGGAATATGCTCCATGAGCGCCCTTGTATCCATGTCAGGATTGTCAATGAGGGCCTTTAACCCATTGATCACCTCGTTGATATTGTGGGGCGGGATATTGGTGGTCATGCCCACGGCAATGCCGGCGGATCCGTTGACCAGAAGGGCTGGAAACTTTGTGGGAAATACAGAGGGCTCTTCTATGGTCTCGTCATAGTTGGCAATGAAATCAACGGTTTCTTTTTCCAGATCCGCCATCATCTCGTGGGAGATTTTGCGCATGCGGATCTCCGTATACCTCATGGCGGCCGGGGAGTCCCCGTCCACAGACCCAAAGTTGCCCTGGCCGTCCACCAGGGTGTACCTCATGGAAAAATCCTGGGCCATGCGGACAATGGTATCATACACGGCCGAGTCGCCATGGGGATGGTATTTACCAATGACATCACCCACGATACGGGCACTCTTCTTATAGGGCTTGTTATAGTCGTTTCGAAGCTGCTGCATGGCGTAGAGCGCCCGGCGATGGACCGGCTTCAATCCGTCCCGGACGTCGGGCAGGGCCCGACCGATAATCACACTCATGGCATACTCGAGATAGGATTGTTTCATCTCCTTCTCGATACTGGTAACGTTGCTTTCGTTCTGAATCATCCTTAGCTCACAACTCCCGATTAAAGTAAGTCTATCCCTTGCCAGGCTCTACCATGGACTGAAAGGAAGAAAAGTATATGTCTGCCAGGGTCAAGAACAGGGTGGCGATCAGGGGACCGTAAATGATCCCCAGGATGCCGTAAACCTTCAGGCCCCCGATAATGGCAAAAAACACGACAAGGGGGTGCATGGCCACCCGATCCCCCACCACCTTGGGTTTAAAAAGATACTCCACCCCCCAGGAGAGGGCCGTATAAAACATCAATATGAACACCCCGGTGCCTATGCTGCCTTGTAACAAAAAAAATACTGCTGTGGGCAGCAAGACCACCCCTATGCCCACAATGGGCAAAAAGGCTAGAAACCCCATGATCACCCCCCATAAAAACGGGGAGTTCAGCCCCAGAAACCAGAAGAGCAGGCCCCCGGCCACCCCCTGGATCAGTCCCCCGAGCCCGTTGCCGATGAGAACGGCCCCGGCCATCTCGTTGAACTTGTCAAACAACTCCCGGTCATGTTCATCTTTCAGGGGGGACAGGTCAAACAGATAGGCCATGAACCGGTCCCCGTCCAAAAACATGTAAAAGACCACGATGAGCATGAGACAGAAGTAAAAAATCAGGCTCAGCAGGTTGGAGGTGATGAACCGGGCCTGCTGAAACAGGGAAAACCCAATGGTTTTTCCCACCTCGGATATGGGGGCGATCAATTCATTCCAGGACACCGTGGTTTCAATGCCTGCCCGGGCCAGGATCTCGTTGAGCCGGTCCAGGGCCTGGGTGTTTTCCAGCAGATGGATCAACCGGTCCGAAAAAACAGCATCCCTGGCCATGTTGTACAGGCCAAGCGCCTCCCTGGACAGCACCCCCACAAAAAACACCACCGGAATAAAGACCACAAAAAAAATCAGGACACAGGTCAGTATTGATGCGGCCTTGGCCGGCATCTTAAAGCCCATGCACCGGTAAATCGGGCCAAAGATGCCGGTAATGACAACCCCCAGGAGAATAGAGGCAAAAAAAGGGGCAATGACCCTGCCCAAAAGAAAAATGGAAATGCAGAACAAGGCCAGGAAAAAGAAAAACACCGCTCTCTGGAAAATATTCTGCTCCAAGTGACCACCATTGACAAGGCAAATAAAAATGCCGCCTTAAAAAATCAGGTAAAGCCGTAACATGCCCCTGGCATACGTACGGCTTTACGACAACACAGGAAATGACAAGGTTTAGCTGCTGATAACCCCCAGCGCTCCCAGAATCAGCAGGATTTCATATATGATGACCTGGGTCCAGCTGTGGAAAAAATGATAGACAATACCCCCGCCGACAATGGCGGGAACAGCTGTGTAAACCAGTATACCAAGCTTGCGGGAAATATCCATAACGTTTACCTTCCAATCCAATTCAATTTCAATTGTTTAGCAACTCAAACACTGGGCAATTTCTTACCATTTTAGGGGGCGCAAGTAAAGGGCAAACTTAAGGGGCATTTTACCTGACAACCTGCATTAAAAAGGCATGGCGCCCGGCCAGGAATCTGACCAGGCGCCATAAATTTTACCTTTCGATGATCATGGCCATGCCCATGCCGCCGCCAATGCACATGGAAATCAGGCCGGTGCCGTAATTTTTACGCCTCATCTGGTGAATGGCAGTGACCATCTGCCGGGCGCCGGTACATCCGATGGGGTGGCCGATGGAAATACCAGATCCCAGTTCATTGGGTTTTTCCACATCAATGGACAGCTCACGCATGCAGGAGATGGCCTGGGCAGCAAAGGCCTCGTTGAGTTCAACAAGGTCGATGTCAGAAATGGCCATGCCGGTCTGCTTGAGGACCTTTTTCACCGCAGGAACAGGTCCCAGGCCCATATAGGCCGGATCCACCCCCCCTGAGGCAAAAGCCTTTACCTTTGCCAGGACCTCCAGGCCCAACGCGTCAGCCTTTGCCTGGGTCATCATGAGGACAGCGGCCGCAGCATCGTTGATACCCGAGGCATTGCCAGCGGTAACACTGCCGTCTTTTATGAAGGCCGGCCGCAGCTTGGCCATCTTTTCCATGCTGGTCTCCATGGGGCGCTCGTCCTTGTCCACCACAATCTCACCCTTGCGGCTCTTGATGGTCACCGAAGCGATCTCTTCTGCAAAGGTGCCGTCGTTGACCGCGGCAAAGGCCCGATTGTGGGACAGCAGGGCCAGTTCATCCTGCTCCTCCCGGGTGATTCCGTATTTTGCCACAATATTTTCAGCGGTCATGCCCATGTGGTAGCCGTAAAAAATCTCATACAGCCCGTCAAAGACCATCAGGTCCTGGACCGGGCCCTGGCCGGTGAGTTCCATGCGATGGCCCCACCGGGCCTTTGGAAGGGCCATGGGCGCATTGCTCATGCTCTCCTGACCGCCGGCAAGGATGACATCGGCCTGGCCGGCCATAATGGCCTGGGCCCCTAAGGCAATGGCCTTGAGGCCGGAACCGCAGATCTTGTTCACGGTCATGGCAGCCCCTTCGCGGCTGATGCCCGCACCGATCATGGCCTGGCGGGCGGTATTCTGACCCTGGCCTGCCTGAAGCACGTTGCCCATGATGACCTCGTCAATACACACCGGTGCTAAATTGTCATCATAGTCATAGCCGGTTTTCTCCAGGTCGATCATGCCCTGATCCTTGAGGGCATCCGGGGCAAATTCTTTTCCAGAGGAATCGGCCACAGGCCGCAGGCCCGCCTGCTTGAGCACCTCTTTCATGACAAGGGTTCCCAGTTCAACCACGGGCACACTTTTCAAAACGCCGCCAAAAGACCCCACCGGTGTTCTGATGCCGCTGACAATCACAACATCCTGCATACTGCACCTCCAAATATATTGATTTTTCTTAGCGAACGATTAATAATCTTCCCAGAAGGTCCCATAGCATAGGCAACAGACAAAAAACAAGGAAAACTCCATGTGCCTGATACTTCTCGGCATTGACCCCTCACCTGGCATATCTGTGATCCTGGCGGCCAACCGGGATGAATTCTACAGCCGCCCCACCGCGCCCATGGCCTTTTGGGACCAGCCCTGCCAGATGCTGGCCGGAAGAGACCTTCACGCCTTTGGCACCTGGATGGGCATTTCTGCAACCGGCCGGTTTGCCGCCCTGACCAACTACCGGGACATGACAACCATAAAACCCAACGCCCCGTCCAGGGGAAACATCATCCCGGACCTTCTGGCCTCTGCCCTGACCATTCCGGATTTTCTCACCATCCTGGATAAAACCGCTGCCGCATTTAACGGCTTCAACCTCATTGCCGGCCAGGGCAGCAAAATCTTCTGGTACTCCAACATGGACCGCCGTATTCATGGTCTTTTGCCGGGGATCCACGGCCTCAGCAACCATCTTCTGGATACCCCCTGGCCAAAAATCACCCGGGGCAAGAAAGCGCTGGCCCAATGCATTCAAAAGGATCCCTGGAACGACGACTGTTTTTTCGATCTGCTTTTGGACCGGCAGCAGCCCTGTGATAAATTGCTGCCAGACACCGGCATCGGTCTGGAATGGGAACGGATCCTGTCCCCCCTGTTCATCCAGAGCCCGACCTACGGCACCCGGTCCGCCACTTTGATGCGCGTCACAACAAAGGGCAACATCCTGGTCAAAGAACGAACATTTTCCACGACACAGACGCCCGCCTGTTCCCCGGAATTTGAAGAGCGCCGGTTCACAATTGCCGTTTGAACGCCGGCACCATATTGACAAAGCCTGATTTATGGCCGAGGCGCTATCCCGGGTTCTTCTGGCCGGCCTTGATTTCCAGCCAGGCTTCAAGCCGCTGCTTTACCGTATTTTCATAGCCCCGGCCCGTGGGAAAATAATACCGGTTCCCCTCCAGTTTTTCCGGCAGATAGGACTGGGGGGCATAGCCGTCCTTGTGGTCATGGGCGTACTTATAGCCTTTGCCGTACCCCATCTGCCTCATCAGTTTGGTGGGGGCGTTGCGGATATGCATGGGCACAGGCAAGGCGCCCTGGGAGGCAACGGTCTTTTGGACCTGCTTCTGGGCGGCGTACACCGCATTGCTCTTGGGGGCAGTGGCCAGATACACGGCAGCCTGGTACAGAGAGCCGTCCCCCTCGGGGCGGCCCAGGCGGCGGAAGGAATCATCTGCGGTCATGACCATGGTCAGGGCGCCGGGATCGGCCAGGCCCACATCTTCGGTGGCAAAGCGGATCATGCGACGCAGAAGATAAACAGGATCATCTCCAGCCGCCAACATCCGCTCCATCCAATACATGGCCGCATCCGGATCCGAGCCCCGCATGCTCTTGATAAAGGCGGAAATCAGGTTGTAGTGCTCTTCTCCGTCCTTGTCATGGCGCAGGGTCTTTTTTTCGATGGCAGCCTGGATATCGGCAACCTGGACCGACGCGTTTGGACTGGCATAAAGGGCGGCGGTTTCAAGGTTGGTCAGGGCATTCCTTGCATCCCCGTCAGCCATACGGGCAATATAGTCCAGGGCCTCGCCGGAAAAGGTCTCTTTTGGCAGGTTCAGACCCCGGTCCCTGTCTGTCACCGCCCGCTTCAGTATGGCGGCAATATCTACCGCTTCCAGGGAATGAAGGCCAAACACCCGGCATCGGGAGACCAGGGCCGGGTTGACCTCAAAAGAGGGGTTCTCTGTGGTGGCACCGATGAGGGTGATCAGGCCGTTTTCCACATGAAAGAGAAACGCGTCCTGCTGGGCCTTGTTAAAGCGGTGGATCTCGTCCACAAAGAGCAGGGTCCGCCTGTTGTAGAGTTTCAGATCATCCTTGGCCTGGTCAATGACCGCCCTCACCTCCTTGACCCCGGAGAGGACCGCGGAGATCTTCACGCACTTGGCCTGGGTCTCTTTGGCAATAATACTGGCCAGGGTGGTCTTGCCGCAGCCCGGCGGCCCCCAGAGGATCATGGAAAAAACCCGGTCCTGCTGAACGGCCCGGGTCAAAAGGGAGCCTGTGCCCGTGATATGACCCTGGCCCTGGACCTCGGACAGGGTCTGGGGCCGCATGCGGTCTGCCAGGGGGGCGTTTTGGTTCATGGCCTCCTGGGCCCTGGTGTCAAAAAGATCCATATCAGGTCGAGGGGTTATGGTCCCGCTGTCTTTTGCGTTTGCTCTGCTCCTTGCGCTGCTTTGCCCGCCTGACAGTGGTCTTCTGCTTTTTCTTCTGGATGCGCTGAAACTCAAAGGTGTTTGGGGCAAACTGGATTTTTCCTGTCTTTTCCCTGAAGTACAGCCTGATCGGGGTCAGGCTTAAGGGAATCATCTGGCGCAGCTGGTTGATGAGATACCGTTTATAGGAAAAATGAACCCCGTTGGGATAGTTGACAAAGCAGACAAAGGTGGGGGGCTTGGTGGCCACCTGGGTGGCATAAAAAAACTTGAGCCGCTTTCCCTTGTACAAAGAGGGCTCTTCCCGGTACACGGCATCTTCGATGATCCGGTTCACCGTTCCCGTGTTCACCCGCAGGCAATACTCCTCGTGGATCTTGACCACCTGGTCAAATATCTTGTGGCAGCGCTGGCCGGTCTTGGCAGACACGGTGATGGCCGGGGCATAGGAGAGGAACTTGGCCATCATGCGCAGCTCCTTGAGAAAGGCCTGCTGACCTTTTTCCGCCTTGTCCACCAGGTCCCACTTGTTCAAAATAAAGATGGCGCCGCAGCCCCGCTTTTCAGCGTAACCTGCAATGGTGATATCCTGGTCGGTAATTCCCTCGCTGGTATCGATGAGGATCAGGGCCACATCGCAGTCATCCAGGCTGTCCAGGGATTTTAAGATGGAAAATTTTTCCAGTTTCTCCCGGACCTTGCCCTTGCGCCGGATCCCGGCAGTGTCCTTGAAGATAAACTGGCGTCCCTTGTGGGTGACGCTGATCTCAATGGCATCCCGGGTGGTGCCGGCCTGTTCGTTGACCACCACCCGCTGCTCGCCAAAGAGCCTGTTGGTCAGGCAGGACTTGCCGACGTTGGGTCGGCCCACAATGGCGATGCGGATGGGGCGAGTCTCATCATCCTCTTCCTCAGGCTCGGCTTTGGGCAGCTCAGCCACCAGGTCATCCAGAAGCTCTCCTACCCCCAGGCCGTGTTCAGCGGAAATCTGGTAAAATTGATCCACCCCCAGGCTGTAAAATTCCCCGAGTTCATGCTCCTGGCGGTGACTTTCGATTTTATTGATGACAAAAAACACCCGTTTTTCCGTACGCCGCAAAAGATCGCTCAGCTCCCGGTCATAGGGGGAAAGCCCGGCCCGGCCGTCCATGATGAAGACCAGGACATCAGCCTGGTCCACGGCAGCCAGAAGCTGCTCTTTGATCTGGGAGGCAAAATAATCGGCATCAGTGCTTAAAAAGCCGCCCGTGTCCACCAGGGTAAAGGGAACATCGTCCCACTCGGCATCGGTATAATGCCGGTCCCGGGTCACCCCCGGCATATCATCCACAAGGGCCTGCCTGGACTTTGATATCCTGTTGAACAGGGTGGACTTGCCCACATTGGGTCGCCCGATAAGGGCCACAACCGGTTTCATGAATAACCTCCGAAATTAAAAGAGTGCAAATCAAACTATTATACACCAGATCCGTATTTTTTTAAACGGGCCCTGCCCTGGCTTTTTCACCTCTGTTGCTTGGGGCCTGTTTTGTGTATAATGGCAAAAAGTTGAAATTAAAGCTTTGCAGGGTCCATGACCTCAAAAGCAAGGGAAAAACAAGGCCTATGCAGAATCTGAATTTACCGGACCGGCCCTTGCTGCTGGACGGCGGAATGGGTCGGGAGCTTCAGTTCCGGGGGGTAAGGCTTTCCCCGGCCATCTGGTCAGCCACCGGCATCACAGAGGCGCCAACGCTTGTCCGGCAGATCCATGAAGACTATATCCAGGCCGGTGCGGATATCATCACCACCAACAGCTATGGACTGATCCTGGAAGACCTTGCCAGGGTGGGGATGGCAGACAGATATGAGGCCCTTAACGCCACTGCCGGGCGTCTGGCCCGAAAGGCCTGCCAGGTGGCGGACCGGCCCGTCCTGGTGGCCGGCTCTTTGCCCCCCTTGCGGGGCAGTTTCCGGCCGGACCGGGTCGGCCCGGAGTCGGAACTGATCCCATGTTACGAAAAACAGGCAGGGCTTCTGGCCCCCTTTGTGGATCTGTTCCTGTGCGAGACCATGTCCAGCGCCTCAGAGGGCCGGGCCGCGGCCACAGGGGCCATGGCAGCTGGAAAGCCTGTCTGGGTCTCCTGGACCCTCCACGAATCCCGGCCCGGACGGCTCAGAAGCAAAGAGACCATTGAAGAGGCGGTGCAGGCCCTTGACGGGCTGCCGGTATCTGGTCTACTTGTGAACTGCTGTGCCCCGGCCAGTGTCAGCCGGGTGATTCCCCTGCTGGCCAAGGCCACGGATCAGCGGATCGGCGGCTATGCCAACACCTTTCATCCCATCCCCGAGGACTGGCAGCTTGACGGAGAAAAAAACACCGACGGCCTGCTTTCCCTGAGAAAAGACCTTGATCCTGATGCCTATGGGGAATATGCCCTGGAGTGGATTCGCAAAGGGGCAGATATTGTAGGCGGGTGTTGCGGCACCCGGCCGGCGCATATCGAAAAAATGTACGCGGCCATGAACCGCCCCTCCTGAACTTTTTGTGTTTTTTGCAGCTATGGGGTTCCGGTTAACGGGTCCAGGAGAAAAAAACAGACCCCAGGGCCAGACAGACCAGACTGAAGGCCATGAGCATCATCAGCTCATGGGAGACCTGGGCCAGGGAGGCACCGTCATTCATCACCTTTCGGGCTGCCGTGAGAAAATGGGTCAGGGGCAGCACCCGGGCCACCTCTTTTACCCAGGCCGCTGCCCCTTCAATGGAAAACCATACTTCGGACAGAAACATCATGGGCCAGCAGATAAAGTTGATCATACCGCTGGTCAATTCCTCGTTGGTGCCCCTGCAGGCCAGGACCAGTCCCAGGCAGGTCATGCAGCAGATCCCAGCCAGAAAAACGATACAGATTAAAAGCCAGCTGCCCTGAACCTCAAAGGAAAAGAGCAGGTCGCAACCCAGCCAAACCACAGCCGTGGAAAAGGCCAGAACCACGATACGGGAAAGCATCTGGGCAGTCAGATAGTCAAAGGCGGTGACAGGGGTTGCCTTGAGGCGTTTGAGCACCCCGTTGCGCCGGTATCGGGCAATGACGTAGCTGACCCCGAAAAAGGCGGAAAACATGATATTCATTCCCAGAATCCCGGGAAAGAGCCAGTCCAGGTAACGGATCCGCTGGCCGTGAACGGTTTGCTTTTTAATATAGGGCAGGAAAAGTTCGGGATCCGGCACTGCCTCCCGAACCACTTTTTCCGCCACCTCCCCCCGGGGAGAGGCGTCGTTGATCCAATACAAGAGCCCGCTGCCGGCAACCTGGACCAGAATGTCCACCTTGTGATGGCGCAGCCGGTCCAAGGCCATCTCTTCTGAGGCAAAGCCCACCCACTCCAGCAGGGGATGGGTTTTCAACCGGCCGGGCAGTCTTGCGAGCGGGGCTGCCGGCTCACTGCTGCCAGCCTGGATTGTCTTTTGAGTTTCAACCGGGACCTGGGCCGGGAAAACCCCGGCCTTAAATGTCTCCCGCCCGGCGTCGTTGTATATCAGGCCAAAGCCTGCAACAATCAGAAAGGGAAAGAGGATGTTCCATCCGAATCCGGCCCGGTCCCTGAAAAATTCCCTGTTCCGGGCCAGAAACAATACCCAGATCCGCTTCATTGTCATCATGGCCGTTATTTGCCCCTACTTCCTGAGATGCTTTCCTGTCAATTTCAAAAATACCGATTCCAGGTTCTGCTCCGCAGGTGCCAAATCCTTGCAATGCGCCCCGATCAGATCCCCTGGGGACCCGTCTTCAATGATCTGCCCCCGATCCATGATGGCGACCCTGTCACAGAGGTTATGGGCCTCTTCCATGTAATGGGTGGTCAGGACGATGGTTTTTCCCTTTGATTTGATCTCCCGGATGATATGCCAGACGTTGATTCTGGACTGGGGGTCCAGGCCCGTGGAAGGCTCGTCCAGGAAAACAAGGACTGGATCGTTGATCAGGGCCAGCCCCAGCAGCAGACGCTGACGCTGGCCGCCCGAAATTTTATCGTTCATCTGATCCCGGATCTCTTCAAGCCGGCACATGGCCATCACCTCTGCCATTGGAAGGGGGGCCCGGTAAAACGCGGCAAAGGTCTTAAGGGTTTCGCCCACGGTCAGATACCCCAGAAGCTGGGTCTGCTGGAACTGAATGCCCACCTCCTGGTTGAACTGCCGGGTCCGGGCCGCTCCCCGGTAAACCACCTCTCCTTTGTCCGGGTCCAGGATATTTTCCATGATTTCAATGGTGGTGGTTTTTCCGGCGCCGTTGGGCCCGAGCAGGCCGAAACAGGTGCCCTGATGGATATCAAAGCTGACGCCCCGGACAGCGGGACTGCCGTTATAGGATTTTTCCAGATGCCGGACGGACAGCAGGCCGGATGGGTTCACGGGTCGTAGTTACGCCACGATGCTGATGCCAAGAGTTTGCTTCTTTTGCTCATACTCCTGCTGAAGCTGGGCCTTTTCCTGCTCAAAATCCCGCTGGAGCTGATCTTCTTCTCTGGCATATTTTTCTTCCAGGGTGTCTTGCTTTTCCGCATAGGTTTTTTCAAGGGTCCGGGCCTCCTGGGAGATAGAGACCTCATCGGTTTGCCCCGTTTCCCGGGAAGAAGAGGTGCTGGTACTTTTGCTGACCGAGTCCAGCACACTGATGCGTCCTGCATATGGCATGGTGTCGGATATCCGGTTCAACATGATGTGATCCTTTTTTTGCCGGTTTACCAACCCTCTTTTCCAAAACAGAAGAATTTTGAAGATTGGATTTTATTTCAGCTGGTTAAATGATATAGCCAAAACATTGGCCTGTCAATTAAATTATCCCCTGCCTGGATATAACCTTGACATCCCCTGCCCGTTTTTTTTAACTATACGCGATCCGGTCGATCCGTAAAAAAACCGGTGCAATACACCTTATTTTTAAAAGAAAATACAAGCAATGACAGACCCGAATATTGTACTGACAGGATTTATGGCAACAGGAAAGACAAGTGTGGGCAAACAGCTTGCCAGGCACCTGAAGTATGACTTTGTCGATACTGACGAAATCATCGTCCAAAGGGCGGCAATGCCTGTGGCAGAAATCTTCCGGACAAAAGGAGAGCCTGCATTCCGGCAGATGGAATCTGACCTGGCAAAGGAACTGGCCCGGAAAAACGGACTGGTCATCGCCACTGGCGGGGGCATGATGCTTGATCCGGAAAACGCCTCGGTTCTCGGGAAAACCGG
>Ga0209949_1000680_pt1 | contig 17513 bp, 14 predicted proteins | sample SalPonC_black_MG_FD_185711 | JGI IMG/M metagenome (GOLD analysis project Ga0209949, IMG submission 185711) | Salt pond soil microbial communities from South San Francisco under conditions of wetland restoration - Salt Pond MetaG... | ecosystem: Environmental > Aquatic > Marine > Intertidal zone... | reverse complement strand
TAAGCGAGGTTCTCAGGAAGTGATTGTTGAAAGTAAAGATGGTACTGATGAGAAGACGTACCTTATTTCACTTTCCAAGCACATACTTGTTCAGGAAAATGACTTCGTGAAAGCGGGACAGGCTCTGTCAGACGGAACAATTCCTGCTCAGGAAATTCTGAATATTCTCGGGCCATACGCGGTGCAGTCTTATCTCGTGAATGAGATTCAGGAAGTTTACCGACTACAGGGTGTTAAAATCAACGATAAGCACATTGAAGTGATTGTTCGCACAATGATGCAGAAAGTTGAAGTAACTGATCCGGGTGATACCATGTATCTCGAAGGAGATAAAGTGGATCGTTTTGAGCTCAACAACAGAAACGATGAGCTGATTGGTAAGTTTGTAGTGACTGATCCGGGTGGAAGCGACCAAAAACTTGGCGCTATCCTTGATCGTCGCAAGATTCGGGAAATCAACAATGAATTGATTGGCGAAGGTAAGGAAGAGCTTCAGACACGTGAAGCTGAACCGGCCATCTCTAAACCAATTCTGCTTGGAATTACCCGTGCAGCCCTATCAACAGAGAGCTGGTTGTCAGCGGCATCTTTCCAGGAGACCACCAAAGTTCTTACTCAGGCGTCTATTGAAGCGAAGAAAGATATGCTTCGAGGACTTAAAGAGAATGTGGTCGTGGGTCACAAAGTACCTGCTGGTACCGGATTGCTCAAGTACGACGAACTCATTGTGGGCTCCAAAGCCGAATATGATGAAGGAGACGAGGAGGTCGAAAAAGTGTTTGAAACACTTGGGGCCGATGAACCGGATTCCGAATCAAACGAAGAGTAATAAACAAAAAAAGCCGCGCTGTGAAAACAACGCGGCTTTTTTTATGTCTTTTAAATAAGTCTGCTATTTGCCGGACTTCTCAATATTTTCCAAAAGCGATTCAGCTTCTCTGATTAAACCATCAGCACGCTGTTTGGCATCTTCAATTACTTTGTCGCTGTCTTGCTTAGCCTGAGATGAAATTTTTTCTTTTTCATTCTTAAGCTCTTCAATTAGTGAACGCAGTTCATCGAGGTACGTATTAAGCTGATATGAAATTTTACCTCTTGTATTCTTTCCTGTATCGGGGGCGTACAATAAGGCTAAAACTGTACCAGCTGCTACTCCTGTTAGAAGTCCTATCGTGAATCCTTTACCTGATTTATCCATTATAACCTCTTCTAAAAATTTACGTTTTGAATAAAATACAAATTCAATGAGCCGCTTGAAAAAATAAAGTATCAAAATCGCCAAAGATATTACGTCGTAATAATTGTATTTTTAACGCATAAAATAATTCAAACTTATAAAGAGCCTTATGAAATTTTTTATTGATACAGCCGATCTCAATGAAATCGAAGAAGCAAACGACCTGGGTGTTTTAGATGGGGTGACAACAAATCCAAGCCTCTGTATGAAAGTAGGTGTAAGTGATTTTGAAGGCCACATAGCCAAAATCTGTGAGATGGTTGATGGTGATGTGTCCGCAGAGGTAATATCCACTGAATATAACGAGATTGTAGAAGAGGGACGTAAAATTGCAGCCATAGCTGATAATGTTGTGGTAAAGGTTCCTCTTATCAAAGACGGTATAAAGGCTATTAAAACATTAAGCGATGAAGGAATCAAGACAAACTGTACGCTTTGTTTTTCACCTTCGCAGGCGCTGATCGCTGCCAAGGCAGGTGCAACTTATATATCTCCGTTTATTGGCCGTCTCGACGATATTTCTACAGACGGGATGCAGCTTATCGCCGACATCCGCCTGATCTACGACAACTATGCAATTGAGACTGAAATTCTCGCAGCAAGTATACGTCACCCAATGCATTTCCTTGAGTCGGCACGAATGGGGGCTGATGTAGCTACTATGCCGCTAAATGTTATTGAACAACTGCTCAGGCATCCGCTCACTGATAGCGGCTTAGAACGTTTTCTTGCTGACTGGGACCAGCTTCAGGAGTCGTTGAAAAGCTAATAGATATTTTAATGTTAAGAATACTAAAAACCGGTTGGGCTGAAAAGCTGACCGGTTTTTTAGTATTAAGGCATTGAAATGATTTAGTTATTAAAAAACCTGGGATCAACAGGAAGCGGTTCCGCCCGAGTTATATCAATAGAACTAAAAAGCTTATGTGCCGGATTGATGACGTAATTGTATTCTAATGGAACAACTACACTTGGTATTTTGAGTACAGGATTGGTTCCCTTACGCAGCCATTCGTCACCGTAGTTTTGTGAGATATTTGTAGCAGGAATTCGATCCCACCCACCGGGCAGCTTGTTTATTGATGGGTTATCTATCAAATTTTGAGGAATGCTTGCCCGATGAAGAACTTTCTTTTTCAAATTTGATCGGTCATTGGTTTGCACAATAATTTCGAGAAGAGCCAGTGATAGTGACCCAGACGTATATACGGCGAATGTTCCAGGTGAATTGAAACGGCCACCCCACAATCGAGCACCCTCACCTGAAAAAGCTGTGTCTGAATATTTCTTATCCGTTATTCGCCATACCTCTATAGATTTCATCACCAATTATACCGTAATACCGTGCTCAATACGCCCCAGAAGCTGTTCTATGAGGCGGGCACCCGGCTCGGTTTTTGCCAGATCAAGAGGTTTTTTGTTGCCCAGTGCAAAGTTGGTTTCTGAAAACCACTGAGCTACTTTCTGCTCGTCTTCAAATACCTGGTAGGCCCGATCGGTAAGGCGTGCGATCCTGTAACTGCGTTCTGACTCATCAGGTGGTAGTGTTTTCTCTTTTTTCCTGCGATCCAGAGTACGCGGAGATACCATCAATAAATTAGAAAGCTGTTGGTTTGAGATCTGTAAGCGTGCCTGAATGGTAGCAAGGACAGATGTCTTTAGACCTTCAGAAATCTTTGAAATAGCTGTATTTATATCCCAGGCAATGTAGGGTTCTGAAACTACATTTTCATCATTATCAGCAGTAGGATAGGATTTGTAATATGTGTCTTTTGACATATTGCGTAAATATGCGTTTGTATTTACGCCAAATTACGTAATCTGCCTCAGGTTTTCAAATCCAGACAGCCTTTGGTTCAGTTTCAAACTTCACCGATCAGGTTTTCAGCAATTTTTGCGGATGAGAGCACGCCGGGCAATCCTGCCCCAGGATGAGTTCCGGCACCGACAAAGTAGAGATCTTCAACATCCTCGCTACGGTTATGCGGCCGAAACCAGGCCGATTGAGTGAGAATCGGCTCTACTGAAAAGGCAGAACCCTTGTAACTGTTCAATGTGTCCTGAAAGTGCAGCGGATCGATATAATGCTCTGCCACGATATTTTTTTCCAAATCGGGAAGATAATTTTCTTCAAGAAACTGAATAATGGCATCCCTGTATTTTGGTGCCATCTCGTTCCAGTCGGTGCCGCTGTCGAGGTGGGGAACAGGAGACAGCACATAGAATCCTTCGTGGCCTTCAGGTGCCATGGAAGGATCTGTGATGGTAGGCATATGCAAGTAAAGCGAGAAATCATCCGCCAGCTCTTTTTTATGAAAAATATCACTCAGAAGGCCTTTGTAACGATCACCTAAAATGATATTGTGATGAGCAAGGCCAGAATCGTTATACCGTTTTTTGGTTCCAAAATAGATCACGAAAAGTGACATGCTATATTTCGTCCGCTCAATTTTGCGGTCGGTATATTTCTTACGATGTTTCTTGTCTATGAGGTTCTTATATGTAAACGCAACATCTGCATTCGACACAACTGCGTCAGCTTTAAAAACGTCGCCATTCTTAAGGCGGACACCCTTTGCTGTTCCATTCTCAACAAGGATCTCTTCAATTTCTGAGTTAAGATGAATGGTGCCGCTTTGGTCTTCGATAAGATCAACCATTGCATTGACGATAGCACCAGTACCTCCCATGGCATAATGAACACCCCACTCACGCTCGAGATAGTGGATCATTGCATAAATAGAGGTGGTATCAAACGGATTTCCTCCTACTAAAAGCGGATGAAATGAAAAGCAGCGGCGGAGAAATTCATCTTCAATATATTGGGCTACGTATTTATATACGGTTTTATAGCTCTGCAGCTTAATGAGGTCCGGTGCCACTTTCAGCATGTCTGTAAACTTGAGAAATGGTTTATCTGCAAGCTCTACAAATCCTTTGTTAAATATGGCTTTGGTGGTGCCCAGGAACTTCTCGTAACCTTCAACGTCATCAGGGTTGCGCTTACGGATTTCATTCAGCGTAAACTCATGATCATTGTTATAGTCAAAATGTTTACCGTCAGCGTCAAAAATCCGATAGAACGGGTTGCACGGTACAAACTCGATATAGTCTTCGCGTTTTTTTCCGGCAGCCTGAAATATGTCATCAAACATAAACGGAGCAGTAATGACGGTAGGCCCGCCATCAAACTTAAAGCCATCTATTTCGTAGACGTAAGCTCTTCCGCCTGGTTTATCTCTTTTTTCGAACATTGTGACATTATGGCCTTGAGAAAGAAGTCGGGAAGCGGTGGCCAGTCCGCCAAATCCGGTGCCGATAACGATGATATTTTTTTTCATAATCCCTGTAAATTAACGTTGGGATGATAACTTAAAAGTGGCCGGAATCAATCCAAATTTTTGCAGAAAAAAGTAAAAAGCTGAAGTCTGAGAAGAACTCCTTAATTTTCAGCTTGTTTTATAAAACCATCAAGGCCTTTCCGCGCAAGCCGCCTCTGATCATCTCTTGCATCAATGGCAGTTTTATAGATTCCGTAATAGACTCTGAATACTGTTCGGCCGGAAAAGTTTACTTTTTCGACCCGGGCGCCGTCAGTCCTGCGGGCAAATGCGCTGGCTTCAGCTTCTGTATTGTACGACGCGAGCTGTATCGTAAATGTCTCCTGGTTGGTAACGAGTCCGTCAGCAACGGGGCGATCCCCTTCTTCCAGAAGAATAATCTGTACGTTGGCAGTACCGGTATTTTCCATATCAATTTTCCTGGCTGCACGTCTTGATAAGTCGATGACGCGATTATCGACATAGGGTCCACGGTCATTGATTCGCACGTTTACGGATTCACCATTCTCCAGATTACGCACTTGTACAACCGTATTAAATGGAAGTGTGCGATGAGCAGCCGTAAAGTCGTTCATGTTGAAAACTTCACCGTTGGCCGTCGCTTTTCCATGAAAGTTAGGGCCGTACCAGCTTGCAACCCCAGTCTGCAGCATTCGCCCGGTCTCAGCTACCGACCGTGGTTCCTCACCTGGAGAGCGCTCTGCTGTTCCGACCCGGGCAATCCCACAGGCCTGAAGGATAAGTGTTGCCAGAAAAATACCCGCAAAAAATTTTATAGAAGGTGTCACAAAATCGGTATTGATGGATGTGAGAACTGGCATGGCTGTTTACAGGGTGGCTTTGTGAGCATCTGAATTCATCAGACTAGTAATAAAAAGAGCCGAAGATCGGATTTGAACCGACGACCTATTCTTTACGAGAGAATTGCTCTACCCCTGAGCTACTTCGGCTATTAGATAGCCTTAAATATATCCACTTTTATTACAAGAAGGCAATAGGGAGTCGTATTAGAAATTGAGTTTCATTATCTTCATTTTTTGAATTTATACAGATAACAAATCTATGACGGTAACGTACATTTTGATCGGGGTCACAGCCGCGATATCATTGCTCGCTCTCTATGTTGACCAGCGAATTTTAAATACAGGAATGCTTATTCCACATCGTGTCATCCGAGACCAAAGCTGGTATGAGCTGATTACGGCAGGTTTTCTGCACGCCAATTTTGGTCACCTGGCGGTCAATATGTTCGTGCTGTTCTTTTTTGGCCTGGTTCTCGAACAAAATCTGGGCAGCGCTCAATTTACTTCTCTTTATGTGAGCGGATTACTGGTATCTTCTATTCCATCCATGGTAATCCACAGGGAGGATCCGCAGTACGCAACACTAGGCGCCTCCGGTGGCGTGGAAAGTGTTTTGTTTGGATTTATCTTTCTCTACCCAACTGAAAGTATTTACTTTATACTTTTACCCATTCCCATTCCGGCGTGGATATTCGGCCTGCTGTTTTTGGCCTACAGTGTTTATGAAAGTAAAAAAGGGCGAGGCAACATTAATCATGAAGCGCACATTGCGGGTGCAGTCTGGGGTGTTTTATATCTCTTATTTTTTATTCCAAATAGCCTGGATCACATTTTAACGGTACTCGGCTTGCTGTAAATGCAGGCTCTTGAATATGAGGCGGAAAAATAGTTTGGCAGAATATTGCTCTATCCTTCATCCAATAGAATAGAAAGCAAAAGAGACACTTTTCGATCGCCCATTTAAATACTGCCTTAATGGTTATGGTGCAATATTCGAATTCGGGCTTACCCGTGAGTATTTCTGAATTCTTTCATAAAGCTGATTAGTGCATTAACACTTTCCAGTGTGCATGCATTGTAGATACTTGCCCGTATGCCTCCAACGGATCGGTGGCCTTTCAGGGCTAAAAGCCCGTGTTGCTCAGCTTCTTTTAAAAACAGTGATTCAAGATTCTCATCGTTCAGGCGAAACGTCACATTCATTTTCGAGCGAGACCCTTTTTGAACCGTTCCATAATAGAAATCGTCACGGTCTAGCTCGGCATACAGTTTTTCAGATTTTAGTTGATTAACTGACTGAAAATGAGAAATGCCGCCACTTTGCTCTAACCACTCCAGAACATAATTTACCATGTACACAGCAAAAACAGGAGGTGTATTGAAGATTTTCTTCATATGGGTTTTGTAGTCCAGGATGGTCGGAATGTCATTGTTTGCCTGCGAATCTGCAAATGACTTCTTAATCAAGACTACTGTAACACCGGCCGGTCCGAGGTTCTTTTGTGCACCTGCGTAGATCAGTCCGTATTTATCGAGATTGAGCGGGCGCGAAAGAAAATCAGACGAAGCGTCACAAACGAGCGGCGCATCCACATTGGGTTCTGAAGGGAATTGAGTTCCATAAATGGTATTGTTGCTCGTAAAATGCACATAACCGGCATTAGCTGAGAGTTCTAATTCGTCATTTGAAGGTACACGGGTATAGTTTTCCGGTTTACTTGAAAAAGGAATATGAACATTTCCGAAAATATTGGCCTCATGAATGGCTTTGTAAGACCATGTTCCGGTATCGATATAGTCCGCTGTCCGGTCAGGGGAAAGAAAATTCTGAGGTACCATCATAAACTGTGAGCTTGCGCCACCCTGAAGAAAAAGTACATCCCACTCCTCTCCTGCATTAAGCAGATTTTTGAGACGAGAAACGGCCTGACGGTTAATTTCTGTGTACTCCTTGCTGCGGTGGCTCATCTCGAGTATGGAGGCACCCTTTCCGCGGTAGTTTGTAAGTTCAGCCTGGACTTTTTCAAGAACCGGGAGCGGCAGGGTAGCAGGTCCCGCGCAAAAATTGTGAGCTCGATCCATCACTTAAAATGTGTGTACAATGAGTCCGGATTGCAGTTTAGGTTCGAACCAAGTTGACTTCGGTGGCATAAGATCACCGTTATCTGATACCTCAACAAGTTCTTCAATACTGGTGGGAAACATGCTGATCGCGAGATCTGCTTCACCCTCATCAACAAGGCGTTCAAGCTCATCCGTGCCCCGAATGCCACCCACAAATTCAATATTCTTATTGATACGCGGGTTTTCAATACTGAAAATTGGCTTCAGGATATTGGTCTGAAGCCTGGCTGCATCCAGATTTGATACTACATCGTCTTTTTTAGCTTCAGGCATCGAAAGTGACCACCAGTCACCTTTATAGTAAACTGATAAGTCACCTTTTTTCTCAGGCTCCTTTTTGTCGGTTTTTTCAGCACCAAAAGTTTCAAAAAGCTCTTCAGCCTGCGATTTTCGCACGGTAATCAGAACCCTGTTATAGGGCAGGATTTTCATTTGGCTCATAGGAAACAACACCACCGGAAAGTAATCGTATTCTGCTTCTCCGGGAAATGAGCGGTCGCGTTCACGCAGGTTCTCAGAAACGCGGGAAGCGGCTTTGCAGCGATGATGGCCATCTGCAATATAGAAATTATCGATTTCGGCAAATGCTTTGGCGAGATCAGCAGCGGCTTTAAGTTTCCAGATTTTGTGAACCACGCCACTGTCATCAGTATGCTCTATAAAAGGCTCGGCGGTTGTAACCGTCTTTTCTACCTGAAATGCTACATCTTCTGAATCCTTGAAGGTTAACATTACCGGTTCAGCGTGTGCCTGCTGCATCTGAATGTGTTTGGTACGGTCTGTCTCCTTGTCAGGTCGAGTTAGCTCATGTTTTTTGATGACATCGTTGTTATAATCCTGAACGGATGCACAAGTAAACACGCCGGTTTGCGTATGCGAGTCTGCTTCAAGCTGGTAAATGTAAACAGCCGGTTTATCGTCCTGTTCGTAAATTCCTGAGTTGAGCAGATTCTTAAGATTTGCAGCCCCCTTTTGATAAACGGCGTCATCGTAATAAAGTGTTCCTTCAGGCAGGTCTATTTCGGGTCTGACTACATGCAAGAAGCTATTGGGTTTTCCGTCGGCTAACTCTCTGGCCTCTTTTGTACTGATTACATCGTAGGGTGGACAAGCCACATTGGAAACTTTTTCGGGTTTGGGAAGCCAGCCCTTAAAAGGTTGAATGATCGCCATGATTAAGTCTGATATTTTGTATTTTTTATTTCAGTTCAAGTATACAAAACCTTTCCTACAACCACGTATTGGTAATTCACAATAAGTAACGCCCGATTAAGGGTGATAATTATTTTAAACGTGATTGTGAAAGGGTAGAAATAAGTAATTCGTAGAAATCATTAAATATACTAAAATTAAAACTATATGTCTGATAACGAGAAGCAGGACGGAGAAAAATTAAATTCTGATCAACAGCAGCAGATTTTATTTGTGATGCTTATTCAGCAGCACGAGCAAATCGCACAAATGGGCCTCGGCAAAATCGAGAACCCGCAGACCGGCAGTACTGAACGTGATCTGAAATCTGCTAAATTTGCGATTGATACTATCGTGATGCTCGAGAAATATACAAAGGGAAATCTGCCTAAAGAGATATCCAGCTACGTAACGGAGACACTTAATAAGCTTCGGCTTAGCTATGCAGATGAGAAGAAAAAAGAGAATGTAACCACCGATAAAGATGGCGGCGGAAATGATAAATCCTGATGCCACTCAGATACGGGCAGCCGGTGGGTTACTTCTTCGACCCGGTAAAGCCACTGATGTACTTTTGATATACAGAAACGGCGTTTGGGATCTTCCGAAAGGAAAACTTGAAGAGGGCGAATCTATTCCAGAGTGTGCTGCCAGAGAGGTTAGCGAAGAGATCGGGTTATTGGTAAAGCCCGGAATTTTGGCTGATCTTGGAACCACCCGGCATACATACACGCTCGACGGGCAGACACTGGAGAAAGAAACTTTCTGGTTTTTGATGCAGCTGAATGAGAAAGTAAAGGAGTTTTCTCCTCAGAAAATTGAAGGTATTACAGATGTGCAGTGGGTTGCAGCCGTTGATGCAATTCGAAAAGTAGGCTTTGAAAACCTTCAAGAAGTTATTGCACGGTTTACTGAGAACCGGGAGAACCTTCAACAGATTGAATTAAACTATTCAGACTAAACGGCCGCCTTTATCTATCGGCAGCCGTAGTTTCGGATCAGGACAAGCAGCTTAACTGAAAGCTGCTCAGTTTAATTTCCAAGCAGCTCATCGATATCCGCAAGGATCTCTCCGTAGCGTACCCAGTTGCCATCCTGAAGTGCATTTAGCATGTCATCCCAGAGTCCGCGAAGTTCCTGCATCTCCTCTGACGGAAGGTCTTGCTGGATGGCAATATTTTCCGGATTAAACTCGGGATCAGCAATCTGAGCCGCAATCCTCTGAGCTTCAAATCCCGCCCGTTCACCATATAGATCCTGTATTGCTCCGTCTAGAGTTGGCTGCATGGAAATATCGTCGCCAATCGCCACAATCACCCGTTGCAGCTGGGGAATGTCGACTCCCTCGGCAAGCAGAAAAACGGGTTCCACGTACATGAAAGAGTTTTCGATGGGGATAACCATCAGGTTACCGCGAATAACCCGGGATCCTCGCTGATCCCACAGAGCAATCTGTCTAGAAATTTCAGGGTCCTGGTCTATCCGGGCTTCAATCTGAGCCGGCCCGTAGATCAGCCTGTCTTTAGGCAGCTTAAAGGCAACCAGTTCGCCGTAGCTTCCCGGATCTGATTTAGCAGCGAGCCACGCAATCATGTTATCACGGTTCTCCGGAGTAAGTGGACTTATCTGCATAAACTCCAGCTTCTCCTCTCCCGGCAGCCGGGCCAGCACGTAATAAGGTTCCATTAAAATCTGCTGGCCACCATATTTTTCATTTGGCCGCGTCCAGAGATCTTCCTGGTTATAAAAGACCTGTGTCTCTGTCATATGGTATCGGTTGAACAGCTCGATCTGAATTTCAAACAGATCCTGTGGGTATCGAAGGTGATTTTTCAGGCCTTCGGGCATGTCTGAAAAAGACTTAAAGAGGTCGGGAAAAATCGATGCGTAGACATTTAAAATAGGATCGTTTTCATCAACCATATAATAATCTACGGTACCCTCATAAGCATCAATAACTACTTTTACTGAGTTTCTGATGTAATTGAGCCCCTGGTAACTTTGTGAGTAGGGGAAGTTCGACGATGTTGTATAAGCATCCTGAATCCAGTAGAGTTTTCCGGATAGTTTAACAAGATACGGATCGCTGTCGAGCTCAAGAAACGGTGTGATTTTACGCACGCGTTCTTGAACACTACGCCAGATTTGGAGCCGACTATCGTCGAGAATATAGTCAGATAACAAGAAATTGATGTCACCAAGCTCCCATGCAAAAAGAAGCTTTCTGAAAAAGCTGCTGGATTGAATACCCCCACTGCCGGAGTAATTCGTATAGACGTTTTCGTCGCCCGCCGGATAGTGAAGCTCTTCAATACCAGAATTGACAATATAGTAGCCGGAGCTATTTTCCCCGTAATAAATTGCAGGATTGTCGACTCTGAGTTCAGGGAAATCATAAACCGGGGGAAGATCACGTATAACCAGTTCCGGTTCACCCTGTCGGGTTACCTCCGTCACAGGACTCATTGTAAGGCCGAATCCGTGTGTAAACTGCAGCGTTTTATTTACCCACTGATCTTCAATCTGACTTGGCAGATTGCGGGCAATTTCCCGGGCTGAGAGCATCACTTGTGTTACCTGACCGTCAATGATATACCGGTCATTGTCAACGGAGTAAAATTCATAATACGACCGGATTTCCTGAAGCTGTTTGTAGGTCTGGATAAGGAGGCGAGGATCCCACAGCCGAATGTTGTCAACCGCGTCCTGGTTGTTTCGGATATCCTCAATATTAAGTGTATCGTCTGCCTGGTACTCAACTTCCCGGACGTTATCGATGCCGTAAGCGAGGCGGGTCATCTCAATATTTTTTTCTAGATGTGGCCTTTCAAGCTCAAGCTCATTGGGATCAACACTGAAACTCTGCACCATGCCCGGAAGCACAACCCGGCCGCCGGCAAATACCAGCACACCGAGGATGGCAAGGCCGGGGAGAGCTTTTCCAAGTGACATCCATCGGCTGGCAATCACCATAAGTGAAAGAGCAAGTGAGATGAACATGAGAATCCACAATGCCGGAAGTTCAATTGCAACGTCTGTATATGTAGCACCAAAAACAATCCCCCCGGGCTTTAGCAGCAGACCGTATCGGTCAAGATAAAATCCCCAGGAAAGGAAAAGCAGCCAGAGGCCTCCGTTTATTGAGAGGTGATTCAGTACAGGTTTTGATGCTGAAAAACCTTTGCCGGGCTGCATTCCAAGCAGTCCTGTAAACAGATAAACGATTGCCAGAATAGCGGTGGTCAGGAACGTAAGAATCAGCAGCGACGACTGCAGAAGTTCCAGGAAGGGAAGCCGGAAAATGTAAAACCCGATGTCTTTACTAAATAGCGGATCAACTTCACCAAACGGCTCATTCCAGATAAACTGAAGGGATTCATCCCAGCGAATATAAAAGCCAAACGCAAACATCGCCGTAATGACGATGGCACCCAGTGTGAAAAATTGTTTGATCCGTTTTTGCTGCTCAGAGCTTTGAATGTCAATATTCAACCCCTGGAGCGGAGTTCCGGTAAATGAAATCTGTTGCAGCTGCCCGGCGAGATAACGGAAGTTTGGAATCAAATAGCCGCCAATGACAATTGATGCAGCCGTGATTAGAATAACCTGCGTTGTACGCAGAGTCCAGAAAATATCAGAATATCCGAGTTCTGAAAGCCAGAGAAGCTCCATTATCCAGCTTGAAGAGATAGACAGCAAAAAAAACGGAATCAAAACGATAAGAAGTAATCGTATGGTTTTAAAAGACATACAGGAGGATTATATAGGTGCGAAATAGTTCCTTGCAATACGCCGGGGAGGGTTAGATTGTCATCTTCATAGTCGAAGATAATATCTGCCACAGTTCTGCCCGATGGATTGAGCTTATTTTTCTGGCATAAAATACAAAAAAAGAAGTTCACTGTTGTGGTCCCAAAGGAATTGATAAATCCGAACTTTCAAAAGCTGCAAAACAGGGGGGGTTAACGCCGGGGAGCATCGGATTCAGACAGCGTCTGGCACCGCCGATTCAAACATTTTTACCCGCGAACAGAGCCGGACTGTTACGCATTGACGAGCTCTTGCTCTTCAGCTGCGTCGATGGTGAAGTAGAAGGTGGTGCCTTTGCCGGCCTCAGACTTGAACCAAATTGAACCGCCGTGTTTTTCTACATACTCTTTACAGAGGTTCAGGCCCAGGCCGCTGCCTTTCTCTTTATTGGTTCCTGTACTGGTGAAATGTTCATCAGAGAAGATCTTTTTCTTATCCTCGTCGGCGATTCCTACACCCTGATCCTCAATAGCAACCTGATAGAATCCGTCGTCTCTCTTTTTTGATTTAATGTAAATAATTGAACCGGAGTTACTGAACTTTATCGCATTGGCAATCAGGTTTCTGACCACCAGTTTCATCAGGTCGTAATCGGCGTATATCATAGTATCTTCGGGAACTTCTACAATAAGCTTAATTTTTTTTGTTTCCAGCTGCAGTCTGAACTGATCGAGTACGGACTGCACGGCCAGGTGGAGATCAAAAGCTCGCTTATTAACGGATAGTCCATTCATTTGCGACTGCGCCCAGCCAAGGAGATTATCCATCATACTTGAATTTTCGAGCATATTTTTCTCGAGATTTGCTGTCAGCTCATTGGTCTCTTTTTCAGACAGATCGTGCTCACGAAGGAGGTATAGAAGACTTTGCAGAGACCCGAGTGGCCCGCGAAGGTCGTGTGCGATAATGGCGAACAGCTTTGTTTTAATATTGTTAAGGCGTTCCAACTCCTCTTTTTGATCCTGCACTGTTTGATTCAGTCGCTTCAGCTGCTGGTTTGATTCCACGAGCTTAAGGTTTGCTGCTTTCTTTTTTTGATTGATACGAAGCAGGACAAATCCTGCAATGAGCAGTACCGCAATACCTGTAAGTGCAAGAATGATAATCCAGCGCTGTTGCTGAAGCTGAGCCTGCTGTTGTTCCCGCTGAATTTCAATCAGTTGTTTCTCTTGTTCCGATCGCCTCAGGTTAAACTTCGTTTCATACTCAGCGCGAAGACGATCGCTTTCAATAGATCGCATGTCTTCTTCAAGGTCAGTAACTTTTTCAAGCCACAAGAGAGCTTCACCGGCATTTCCGGCTGATTTGTAAGCGGCATACATATTTTGATATGCCGTCATCATCATTGCCGGGTTTTCTGTCTCTTCGGTCAGATCTACCCCCCGCTTATACCTGGCGATGGCTTGCTGTGTATTACCGGTTTCCAGCTCAAGCTCTCCAAGGCCGTTAGTACTGTAAAAAATGCCCGGAAGCATATTTGAAGCCTCACTTCGGGTGAGAGATTCATTGAGATAGTCACGTGCTTTTCGGTAATCGCCCCTCGCCAGATTCATCATGCCGAGGTTGTAAATAACCTGTATTTCACCGGTCACATTGCCGGATTTGAGATGGTAGTCGAGTACCTGGAAGTAAGACTCTTCAGCTTCATTAAACCGCTCTGTAGCCATATATGTATTTCCCAGGTTCAGCAGTACGCGCACCAGGTTAGTACGCAAGTCTTCTGCTTCACTCACCTCTTTTGAACGTTTCAGATAATACTCAGCCTGGTCGTAATTCTCCATCTCATTATATTTGTCGCCCAGGTTGTTGGTGATGATGGCAACAAATTCATTATTGCCAATCTCTTCGGACCGTTCGAGAGCCTCGAAGTAGTATTGGAGGCCCTTGTTGGTCTCACCCTGAGAGGTGTAAGCGGTGGCAAGATTGATAAGGATACCCACAGAGTAGCGCTCATTGTTTAAGCTGTCTGCAAGCGATAATACCTGCTCGTACAGGTCGATTGCAATGATACTTCGTCCTGCTTTGGCATGGCCGTTACCAAGGCTGTTCAGTGCCTGTTTGAGCTCAAAATCTGTATTCGCGAGATCCCTGGCCTGCTGAGAGTAAAATACTGTGGAGTCGGGCAGGTTGCGGTCCAGGAACTGGCTTGCGAGTGAGAGATAAAGGTCAAAGATGGTTTTTTGGTGATTCGCCTGTTTAGCCAGCTTAAGCCCGCGGTGACTCAATTCGTAGGCTTCAGTAAGCCGGTTCTGGCTCATTAGCTCTTCTACAGTTGCCCGAAGGGAATCGAATTCAGCGTCCGTCAGATAGGCAATATTTAGTTCCGTTTGTCCATAGGACCCCCGTTCATTTTCGACAGACGTGCCCTGAAATGCAAATGGAATCAGCAGTGCCGAAATGGTAATAATTACAGAGAAAAATTTAGGTATATCCATGGTCGTGCAGCGACAAGATCAACTTACTGATTTGTTATCGTCGTAAATAAGAAAATGCTTAAGGTTGTATAGCGTAAAAAGTTGTGGCTAGATATCAATTTTTCGGTACAATTTTTCCGGTTTGATTCTACATTAAAATAATTGTTTTTAAAAATACTATTCGGTGATTCATGAATATAATTTAGAGCTATCTGTTCAGAAGCAGAGGAGCCTTATTAGAACGGTTTTGATGAATATTTGGTATAGCTTCAACGTATTATGATAGAGAAGGAGCGCGTTAATTTCCACTATTCTTCTACTTCAGTCGGGCGGAAAAAACTTGGGTTCTCAGACTGATCAGTGCGTTCAGCATCAATTTTTTGCTGATAGTACCGTTCCACATCTTTTAGTGTATCCACATCGCCGGGGCCGAGATCCCACCGGATGGCTTTGAATCGCGGCAACCGTAATGTATAGCCGGCTTTGGTACGTTTGTTAATCTGAACATCATCAAACTCAATTTCAATAACCAGCTGAGGCAGTAAACCTAGTGTAGGGCCATATTTTTCAACTGTCAGCTCTTTGATTTTCTTATTCATTCGCTTCAGTTCCTCATCTGTATACCCCCCGTAGGCTTTCCCAATAGGAATAAACTCTTCTTCGTAGCGCTCGTCCTCTTTCACAGAAATCCCGAGTGTGAAATCGGAATAGGTTCCGCCGCGCTTACCACTTCCTGCATGTGCATACATCATCACCGTATCGAACGTACCGCCCGGTTTTTTCACCTTTAGCCAGGATTTTCTCCGCTGACCATACTCATATGTGCTCTCTTCTTTCTTGAGCATCAGCCCTTCGTTACCGTGTGCGAGTGCCTTCTCAAAAAGTGTTTCTAAATGCTCACGGTCGTCAACCTGAAACTGAAGCGTCATAGGGATATTGTATTCTCGGGCGATTTTCCGAAGCTGTGTCCTGCGCTCGTTGAGGATTTCATCAAAAATTGGCCGGCTTCCGTTGTACAGAAGATCATAGGCGATGAAAATCACGGGATACTGTCCGAGTATTTTTTTTCCGGGCTTTTTTACTCCCATTCGCTTTTGAAGCAGCTGAAACGGCTGGATGGTATTATCTCTGAATACGCATATCTCACCGTCGAGAACGGTCGGCGGCAGTTCTTTCCCTGCGTATGTTGAGATGATGTCAGGAAAACTTTTTGTGATGTCGTTCAGGTCGCGGCTAAACAGCTTTATCTCGTTGCCACTGGCGTGAAGCTGGCACCGCATACCGTCGAACTTCTCTTCGCAGATATAGCCGTCGAGGCTGTCCAGGGCCCGGCTTTCAATTGGCGATGCGAGCATAAATGAGAGCGGGTGAAAGAGTTTGAATGTGGCCTCATCAAGCCGGTTATTTTTTGCAAGAACTGCGGTTTTACCTGTCGATCCCGTGATCATATGAGCGTAGCGTACGGTCTCGGACTCGTGGCCGAATGCCTTTGCGATTGCAGAAACGAGTGAGCGCGTCTCGAACCCAATCCTGAGTGATCCCTGGCCCAGCATCCTGATAAAATATTTAATCTCTACAGGTGTCATTTGCTGCCAGGTGTCCAGAAGAATATCTTGCTTATCAGACCTGCTTGATACATAGAATAGTCGGTCAAATACCTCTTCAATCTCACTCAGGCCCCATTTTTTGGGTTCCCGTTTCTCCCGGGCGGCAGGCGTGGCAAACATCAGTTTTTCTATTGTTTCGGAACTGCTTCCGGTGGCGGTGCGGCACGGCTTGAACACAAGGTCGTAGTCGATTGCGCAAAAATCAGCAGCGGCCAGGCCAGATGTCCGGCTCCCGACAGATGCCCGCTTACCGCTGATATTGTCGAAGGCTCCTTCGCCAATAAAGCGGCTGGCCAGGTAAAGGGTATCATCAGACAGCTGGGAGAGGTAGTCCGCACATGTTGCAATCTTCGCATTGCTTCCGCGGGTTTCGCGGATCGTCTGAATCGTGTGGCAAAGCTCGTGAAAGGTGGTGGAATCAGTCATCACTCTCCATTTCAAGATTTAAAAACGATGAATTAATGCCTCTCTCATCCAGAAAGTGCTTAACAACATCCGGATTTGGCGTATGGGTGATGTAAACTTTTTTCGGGGATAGCTGCTCGCAAAAATCGATCAGCTCATAGAAATCCAGGTGATCCGAAATGGGAATTAATTTATCGACCGTGAGCTGTGTCCGGCGCGATTCAAGAGCTGCCCAGCCGCTGCAGTAGGAAATTCGTTTTTTTCTCACGTTGGATGCAAACCCTCCTGACAGAGCTGATGACGGACAAACAAGTATTTTTCCCTCGCATGATTCTCTGTCGTACGCTTCATATGGACCGAGATCAATTCCCGCCTCATCATAGACATCACAAAGCTTGTATCCGGCGCCGTGAATCATAATCGGGTGGTCCAGGTCTGAGCAAAGATGCATGATTTCCTGGGCCTTGCCGAGATTATAAGCTAGGAAGACCGGCGTATAGTCCTCGTCAAGTGTATCCTGTGCAAAAGTCCTGACCTCATCAGCCAGCTCTTCATTTGTTTTCCACCGATAAATCGGTAGC
>Ga0209949_1000672_pt1 | contig 17672 bp, 13 predicted proteins | sample SalPonC_black_MG_FD_185711 | JGI IMG/M metagenome (GOLD analysis project Ga0209949, IMG submission 185711) | Salt pond soil microbial communities from South San Francisco under conditions of wetland restoration - Salt Pond MetaG... | ecosystem: Environmental > Aquatic > Marine > Intertidal zone... | reverse complement strand
TGATCTGGAGTGTAGCCGGGAGCTCATCCACGGTTATTGAAAAGTAACCCTCAGCATTTGTGATTGTTCCCCGATAGGTACCCTCAAGTAAAACCGTTGCGGAGGGTAATGTTTCGCCCGACTGGGCATCATAAACGGTTCCCTCAATATCAGTTTGGGAAAACACCGGATTGGCAATCAATAAGAGAAGTGTGAGCAAACAGAAGAGCCGTTTCATCAATAAATATTTTTTATCTGAAGATTTTGAGTTCTTCTTACGGCAACTATCTGTCTTCGTTTCGAAAAAATATTGGATTTTGCTGGTTCAATTTTTTCGAAAAATTATCTCTCCAGTACAACAGCAGATTCCAGCGGACGAACGACTACTTCGTCGTTTTGTTCAAACAAAATCCTGTTATCGGTGTGCACAATATATCTCTCCCCGTCGCACTCAACATGGTAGGTTATATCATGCCCTTTGAACTCTCTCGCTACAATCATTCCTTTTTGATACTTATCAGAAGTGCCATTTGGACTTTCAATGGTCAGATGTTCCGGGCGGATTGAGCAGGTAATTTTTCCCTTTGCTTTTCGATTTAATTTCAAGTGACCAATCTTAGTTTCTATGATATCTGAATCTTCAATCTCTCCCTCAAAAATATTTGTCCGGCCTAAAAACCGCGCAACAAATTTACTTTTGGGTTGATAGTAAACTTCCTCCGGCGTTCCAATCTGCTCGATCCGGCCTTCATTCATCACTCCAATCCTGTCTGCAAACGAGAGTGCTTCCTCCTGATCGTGTGTGACAAGTACGGCACTCATTCCCGCTTTTTTGATGATAGATCTTACCTCTTTCCTGGTTGATTCCCGAAGTATGGCATCAAGGTTTGAAAAGGGTTCATCCAGTAAAATTAACTTCGGTTCAGGAGCTATGGCACGTGCAAGTGCTACCCTTTGCTGCTGACCACCGGAAAGTTCCGCAGGTCCTTTGTGTTGATGATCTCCCATACCTGTTCTGCATAACACTTCTTCGGCAAATACTTTTCGTTTGTGTTTGGGGAGGTCAGTTAACCCAAATGCCACATTTTCCAGGGCAGTCATGTGTGGAAAGAGTGCATAATCCTGGAATACAAACCCTATGCCTCTTTTTTGTGGTGCCACATGTTTTTTGGTTGAAGAAAGAAGATCACCTTCCAGATATATCTCACCACTATCCAGTTTTTCAAACCCGGAAATTAAACGTAGTGTGGTCGTTTTTCCGCAACCACTGGGCCCAAGAAGTGCAAAAATCTCATTTTCACCAACACTGAATGTGGTTTGTCGAACAACCGGTACGCCTTCTACAAAGGACTTTTCAATATTTTTTACTTCAAGAAGCATCTGCTGATGTAAACATCTATGGTCGGGAACTAAACGATTCACTATTTAAATATAGTCTACATAAACTAAGGAATATTTCATTTGATAGAAATAACCCTTTTAACTGAAGAATAGTTATCACCTAACTGAATAAAATGCTTCTGTCAGAATCGGAGGTTTATACCAATGGCCAGTCTCGACACATTGTCAAACTCAATATCATTGGTACTGGTCAGGTTTGCAATTCGGTACTCAATAAACGGGTTGAGAACGGGTAACAATGTAAACTCGGCTCCGCCAAATCCATTCCAATAGAAACTGGATTCACTGAAATCAAAGCCCTCAACATCGGCATTAAACTTGAACTGCTGGTTACCAATACCTAAACCAACGTATGGTTTTACGATACCCAATTTTACACCGGCGAGTGCAGCAAGCCCATAATCATACACATCTATTTGGCGGCTAAACGTAAAATCATCCATGCTTACATTATTTTCATCATTGAAATAACTGAAGTGAGCACGAATTCCAATATCTATAAGAGGTGCGTCTTGCAGAAAACTCCGTTCCAAACGAAAACCGAAGCCGTTTTCCGGGTCTTCATCTCTAATCTCGTATGATGCTCCTACTGCCCATTGTGCATGTGCAGACTGACTTATTGAAATAAATGCGAGCAAAAAACTTATGGTAATTAGTATTTTTCTCATGTATGTAAATTTGAATGAATAATTAGCAAAATTTTACGTTCTATACTTAAAATTTATAAGTGTTTTCATCACCTTTTGTTTCATTGGAAACAACATATTTAAACAGATTGAACGTTAAAATCATTTTGTAAATTCATGTTATATCAGTTGTATCAAATCATTCATGTTTTAAATTGAAGTAACATCAAAAAAAGATTAATATATAAGCATGTGTAAAGTAGATTGGAAAGAAGAACAAAGAAACTGGTATAGCAAAAAATTCAATAATGCTTCATGTGTTTCAAATCCTGCAAGGTCTTTCCATCATCTTTTCATTCATAGAATTCATTAATTAAAAAAAACCCATATCATGAAAAAATTCGATAAAAAAGATTCAAAAAGCGGTATTTCCCGCAGAGATTTCTTGGGCAAATCAGCTGCTTTTGCTGCAGGATTTTCTGTTCTGCCTAGTAAAGTAGTAAGTGGCTTAGGACACCGTGCACCCAGCGATAAATTAAATATTGCCGGTGTAGGTGTTGGTGGCCGTGGTGCTGCGGTCCTAAGAGCGATGAAAGATACAGAAAACATTGTTGCTCTATGTGATGTAGACTGGAGATACTCTCAGGGAACATTTGACGAATACCCGGACGCAGCAAAGTACTGGGACTGGAGAGTCATGTTTGATGAAATGGGAGATGATATTGATGCAGTTGTTGTCGCCACATCAGACCATACACATGCTACAATCGCCGCTCATGCTATGACAATGGGCAAGCATGTTTATGTTGAGAAGCCATTGACACATACTGTATATGAATCACGATTGCTTACGAAGTTAGCCGCTGAATATGGTGTTGCTACTCAAATGGGCGACCAGGGTGCATCCGGTGAAGGCATTAACCTTGTAACCGAGTGGGTTCAAAATGATGTAATTGGTGAAGTAACAAAAATTGAAGCTTTTACCGACCGACCTATTTGGCCACAGGGTTTAAATGTTCCTAAAGAAGAACAGCAAGTTCCCGACACAATGAACTGGGATCTATTTATTGGCCCTGCTGAGATGAGACCCTACAACGAAATTTATACACCATGGAACTTCCGTGGATGGTGGGATTTTGGAACAGGTGCACTCGGTGATATGGCATGCCACATTCTGCACGCGCCATTTAAATCTCTCGAACTTGGTTATCCTACAAAAGTACAAGGAAGCTCAACTCTGCTTCTCCAGGAATCAGCCCCAACGGCAGAACGAGTTCGGTTGACATATCCTGAAAGAGAAACCAGCATGGGTACGCTACCTGAGGTGGAAGTACATTGGTATGATGGCGGATTGCAGCCCCTGAAACCGGAAGGCTGGCCAGAAGGCAAAGACATGAACCATCGTGGCGGCGGCGTGTTGATGCACGGAACAAAAGATACACTTGTACATGGTTGCTACGGTTCTGATCCATGGTTACTGTCCGGCAACAAACCAAATGTCGAGCAAACAGTTCGACGTGTAAAAGTTGGTGATCTTGAAGGTGAAGCAGCCCATCAAATGGACTGGGTTCGAGCCTGTAAAGAGAATGCCGGAAACAGAACGGAAGCTAAATCTTCATTCGATAAATCCGGTCCGTTTAATGAAATGGTTGTTATGGGTGTTCTCGCTGTACGTCTCCAGGAGCTGGATAAAGAGCTCGAATGGGATGGTGAAAGCATGGAATTCACAAATATCAATCCGAATGAGTTTCTACAGATTATTAAAGAAGATATTTTTTATATCGAGGATGGTCATCCAACTTTTGATAGTGAAGTGACCGAACCAATCAATGCACTTCAATTTGCTAATAATCTGATTCGAAAAGAATACAGAGATGGCTGGGACCTTCCGGACATGCCTGCTTAATTTTAAACTCTAACTAACTCTAAATCTTATATTATGAAGATTCAATCAATCAAAAACCTTGGTTACTTCAGATTGACATTTGTCATACTGATTGCCAGTCTCCTTACTGCGTGTTCTTCAGACACGGAGACTCAACAATCTGAATCTATGGAAGAAGCCGAAATGGAATCTGCTGAAGCAGCAGCTCCCAATACACTAACACCTGAGGAAGAAGAGCAGGGATTTACACTCTTGTTTGACGGTGAAACAACAAATGGCTGGCGCGGTTACCTAACCGAAAACTTTCCAGGAGCGTGGGAGATCGATGACGGAACTCTCCATATTCAAGGATCCGGTCGCGGTGAAGCCGGTGCTGAGGATGGCGGAGATATCCTTTATGATGAAGTTTTCAGTAACTTCCACCTGAAGTTTGAATGGAGAGTTTCTGAAGGCGGCAACTCCGGAGTCTTCTACCTCGGACAGGAAACAGATGAATTTGATTACATCTGGATGACTGCACCCGAGTTCCAGATTTTGGATAATGAAAGACACCCGGATGCCATGCTCGGGGAAAACGGAAACAGACAGTCTGCTTCCCTTTACGACATCTATCCCGCAGAACCACAGAACGCAAATCCTGCGGGCGAATGGAATACAAGTGAAATTATAGTATACGACGGAACCGTAGTTCACAGACAAAACGGTGAAGCTGTTGTAGAATATCACCTCTGGACTCCAAAATGGGAAGAAGATGTAGCCGACAGTAAATTCCCTGAACTAAATGAGAACTGGGTAGATGTAGCTGAAGAAGGTTACATTGGCCTCCAGGATCATGGCGATGATGTTTGGTTCAGAAGTATCAAACTTCGAAGAATGGATTAACAATTCGTTCATCTATTTGTTTTTTTTAAAGCCATCACACTTAAAAATGTGATGGCTTTTTTAATTTCAACTAAGATTGATGATAAGAGCTTTTGAAGAAACACCAGGTGAAGTTATTTTAAGATATCAAGTAGGTAAAAAGTAGTAGGAGAAAAGACCGTTTTTCAATGAATCAACCTATTGTTTCAATTAAAGATTGTGGTTTGTGCATCTTTTTTGGTAATATGAATTGCGCTCAAGTAGCGTCTCTCTTGATGAATAGTCAGGGTATCGTACCGGATACGTACGATACCCTATTTTTTTGCTGTAACCTCCCTATCTTCAATCCGTATTCTTATTTTCGGTCTATTCCTCTTAATCCTATTTTAGATATATTCCATCAATTCAATTTAAGCCCATTGAGTAAATGAAAAATTTTAAAATTGACCACCGTACAAAAAACGGCCTTGAGGTATTAGATCTTTATGGAGAGTTAGACGCTCATACTGCATCCCAGCTCGAAGATTCACTAAAACGTCTTATCAATAACCAAAAATGTAATATTATCGTAAACTTTAGTGAGTTGGATTATATAGCCAGTGCCGGCCTCGGCGTTTTTATGGCATATATAGAAGACGTGCGAGGTATTGGCGGAGATATAAAGCTCACCAACATGAATGATAAAGTTTACAATGTGTTCGATCTTCTCGGCTTTCCTACTCTCTATGATATCCTTGAAAATGAAAGCGAGGCCGTAGAGAAATTTTTAAATGAAAATTAGCATCTTAATTGGATAAGGCTACCACATATCAAAAAAGGGTGAATGCCTCTACGCAGAATCTGTCTGCAATTAGGAACTTTGTATCCGAACATGCAAAAGAACAGGGCTTTTCTGCGCAAAAAGTTGCAGATATTCAACTCGCTGTGGATGAAGCATACACAAATATCATTAAGCATGCATATAATAACGATTCCGACCAAATTGTGATCATCAACCTCGAATTTGATGATGAGAAAATGGTTGTAACACTCACCGATCACGGTATTGGTTTTGACGTGGAAAAATATAAAAAACCGAGCCTTCAGAAACAGATTGAGAGAAAAAGGAGAGGCGGAATGGGAGTCTATTTAATGCGAAAGTTAATGGACGAAGTAACCTATCATGCAAAGAATCGCAAAAATGTACTTCGAATGTGCAAGAACAAAAATTGACAGGGCAGAGTGGATCAATCCGACAAAAACAGTGAACTTCAGTCGAAATTTGAACTAAAAACAGTTCTCGAAACCAGCCGAATACTTGTTGAATCACGCAATAGTGAATTCATCATTAACAATCTTCTGCTAATTCTTATGGGGCGACTACTTGTCCCGCGGGCGGCAATTTTCATTTATGATTCTCGAACAAATTCCTATACTCTAAAAAAATCAAAGGGCCTGCCCAAATTCGAAGAAGAAAAGCAGTATAAAGTTCTGGGTAAAGAGGAGTGCAAAGAGGTTGCCTATTTTAAAGCAGAAAAAGCAGATGCATCGATAAAAAAATTACTTGTTGATGTAGGCAACAGCTTATTTTTCAATCTCCGCACAAACAACAACCATCACGGAATTTTGTTTCTTGGCGGAAAAGCAAACAAAGAAGCTTTTCAAGAACATGAACTTGAGTTTATTGAAGGGCTTTGTATTATCTCAACAGCTGCACTCGTCAATTCTCAACTTTTTACCGAGCTTACAAACACGTATCGAAATCTGGATAGGCGCATTCATGAATTAAACACACTGTTCGACCTTTCGAAAGAGTTTAATCTGTTAGTGGATCGTGAAAAAATTTCAAGAATATTTAAATTCGCGCTCTTAGGTCAGCTTTTTATCCGAACGTTTTTTCTTATCTATAAAAACCAGGATGAAATAAGTTTACTAGCCTCAAGCGGACTCAAGAAACAACCGGATCCTTCACGTATTGAACATATTTTTAAAACTACAGAAGATGATGTAGTAGAAGTTGATAAGCGATTTGCGAATGATTATCCCTGGATTTATGAAAATAACATCGCCGCTTTAATCAGTATCTCTGTCCAAAACGAAAAAGTGGCCATCATTGGAGTTGGTGAACGAGCCAATAAAGTACCCTATACTGAAACTGATTTTAATTTCCTGAAATCGCTGGCAAACCTTGCAGTTATCTCAATTCAAAAAACCTATTTCCTTGAAGAGCGGATTGATAAAGAGAGAATGGAGGAGGAGTTATCCATTGCAAAATCTATTCAGGAAGGGTTACTGCCCGATCCTATTCCAGAAGTGAATGGTGTTGATCTGGCTGCCCGAACAATCTCATCACGAGAAGTAGGTGGAGATTATTTTGATGTAGCAAGGACACCCGATGGAAATACAATTTTGGCAATTGCCGACGTAACCGGGAAAGGCGTTCCTGCTGCTCTTTTGATGGCGAATTTACAATCGATGTTGCACGTTTTACTTCCGGTTGACATTACACTTTCAGAGGCAACTGAACGGATCAACAACCTAATCTATAAAAATACACCCTCTGATAAATTTATCACTTTTTTCTGGGGAAAATATTTGAGTACACATAAAATTCTCCGATACGTAAATGCCGGACACAATCCACCTCTTTTGCTCCGGAAAAACTCTGATACATTTGAAGAACTGTCTGAAGGTGGATTGTTACTTGGGGCGATGGAAACCATGGCACCTTATGAACAAGCGGATGTCCAGCTTAACCCAAATGATCTTCTAATATCTTATACGGATGGCGTAAATGAAGCGATGAACAACGATGAAGAGGAATTCGGCACTACGCGACTGAAGAAATGCATTTTAAAAAACAGGGACAAAACATCAGAAGAGATTTTAGATGCAATTGTGAAAGACGTCCTCGCTTTTTCAAATCAAAAACTATTTGACGATCTAACTCTCCTGATCATCAGAGCGAAAGGACTTAGCGATTAAATGTAGGCCCTAAAACGTTTGTAAACCCGGCAGCTTGCTGTTGTTCAGTAAGCGCAAGAATTGCCTGGTACGTTCGGTACCGGTTCATAATCTCTTCAACATACTGTACCGGTTCAATACCGCGTGCAAACCCATACCGGGCTTTTTGATAGTGACGCCGTTGCATCAGTTTAATTAACGAACCGGAAACTGCATCCCAGTCATTTGGATTTTTATTCTGGTCGATTGTCAAACGACGTGCATCAGCCATGTGCCCTTGCCCCACATTATAGGTGGCAAGTGCAAAAGCCCACTGCTGTTCGGTACTGTCGATATATGAGTAATGTTCTATATGTTCTTTGATGATGCCTGCACCCAACCTGATATTTGTCATAGGATCGTAGAGTTCCTGGTAGTTCTCATACGCTGTAGAATCGACAAATTGAGGCATAATCTGCATTAAACCAACTGCACCGGCCCAACTCTTACTATTGGGATTGAAGCTCGACTCCTGTGCAACCATAGCCGTTAACATCAGCCAATCAATATCCAGCGAATCTGCAACTGTTCGAATCATCTCATCATAAGGAGAAATGACCCCCATCGATTGGTATTGCCACTCTGGATTATAATACTGGGCCATCTGTCTGCTTTGCTCAAAATATTTTTTTCTGAGCACATTCAGGAAAGTTGACCTGCGTGGTTCATCCTTATCCTCTGAAAATCGAAAATGTTTATATAGGTACCGGTTCATTTTCGATTCCAGTTCCGTTGTATTGCTTCGAATAGCCCAAGCTATCGTATCAGACTCTGCAATTACCGGACCGGGGTATAACCCTTCCATATATCGGTTTGAGGAGTTGTACATATTATCGTCAGATACTGTAGCAACTAAATTACCTTCGGCCACCTGGAATAAAGCTGCTTCGGTATCCATCCCATCTGATATTGGATCAATATTAAAATTATATTCCTCTTCGTTCAACTCCATTAATCGGGAGTAATACGAGCTATTTCGGCGTACAGAGATCGGGATACCTGAATCTGAAAGTTCATCAAGAGTTTGTGGCCTATCCCTTAATTCTGAAGAATAGACAACCATCTGGTCAACAATATTGTACGGCCGTGTAAATTTGGCTACCTCTCTTCTCTCCGGTGTTATGGTATAATTTGCTGCAATTACATCTCCCACACCTTTATTGAGCAAATCAAATGGATTTTCTTCGGCACCGACAATAATTACCTCTACGGCGAGATCATTTTCCCTTGCAAACTCTTTGAGCAATTCATATTCAAACCCTACTTCAATCCCTTGATTTAAGAAATAGGTATTTGAGCTGTAAAATGTAATCATCCGAAGTACACCGCTCTCTTTGATGTCATCGAAATCGCGATCTATCGGATCAAAAACAGTGATAGGGTTAGATTCCGAAGAATTATTGGATTTATCGGCATCTTTTGTGCAAGAAAGGGCCACGGACGAGATAAGCATCGAGATTATAAATAATCTCTTGATCTCTTTGGTGACAAACGGGGATTTTTGAATCATGAAATACAGGTTCGTTCCTGTTTAATGAAGATCGTTATTTATAAAATCCGAAAAATATGATAACGTAACCTTCAACTATTTTAAATCAATCTATATAACGTAGTTTTTATGTAAATCATTTGCCGGACAGAAACAACTGATTAACCGGAACTTAAATGCTTTAAAAAAATCTTTGTTCCATTTTTACCTTTATCTCTACGTCCAAATTAGCAGTTTTGTTTTGAATGAACAAAAATTCAACATTCAGGGTTTTTTTAATAGTTATTTATTCTGCTTTTTGAGCCTCTTAGACCACGTTAATGATACACCACAAATGATTGTAATCATTGCGATTATGGATAAAAGAGAGGGGATTTCGTCAAATATGAAATAGGCGGCAATTGCTGCAAAAACTGCTTCAGATAAAATAAGTGTGGATAGAAGTGTGGGAGAAACATATTTCACTGCGTAATTCATGGATCCATGTCCCAGGATGGTGGGACCAACAGCCAATGCCAAACCTACTACTATGGACGATGCTGTTACAACCGGCATACCGCCAATCCAGATAAACGACAAAATAACGCAGGTTATTGCTGCATAGAAGTAAACGTGAAACACATAATCAATCCATTCTGTATGCTGCCGGATTTTTCTGCCTATTAAAAAATAGATCACAAAAATAATAGCCGCTGAAAAAGCAAGACTGTTACCAAGAAGAGCATTTGGGAACTGCTCAGCAAGTGTTTTGTCAGCAATTCCAAGAAAAGCCGACCCACCAAATGCTACAAGGACTCCAATCCATACCAGCGGCCGAAATGATCTCTTAAACAATAAGCTCTCGGCAATAATTAAAATCACCGGATGAATCGTGACCAGCACAGATGCTGAGGCAACGGATGTATAATGTAATGAAGCAATCCAAAGGGTGAAATGCAGACCAAGACAGATGCCTGCCCCAACCAACCACAAAAGATGTACTCCATTCTTTTTAAGATTCTTTACGGAGAGGCCTTTTGTCATCCAGAATGGCATCAATAAAGTAACAGCAAAAGCCGTTCGCAGTGCGGCAAGCACCAGTGGTTCTACATCAGTCCCAAAACGTACGAGGATCGGTGCAAATCCAAATGATACTAAGCCAAAGAACAGGAATATGAGTCCTCTCAGGCTCGGAAGATGAGATCTCTTAGTGAAGTTCAAAAGAAGTTACCGTATGCGGTCCATAGATTTAACCAACTCTTCATCTTTTTTGATGCCCCGGCCCGCAAGCCAATACATCGCCAAAGCGACTGTAATCAATGCTATACCGATAGTTTCTTGCCAAAGAAATGTGCCAAATCCGCCTAATGAAAAGAGAACTCCCGATCCAAATCCTAATGCCACAATCTGGATATAAGTGGCAATTTTAACGATTTTTAATTGCACAGGCCGATTTTTGTATACAAACACAGATCCTAATGCTATCAATAGCGAGAGCGTTAAAGAGATCGCCAGTCCATACCCAATCCATTCAGCTGGATCGGCCATTGCCTGGCTGTAAATTGAATTAAAGAATACGGTGAGGTTTACAATTGCCGCGATAATTAAGTAAACAGTCTGTGGACGTTGGATCAAATCTATAAAATTGGTTTAAATTTTCACTCAATAATAAAAAAATGGACTGGCAGTTACCACTTTCAATGGGAGTTCAACCGCCAGTCCAATGCGAATCTTAGTGATGGTATTCTTTCTCTGGTTCTTGTTCTTTTGTTTTTGGTAATCCGTTTTGTTTTATCACATCACTGTGATCGATAATAATTGCAGGGTTTATTGTATCAAAGAAGTATTTATTTGTGCCTCTGCGCGCTTCTTCAATGATGTAATATAACACCGGAACGAGGATCAATGTTAAGAAAGTGGCGAACATTAAACCACAAATGACAGCTATTGCCATTCCACTCCACCACGCTGCCTGGACACCGCCCCAGTATACATATTCACCGATATTGTTCAAGAATAGCATCGGTTCGTTTGCCAACACGATGAAATCGAGGTTAAACCCAATGGCAAGTGGAACAAGTCCCAGTGTTGTTGTTATCGCCGTTAAAATTACAGGCCGAAAACGCACAAGCCCACCCTGAACTAATGCATCGTAAAGGTTCATTTTATCTCTTGATCTCAGGATATCGATATAGTCGATCATCACAATGGCATTGTTAACGACTACACCGGCTAAAGAAATCACACCGATTCCCGTCATGATGATACCAAATGGCATCTGAAAAACGATTAACCCGTACAACACACCAGATATCGACATAATAACGGATGTCAACACAATAAATGGTTTTGCAACGGAATTAAATTGTGATATGAGAATGAATGCCATCAGTGCCAGGGCTATTAAAAATGCGTTCGTCAAAAATTCCTGGGCCTCATCCTGTTCCTCGTTTTGTCCCGTCCACGATGTTGTTACACCACTTGGAAGGTTCTGCAAGTGAGGTTCCAGCAATTGCTGTGCCTCGGCAAGTACTGCATTGCTGTTGAAGTTACTTCGCACATCTGCTTGAACGGATACTACACGATCTTGATCGATCCGCCGGATACCTCCATAGCCTTCCTCAACATGCCATTCAGCAATTTCAGAGAGTGGAATTTGGCGACCTTCTTCACCCATAACCGTAAGATTATTTAGCGTGCTTAAGTCTTCACGATACTTCTCAGCAAGGCGAACAATGATATCGTACTCATCATTACCTTCCCTGTACTGTGAGGCTTCTACACCGTTAATAGCCTGCCGGATTGTATTCCCGACACTGCTTGTATTAACACCGTATATGGCAGCTTTTTCTCTATCAACAGTTATCCTGGTTTGAGGGCGGGGCTCTGGCAAATCAGTCTCAAGTCCATCCAATTTTCCATAAATGGGATCATTTTCCAGGATGCTGAGAATTTCCTGGGAGATTGAATCGAGCTGTTCCAAGTCCTGTCCTACAATCTCAAGATTGATCGGTTTCCCTGTTGGAGGACCATCTTGTTGCCTCTCAACAGTAATTTCAGCACCCGCAATTCCTGCTGGAAGAATTTCTCGAAGTTGTTCAATTGAATCAAATGTGCTTCCAACTCGCTCATTATAATCCACAAAACTAAGAACAATCGTACCCCTGTTAGCTGTATTACCGCCGCTCATATCCATTCCGCTTGAAACGGGAGCACCCGGCGTATTTACAATAGTCTCAACGTCGCTGTAATTATCCAGTTGATCCAAACGGGTTTCCAATTCTTGTGCAATCTGCCGGGTAAATTCTACATTTGTTCCGGCCGGAGTTTCAATCTGTACATACACTCGCTTGGGAGGGATATCTTCAGGAAAGAATTCAACACCCTGATTAAAAACTCCAAATACCACAAAGCTTGAAATCAGAACAAAGAATGAAATTCCAAGTACTGTAAACCGATGTCCGAGAGACCATTTAAGTGTGGATTCATAGTAAGTAAGAACTTTATTCAGCCCTCTTGTCTGCCACCATAAACTTATCGGCTTCATGAAATACTTGAAACTGAGGAATAAGATCGCGCCGAGAATAATGGCCATTCCCCAAAAAATTGGGTTTCCAACGAGAAGCATTCCAAGAAGTACCGCTCCAATTATTCTTAGTGCCCACTTTCCTTTTTTCGTTAGAGTTGCCTTTCTGTTACCATCATCTGTTTCCAGCTTCATAAATACAGCACACAGTACTGGATTAATAACCAACCCTACAAACAGCGAACTACTTAATGTGATAATCAGCGTAATTGGCAGATAGGACATGAAATCACCTACAATTCCGGGCCAGAAAGCAATGGGCAGAAAAGCCGCCAATGTCGTCATGGTTCCAGATATAATCGGCAGAGCAACCTCACCGGTTCCTTTTTTTGCTGCTTCGAAATTATCGTACCCTTCCTCGAGATACCTAAATATATTTTCTACGACTACAATCGCATTATCCACCAACATCCCCAGTGCAAGAATCAGGGAGAACAGGACAATCATATTCATAGTGATTCCCGAAGCCTGAAGCACAATGAACGATATGAACATCGACAATGGAATTGAGATGCCTACAAAGGATGCATTCCGAACCCCCAGGAAAAAAAGCAGCACACCTACTACAAGAAACAGACCTGAGATGATGTTATTCTCCAGGCTGCTCACCATCATGTTGATCTCCTCACTCATATCGGAGGTAATTTTCACGTTTGTAGTGGGTGGCATTCCGGGTAGCCGTTGGTCGATGATGTTTCGCACACTTTGGGCCGCTTCAATAATGTTCGTACCCGTTCTTTTAGTTACAGATAGTGTAATTACAGGGTCGCCATTCAAATAAGCATACGATTCTCTCTCTTTTTGAGTGAATCGAACATCAGCCACATCCCTGATGTAGATCGGTGCATCGTTAGGTGCATCTATCACAATATCTTCGATTGGGGCGGGGCTGTCATACTCTCCCGGAACTCTCATCAGGAATTTCTTATTTCCCACATCTACCGTTCCGGCAGGAATGGTCACATTCTCATTCTGAATGGCTAAGATGATATCACCCATCGACACTCCGTAGTATTTAAGCATCTGGAGATCCACATCCACTTGGACTTCTTTCTCTATACCACCAGCCAGGTTAACTTCCAATACTTGCGGGATCATTTCAATTCGATCCTGCAGATCTTCTGCAACAATTTTCAGATCATCCAGACCGTAAGAGCCTGAAACATTCACCTGCATGATTGGAAATTCAGATACATTAATCTCCTGTATCATCGGATCTTCAGCAGCAGACGGGAGTTCCGGCTTTGCCAAATCTACTTTTTCACGAACCTTTTGCAGCGCTTCGTCAATATTTACATCTGTATTAAACTCCAGGTTGATACTTGAATATCCTTCGGTAGTGGTCGAAGTCATCTCCTTAATATCAGAAATTGTTGCAAGCTCCTCTTCCAGCTTTCGGGTAATTAAACTTTCCATATCTACCGGACTCACACCCGGATAGAGTGTAATCACAATAATATTCGGGATGGTAATATCTGGCTGGGCTTCTTTCGGAATGGACATGTACGACTGGACTCCCAATATCGCAATCAGAACCACCATTACGAGGACACTTACCCTGTTATTGATGGAAAATGAACTCAGGCCAAACTCTTTCCGGTCTTCCGCCGGGGCCATCGATTTTTTGATAGGACTACTGTTTAGATCTTTGCTCATAGCTAAATTCTACTCACTTTCTTGTTCGGCAACCATCTGAGATTGCTCATCTTCAACATTCACAATTCTGGAGCCGTCCTGCAGATATGATGCACCTACAGTCACCAACTCATCACCTGTGGCAAGGCCGTTACGTATAACAATATTATTTCCATAAGCTGACCCCAGGCTCACAACCCGTTCCACAGCAATTGGGTTACCCTGCTCATCCTGCGAAGAAACATATACTACATTTTTTCCGCCTTTTTGGAATACATACTCTTCTCCGACCACTATAGCATCTTCAATCCGTTCTGTACGTAGTCGTACATTCGCAATCATATCAATTTTTACCTGGTTCAATTCAGCTGGCAGATCAATTTCAACTGTGAATGTTCGATTCATGGGATCAATTGTATTCCCGATAAACGTTACCGGAAGCTGGTACCTGGTTTCGGTATCATAATCGAACCAAACTTCTGCCATATCACCTAAATCAACTGAACCGGCAAATCGTGCAGGAACTCCGAGTTCTATTTTTTTACTTTGCCTGCTGATGAGCCTGAAAACCGGTGTGCCGGGTGAAACCATCTCACCCACTTCGGTCAATACAGTTTCTAAAATGCCGGTAAATGGTGCAGATATCGATGTGTTTTCAAGATCAACCCGTATTGATTCCAGAGCAGCCAAATTTTGCTCATACGCATACTTAGCGTTCAGGTAATCTATTTCAGAGCCAATATCCTGCTCTTCGTACAAACGCTTCAGGCGCTCATAATTTTCTTTTGCCTGAGATGTTGTGGCCTGTAAGCGATTGATTTCTTGCTGTAGTTTTCGGTCATCGACTTTGATAACTCTTTCGCCTTCTTGTACTTGTTCTCCTTCTTCTTTATTAAGGTTCACAATCCGGCCGCTTACCTCTGAAGAGACACGCACATCACGGTTTGTTGTTACCGTACCTACCTGTTGCAGATAACTCTCAAAAATTTCAGGCTCCACTTGCTGTGTTTCCACATTTACTGTTTTTACAGCCTGTTCAACCTCGGCAGTCTCTGTCTCGCAGGCATATAAAAACCCAAAAGTAAGGATTACTATTATTGCTGTTTGAAAATTTTTCATTGTTAGTAGTTTTGGTCCGTTTTAAAATTCGTATTCAGTTTCGTCAATCATTGGTACCATACCGATAGCTAAATCAAAGTCTGCCTTCGAGTTCAAATAATCTGTTACGGACAGCGCATAATTTAGTTCGGCCTCACGCACCTGAAGTTCTGCTTCAGTCACCTCAAGTTGCGACCCCACTCCGTTTTCATATCGATTAACGGCAATCTCGTATCCGCGCTGAGCCTGGTTTACTGCCTGCCTTCTGGCGTTAGCAGTCTCTTCAAGATTTCTCAAACGCTCTAAAGTTGTTTCATATTCATTAAGCGCGGTCTTTTCAGCCGCCCATTCCTGGACCTCCAGGTCTCTTTTCTCAATCTGTGCGATATTCAGATTTGCCATTCTCTCAAAACCGGTAAAAATTGGAACACTCACATTCACCATTAGCGTTTGAAATCTAACTGCACTTTCAAAAGGTCTTGGAGTGCCCGGCTGGGCAGCTGTCCATTGCAGATTATAATCTGCAGTGACAGTTGGTAAAAAACGACTTTTAATTGCCCGGATTTCTCGGTCTTTCAGGCTTTGCTGAACTTCCAAAACCCTTAAATCGCCCCGTTTGTTCCTCATTACATCTAAAGCCTCGCTCTCGTTAAGCATCGGGAGTGGGGTAGCTTCAACTATATTGTATATCGTTTCATTTTCATTGCCACCTTCCGCGGGATTGTTGATTTGATACTCACTCAGACTTCCAACAATCTCCAATGGCAAATCCAGAGGGAGAGCCATCACCTCTTTTAGATTTCGGTAAGCTTCTTCAACTGAAAGTTGAGCATCTTTCAGTTGCGGTTGTTGATTAGCCAGTTGAACTTCAAGGCGGAGTACATCGTATTCCTCAATCAACCCGGCCTCATATCTTGATCGGTTTTCCTCAAGATTTTCTTCGATCCGTTCAATTGTTGCTTCCTGCAAACGTAACTGTTCTTCAGCAATCAAAACCGCATGAAATCCTTTCCTTGACTGGGTGATAATCTGCTGAATAGTTGACCGCAGAGCTTCCTCCTGCACCGATTTAAACACACTTGAACTGCTTATTCCCACAATTGCCTCGCCCCGAAAAATATTTTGCGAAACTGTAATTCCGCCTTGCCAATTATTATCAGTACCAAATTGAAGGGGTACTAATTCATCCGGATCTGCATTGGGATCAAAAAATGTGGCTGGTACAAAGTTAACCGGGATCTCAATATTGCGTGTAAATGTAGCTGAACTTGTTACATCCGGCAAAACTTCACTCCATGCCAGCTTCACCTGTTCATCTGCATTTTCAACGGATAATATTGCCCGCTTCACTTCCGGATTGTTTACGACCGAAAGTTTGATTACCTGGTCTATAGTTAGTTCGTTATTCTCAGGTAATTCAACCTCTATATCTTGCGAGAAAGCCACCTGAAATGTCCCTAAACAGAGAATAAGAGTGGTTACAAAAAGTCTTGTTAGTTGATTCTTTGTTAGCTGCATGTCCTTATTTATTCAAAAATCTTATTTAAACAGATACTTATTACGAACGGTTCATATCATTGTTACACATTTTCTGACTGATAGTCATAATTTCTCATTCCCTTTCCAACCAACTGCATAAATGTGGCAATCAGTGACTCGAGGCTGAAATCGATATCGTCGAGAACTGCCATGTGGTCTTCTTTCTGTTTCATAAACGCCATATGGACGATTCCCTTAGAGGCACCCCAGATAATCAGGCCGAGTTGTTTTGGATCAAATGTTGAATCGATACTTCCATCCTGCATTCCTATTTGCAGAGAACGTACAATATATGTCATAGCCTGCCGCGCGTTTTCTTCACATTTTTCTGCCATAGGTCCTTCAGGCAAAGCATCACGATTTCTCAAACCTTCATAATAATTGAAGGCATTAAAATACAATGGGTTATTAGTAATAAATTCAAAATAAGTCTGACCCAATTTTTCTACCATTTCCAAACCTGTAATATCCTTTGCAAGAACCTGGCTCATAGCTTGAGTCAAAATCTTGGATCCACGATCACAAATGGCCAAAAAAATTGAATTCTTGTTTTTGAAATAAAGATAGAGAGAACCTTTCCCCATTTCCGCTTTCTCAGCAATTTCATCCATC
>Ga0209949_1000670_pt1 | contig 17679 bp, 15 predicted proteins | sample SalPonC_black_MG_FD_185711 | JGI IMG/M metagenome (GOLD analysis project Ga0209949, IMG submission 185711) | Salt pond soil microbial communities from South San Francisco under conditions of wetland restoration - Salt Pond MetaG... | ecosystem: Environmental > Aquatic > Marine > Intertidal zone... | reverse complement strand
ACGATCGCCGGGACGACGGACCACAAACCGGGTACGCAAGCCGTCGGAAACAATGTCTTCAGCGCGGTAGTCGGCCTCCGGACTATCAATCCCGTAGGTGATGATGGCGCGGGATATCCGCGGAATGATTTCCCGCACATAGTCGTCATCCACACACATCACTGCCACGCCGTAAAAGGGCAGGTTGTGGAGGAAATCCAGAAACGTCTGCTTCAGGCGACCCACATCCCCACCGTAGGTATCCATGTGGTCGGCTTCGATATTGGTGACAACCGAAATGACGGGAGTCAGGTGCAGGAAGGAGGCGTCACTTTCATCGGCCTCTGCCACCAGATACCGGGAACCACCGAGCTGGGCATTGGTGCCCGCACTGTTGAGCTTGCCGCCAATAACAAAGGTGGGATCAAGGCCGGCCTCGCCAAGTATTGACGCGATCAGGCTGGTGGTTGTGGTTTTGCCATGGGTACCCGCAACCGCAATACCGTGGCGGTAACGCATGATTTCCGCCAGCATTTCCGCCCTGGGTACGATGGGCACCCGGCGGCTTCTGGCCGCCGACACTTCCGGGTTTTCGCTGCTGACCGCAGAGGACACCACGACCACGTCTGCTGTCGCACTGTTGTCTTCGCGATGCCCGATAAACACAGTTACACCCATGGCTTTGAGGCGGTCGGTGACCACGCCTTCGCGAATGTCCGAACCGGATACGTCGTAGCCCTGGTTTTTCAGTACTTCGGCAATACCACTCATGCCCGCGCCGCCGATGCCGACGAAATGAATATTCCGTATCCGGCGCATCTCTGGCACCTGGTACACCAGCGGTGGATTCGTGTGCTCAGTCATTGGCAGCCTCCAGACAGTAATTCACAACTCGCTCCGTCGCATCCGGGCGAGCCAGCGATTTCGCCGCTGTCGCCATTTCGAGAATCCGCTCCCGGTCCTGCGCCAGTTCCGCCAATGTCTGCGCCAGCGACTCTGCTGTCAGCCCCGGCTGGGGAACCAGAATGGCACCGCCAGCTTTCACCATCTGCCGGGCATTCGCAGTCTGATGGTCATCAACGGCATGGGGGAAGGGCACCAGAATCGCGCCCATACCCGCAACGCAAAGCTCTGATACCGTCAGCGCACCCGACCGGCACAGCACCAGGTCAGCCCACCCATAGGCCTCTGCCATATCCCTGATAAAGGGCTGCACACTGGCTTCGACCCGATGATCGCCATAAGCGGCCTGCGCAGCATCGAGGTGCTTTTCACCGCATTGATGCCGAACCTCCGGCCTGCGCTCTTCCGGCATCAGGGCCAGTGCTTCCGGGACAACCTCATTGAAAATCCGGGCGCCCAGACTGCCCCCGACTACCAGTAACCGCAGCGCGCCCGAGCGGCCTGCCAGCCGATCCTCCGGGGGTGGCAAAACGGTCAGATCCTGGCGCACCGGGTTGCCGGTACAGCGGGTCACCACGTTCTGGCCAAAACTGCCGGGGAATGCCTCCAGCACGGTATCGGCGAAACGCACGAGCAGGCGGTTGGTCATCCCGGCAACCGCGTTCTGCTCATGGATAACCAGCGGCGTTCTGGTCAGCCAGGCGGCAATGCCGCCAGGTCCGGTAACAAAGCCGCCCATGCCAACCACGCAATGGGGCCGGATCCGGCGCATTTCAGTGAACGCCTGTCCCAGCGCCCGCATCAGCCGGAAGGGTGCCAGCAGCAAGGCCAGTCTGCCCTTGCCCCGCAACCCGGAAACCTTGATAAGCGAGAGCGGTATATCGGTATCAGCGATCAGGCGCGCTTCCATGCCTCCGGCTGATCCCAGCCAGTAAATTTCGTGACCTTTGCCCTGCAGCAGGCGGGCAGTTGCCAGTGCCGGGAATACGTGGCCACCGGTTCCACCAGCCATCATCAGGAAGCGCCTGGCTTCATTCATAACAGGCACCTCCGCGTTTTTTCAGGGCGGATTCCGGCGATTTCGCGGTCCTTTCCCGGTCCGTCCGCTCCATGTCGACGCGGATGAGCACACCGATACTCACGGCGGTAATCAGCAGGCTGGAGCCGCCATAGCTCACCAGCGGCAGGGTCAGGCCCTTGGTTGGCAGCAGTCCGGTGCTGACCGACATATTGATGCTGGCCTGAAGCCCGATCAGCAGAGTGATACCGTAGGAAAAACAGGCAGCAAAGGGCATGTCCGCTTTTTCCGCCTTGCGGGCGATTACCAGACCGGAAACCACCAGTACCGTGAACAGGCCGAGCACAATAAGCGATCCCAGCAGACCGAATTCTTCAGCGATGATGGCAAAGATAAAGTCGGTGTGGGCTTCCGGCAGATAGAACAGTTTCTGAACGGAGTTACCGAGGCCGGTACCGGCCCAGTCACCGCGTCCGAACGCAATCAGGGACTGGGTCAGCTGATAGCCGGAATCGAACTGGTCTTTCCAGGGGTCGAGGTAGCTGACCACGCGCTTGAGTCGGTAGGGCTGGGTAAGAATCAGAACCGACCCCAACACGACCAGTATGCCAATCAGCGGCATAAAGCGGCTGAGGCGGACACCACTGAGAAAAATCATTCCGGCCGCGGCAGCCACCAATACTACCGTAGCGCCAAAATCAGGCTCGATAACCAGCAGCACCGAGGCCAGCCCAAGCACCACTACGGGTTTGAGAAATCCGAGCCAGGTATTGAGCAGTTCTTCCCGGCGGCGCACCACATATCCGGCGAGATAGGCAATCAGGCAAAGCTTGGCAATCTCGGACACCTGCACATTGAACAGGCCGAAAGGAATCCAGCGGGTAGAGCCGTTGACGGTATGGCCCAGGGGCGTCAGCACCAGCACCAGCGACAGCATGCCAATACCCAACAGCAGCCAGCCGCTGCGCTCCCACCATGAAATCGGCACATTCACCGCGACCAGCGCAAATACGCAACCGAGACCGGCAAAAATCAGCTGCCGGATCACATAATGGTAGCCATTACCCATGGTTTCGGCCGCAATATCCATGGACGCCGAAGAAATCATTACAATGCCCACCACCAGCAGGGCGGCCGAACTGATGATCAGTAACGGCAACGGCCGCAGGTCACTGAAACGGGTGTTGTGGTGGTTGAGGGTCATATCCGCACTCATACCAGTGCCCCCTCTTCCAACTGCCCGACCAGGCTGCGGAACTGATCACCGCGATCCTTATAATCGCGGAACATGTCAAAACTTGCGCAGGCCGGAGATAGCAGAACGCGATCCCCTGCGACGGCGACGCTGGCGGCTTTTTTTACCGCATCGGCCAGCGAGTCTTCCAGGTGAACCACGCCTGAATCGCCCAGGACGTCGGCCAGGCGACCGGCATCCGTGCCAATCAGGATCACCGCGCGGCAATGCTCGGCCACCGGTGCTTTCAAGGGTGAGAAATCCGCGCCCTTGCCGTCGCCACCGGCGATCAACACAATCCTGCCACCGGCAGGCACCAGACTTTCGATGGCGGCCGCGGTAGCGCCCACATTGGTGCCCTTGGAATCATTGATGTAATCGACCTCAGCCACCCGGCGAACCCACTCGCAACGGTGGGGCAGCCCTTTAAAGTTCCGGGCCGTTTCCAGCATCAGGTCCATTGGCAGGCCGGCGGCGTGGCCGAGAGCGAGCGCTGCCATCACATTGCTGATGTTGTGGTGTCCCAGCAGGCCAAGTTCGTCTGCGAGAATCAGATTGTCGAATCCGAAGGTGATCCAGGTGCCATGCTCGTCGTCCCGGGTGCTGAATGTCTCCGGATTGACCCGATGGAAACCGAAACAAAGGAACCGGAGGGTATCCCGGGCCATGGGGGTACTCAGGGCATCGTCCAGGTTAACGATGGCGTTCTGACAACCGTTGAAAATCCGCTGTTTTGCCCGGAAATAATCCATCTTGGTGGCGTAGCGGTCCATATGGTCATCGGACAGATTCAGCACCGTTGCCGCCATTGCATTGAGTTCATGGGTCGTTTCAAGCTGGAAGCTGGAAAGTTCCAGGACATAGAGTTCTGCACCCTGGCCCAGCAGATCCAGCGCGGGCGTGCCGATATTGCCACCCACCGCAACTTTCAGGCCTGCGGCTTTTGCCATTTCCCCAACCAGCGTGGTCACCGTAGTTTTGCCATTGGATCCGGTGATGGCGATAATCGGCGCATCAGCCGCTTCGGCAAACAGATCAATATCACCGCGGATCAAGGCGCCTTTCTCAACCGCCCTGCGAATCGCGGGCTCGGCCACCGGGACGCCGGGGCTGACCACCAGTTCATTGAAACCGGCGAAGGTGTCCGGATCGAAGTCGCCAAGATAAACCGGCACTTGCGGATACTGCTCACGCAACTGTGCCAGCCCCGGTGGCTCTGGCCGGCTGTCTGCCACGGCCGGCTCACGGCCTTTTTCGCACAGATAGCGGACACATGAGAGCCCGGTATTACCGAGCCCCACTACCAGTGTCCGACGATCTGAAGCGATCACACCCATGGCGATTGCGTTCCCCTATCTGAGTTTCAGGCTGGCAAGACCGACCAGCACGAGCACAACGGTGATAACCCAGAAGCGCACGATCACGCGCGGTTCCGGCCATCCTTTCAGTTCAAAATGGTGATGCAGCGGTGCCATCCGGAAAATGCGCCGGCCGGTGAGCCGGAACGATGCCACCTGCAGGATCACGGAAACGGTTTCCATAACAAAAACACCACCCATGATAAACAGCACGATCTCCTGCCGGACAATGACCGCCACAATCCCCAGCGCTGCGCCAAGCGCCAGGGCGCCCACATCGCCCATGAAAACCTGGGCCGGGTAGGTGTTGAACCAGAGAAAGCCAAGCCCGGCGCCCACCAGCGCGCCACAGAACACGATCAGCTCGCCGGTTCCCGGTAAATGCGGGATCAGCAGATAGTTGGCAAACTCTGAGTGGCCGGACGCATAGGCAAAAATACCGAGGGCCGCCGCCACCATCACGGTTGGCATGATGGCCAGGCCATCCAGACCATCGGTCAGATTGACAGCATTGCTGCTGCCGACAATCACGAAGTAGCTGAGCAGAACAAACAGCACCGGGCCCAGAGTCAGCGATACCTCTTTAAAGAAAGGCACGTAAAGCGACGTCTCCTGTGGCAGCACCGAACTCGAGAACAGGGCGATGGCGGCCCCTGCACCGATCACCGATTGCCAGAAATACTTCCAGCGGGCCGGCAACCCGCGGGGGTTACGCTCCACCACTTTGCGATAGTCATCAACCCAGCCAATGGCACCAAACAACAGGGTCACCAGAATCGTTATCCACACATACCGGTTCGCCAGATCCGCCCACAAGAGTGTACTGACACCCACCGCCACCAGAATGAGCGCACCACCCATAGTGGGTGTACCGGCCTTGCTCAGGTGCGTCTGCGGGCCATCGTCACGAACCGACTGACCGATCTGGTACTGACTGAGTTTGCGAATCATTAACGGTCCGATCACAAGCGAGATCAACAGCGCCGTCAGTACCCCGAAAATGCCTCTCAGAGTCAGGTACTGAAAAACCGTCAGCGCCGAGAAATATTGTGATAGAACCTCTGTCAGCCAGAGCAGCATGTGTTATCCACCTTTTGTTTTATTCCCTCTACCACTCGGTCCATGGCAGCACTGCGCGAGCCTTTGACCAGCACCGTCTGGGAACCAGCACTGCTTTCAAACAGACGAGACACAGCCTCATCATGGCTGGAACACACCTCGGTGGCGGCGCCATACCCCTCCACGTAACCTTCACACCCACTGCCCACGACCAGCAGCCTGTCAACACCCCGGGCGCGGGCAAACCTGCCGATATCGCGGTGCATCTCTGTGTGATCTTCACCCAGTTCTGCCATCGCGCCCAGAACAGCCGAGCGAGTTCCCGGGTAGCCAGCAAGAACCTCAATGGCTGCTTTCATGGAGGCCGGATTGGCGTTGTAACTGTCATCAATCACCGTCCACCGGGAGGTCAGTTTCAGGGCCTGCAAACGACCCTTGAACGCCTGCAGGCCGGCAAGCCCCCGCGCAATTGCGTCATCGGTGGCACCAACGGTCTGGGCGGCAGCAATGGCCATCAGGGCATTGGTAATGTTGTGCTCACCCTGAAGTGACAAACGGATATCGCACTGCCAGCCGTTAGGCCCCTGCGCCGTAAAACGCATTTCCGGACCATCCACCTGAACATCAGCAGACCGGTAGTCTGCGCCGCGCCGACCCTGACCACTGACGGATTTCACACTGCGTTGCCCGGCACGCTGGTGCCAGGCATCAAAGGCCGGGTCGTCCATGTTCAGGACCGCTACACCGTTGGCAGGGAGACCGTCGATAATCTCGCCCTTGGCCCGGATGATATTCTGGTAACTGCCAAACCCTTCAAGATGGGCCTGGCCGGCGTTAGTGAGAATGGCAACATCGGGCCTGACGATTGCCACTGTATGCGCAATCTCACCCAGAGCGCTGGCGCCAAGCTCTATCGCCGCGTATCTGTGCTCCGGAGCAAGGCGGAAAAGCGTAAGCGGCACGCCTATGTGGTTATTGAGATTGCCCTCGGTTGCAAGGGTATTACCCATCCGTCCGAGAATGGCCGCCACCATTTCCCGCACGGTGGTTTTCCCACTGCTTCCGGTGACCGCCACGACACGGGCCTTGCTGAGGTTACGGTTGGCGGCCGCGATGGCTGCCAGTGCCGCGATGGTGTCTGTTACCACCAACTGGGGCAGTTGAACGGTGTTATCGGCATGATCAACAACCGCCGCCACAGCGCCGGCCTGGCGGGCGGACTCAATAAACCGGTGGCCGTCAAAGTTGTCACCACGGATCGCCACAAACAGATCGCCCGGGCCAATATTCCGTGTATCGGTGGACACATTGGCAAACCGGATATCGTCCTGCCAGGCGCCGCAGGGCCGACCTTCAACCCACTCAAGAGCCTGCCTGAGAGTGAATGGAGACATCATGATGCGGCGCCTCCGTTCAGCGAAAGCAGATGAAGAACCTGCCCGGCATCACTGAATGGCAGGCGCTGGCCCGCTGTTTCCTGCCAGGATTCATGGCCCTTGCCGGCGATCAACACGATATCTCCGGGCTCCGCGGCCGCAATTGCCTGGCGAATTGCCTCAGCACGGTCGTGAATAACAGTCACCTTCTCCGGTGCCGCGAAACCTGCAAGAATCTGGTCGGTAATGGCTGCCGGGTCCTCGCTGCGCGGATTGTCATCAGTGACGAACACCAGGTCGGCGCCGCGCTCGGCTTCAGCGGCCATTGCCGGGCGCTTGCCGGTATCACGGTCACCGCCACAACCAAACACGCAGATCAACCGGCCGCTGACATGGGGCCGCAAAGCCGCCAGTGCGTTTTCGAGGGCGTCCGCGGTATGGGCGTAATCCACAATCACACGCACCCCGTTGCCACCGGTAAACGGCTCCAGCCTGCCGGGCGGCGGCACCAGACGTTTCACTGCCAGCTGAACCCTCTCAACAGGCACGCCCAGGCTCAGAACTGCCGCCATGGATGCCAGCAGATTGCTGACATTAAAGCTGCCCATAATCGAGGCAGAAATATCAAAAGCGCCCCACAGGCCATCCACCGATGCAGAGAACCCATCATTGGTCTGGCTGATCCCGGTCAGCCAGAGCTCGGTTTGTGCCTCGTGAAGGCTGAAACGCACCCGATCACACTTGCCGTCCAGCTGTTCATAAAGCTGGCGGCCAAAAGGGTCATCAAAATTGATGACCGCGAAGTGAAGCTCTTCACGCTCAAACAGTCGCGCCTTGGCGGCCCCGTAGGCTGCCATTGAGCCGTGGTAATCGAGATGGTCCCGGGTCAGATTGGTAAACACGGCACCGGTCATGTTCAGACCATCGACCCGCCCCTGGTCAAGAGCATGGGATGAAACTTCCATGGCCGCCGCGCGGCCGCCCTGGGCAATAATGTCCGACAACACGCGGTTGACCTGGACCACATCCGGGGTGGTGTGTGACGCCTCCTGCATGGCATCCGGCATGCCATAACCGAGAGTTCCGATGACGCCACAGGGAGTGCCGGTCTCCTGAAACAAGCTGGCGATATAGTGTGATACCGAGGTTTTGCCATTGGTGCCTGTGACGCCGATCAGCCGCAGCCGCTGGGACGGATGTTCGTAAAAACGATCAGCAATCATGCCCAGCCGGGCCTTCAGATTTTCCACCGGAACCAGCAGCGCGCCTGCCCTTTCGTAGCATTCACCGGCCTGGCCGGTTTCCAGCAGAATCGCGGCCGCACCAGCGGCGATTGCCTCGCCCACATACTGGTCTGCCGGGGTCCGGCTGCCCGCCAGCGCGAGGAAGGCATCACCGGCAGAGACCTTGCGACTGTCCGTGGCCAGGCCATGAATGGTCACATCAAACACTGAGGGCACGGCGGCCACGCCCTCGAGCAGACTCCGGAGTGATGACATGCACATGCCCCTAACCCCGCTCACTGGATACCGGTTCAGACGCTTTGGTCTGCCCCAGTTCCAGTTCCGGCTTGACGTTCAGCAACCTGAGCGCACCCCCCATCACCCGCGCAAATACCGGCGCGGCCACTTCACCGCCGTAGTATTCACCGGACTGGGGTGCGTCTACAGCCACCACGGTTACAATTCTTGGATCGTCTATCGGCGCCATGCCGGCAAAGATTGCCTTGTACTGGCTGTCTTCATAACCATCTTTGCCGACCAGATGCACCGTGCCGGTTTTCCCGCCGGCAGAATAGAAACCCGGCTGGGCTCGTTTGCCGGTACCGTTCTCGACCACTTCCCGCAACATCTGGCGAACATCGAATGTCACCTGCTCTGACAGCACACGCTGCCCCACCGGCTTTGCCTGCACTTTCAGGAGGCTCAACGGATAACGAATGCCACCATTGGCAAGCACCATATAGGCCTGCGCCAGTTGCAGAGCATTCACGCTCATACCATAACCGTAAGACAGCGTGGCCTCTTCGACCGGACGCCATTTCGGGGGAGCGGCAAGCACACCAACCGCCTCGCCCGGAAAGCCAATACCCGTAGGCTGGCCGAAACCGAGCCGGGCATAGAGATCCCGAATGACATCGCCACCAATGTCGGTCGCGATTTTGCTGATACCAACATTACTGGATTTGGCAATCACGTCCGTCAGACTGATGACACCGTAATTACGGTGGTCGCGAATGGTGAACCTCCCGAAACGCCGAAAACCGGGGTCGGTATCGATCGTGTTGGTCGCCTTGAACCTCCCCGACTCAAGAGCGGCGGCCATCGACAGCGGCTTCATGGTCGAGCCCGGTTCGAACAGGTCGGTAATCGCCTTGTTACGGAGGCGGTCGGGGCTCAACTGACTGCGGTCGTTGGGGTTATATGAGCCCTGATTCACCATCGCCAGAACCTCTCCGGAGTCGACATCCAGCATCACCAGCGTTCCGCCCCTGGCGTTGTGGGCGCTGACGACCGCTTTCAGTTCCCGATAGGCCAGATACTGCAGGCGAAGATCAATACTCAGTGCCAGGCTTTTCCCGGGCCGGGCATTGCGAATCAGCGTAAGGTCTTTGATGACCCGACCGCGGTTATCCTTCAGTACCCGCTTCTTGCCGCGCTCGCCGCTCAGCCAGTCGTTATACGCAAGCTCAATGCCTTCCTGGCCGAATTCATCAATGTTGGTAAAGCCCACCACATGGGAGGTCACCTCGCCGGCCGGATAGTAACGACGATACTCCTGGCGGCTGTAGATTCCCGGAGTGCCCAAAGCCATAACCTCCCGGGCCAGTTCCGGCTGGATCTTGCGGCGCAGATAGAGAAACTCCCTGCTTGCATATTTGCGCAACCGGGCCCGCAACTCGCCCTCGCGGAGCCCCAACTGTCTGGCAACCGCTGTCAGCCTGGGGTCACCTGCATCGGTTTCAGAAGGATTGATCCACAGCGTCTGTACCGGAGTACTGACTGCCAGCGATTCGCCGTAACGATCGGTGACCACACCGCGGTGAGCGTCAATCTGCTCCACCCGAATGGTCCGCACGTCGCCCTGCTGGCGGAGAAACTCCTGATCCACCACATGGAGATCAAGCAGGCGCCACGCCAGCGCCGCAACCACCATCAGGAACACGCCCAGAACTGTGCCGTATCGCCAGGCCTTGAGCCCCGCGACCAGTCTCTGGCCCATTGTTGCATTCCCGGAATCCGACACTGATCTCACCTTCGGGCTGATTGTTTTGCTATCTGGAAACGACAATCGGAGCCATTACCGGCACTAACACGACATCTTCTTTGCCTGGTACAGACATGCCGAATCGTTCAGAGGCCAACCGCTCTACCCGTCCGTGGGCGCTCAGCGCGCTCTGTTCCAGCAGCAACTGGCTCCATTCCCGCTGATATCCATCCCGCTCGGCCTGCAACTGAGACAGAGTGTTGAACAGCTCGCGGTTTTCGTGGGCACTGACCACCACGCCAAGCGACGAAATCAACAGCAGCGCCAACAACACGACCGAAATAACGGCCTGGGGCTGTCGCAGCGCAACAAACACCTGGCGGGACAAACGTACTGCCGTCGACAGGCCATCCCTGACCCGTTGCCTGTTCAGGCCGGATGCTTTGGTTCCGGTTCTCGGTTCTATTGCTACGGCGCCCATGCTAGTTGCTCCTCTGGCTTCCGTCTGAGTCGGAAACGCGCTCGAGTACCCGCATAACGGCACTCCGGGCTCGCACATTGTCATTCACTTCCTGCTCGTCCGCTTTCAGCGCCTTGCGCACAAGCCGAAACCCGGATGCCTCCTGTTCCGCAGTAACCGGTACACCTTTCGGCAACCGCGGACCACGGGCCAGGTCTCTCATAAAGCGCTTTACCAGCCGGTCTTCCAGGGAATGAAAGCTGATCACTACCAGCCGGCCGCCGGGCAGGAGTCGTTTGGCACCTGCTGCAAGCCCCGCCTCCAGATCTTCCAGTTCCCGGTTGATGAAGATCCGGACCGCCTGGAAAGTTCGTGTTGCGGGATGCTTGTGTTTTTCTTTTCTGGGAACGGCCCCTGCAACCAGCTCGGCAAGCTCAAAAGTCGTCTGCAGCGCTTTTTCTTTGCGGCGCTCCACGATCCGCCGGGCAATCCGGCGTGAAAACCGTTCGTCGCCGTAACGGAAAATCACATTGGCGATTTCCTGCTCGTCCGCTTCAGCCAGCCATTGCGCGGCACTGGGCGGCTGCTCCGGATTCATTCGCATATCCAGGGGGCCATTGCGCATAAAACTGAAACCCCGCTCTGCGTCATCCAGTTGCGGCGAGGACACGCCCAGGTCAAGCAATATCCCGTGGACCAGAGACCAGCCCTGCTGATCAATGGCCTGGCCGAGCTCGGCAAAAGAACCGTGAAAAACGCGAAAACGCCCGTCTTCTTCCGACAGACTGTGCGCCGACTCGATAGCCTGGGGATCCTTGTCAATGCCCAGCAGCGCGCCGGCCGAATCAAGATGGGCAAGAATCAGGCGGCTGTGGCCGCCGCGACCAAAAGTGCCATCGACGTAACGACCAGCGGAATCACTGACCAACAGCTCTACGGCGGAATCGAGCAGAACAGAGCGGTGGCGGTAATGTTCCGCCGAGCCCTCTCTGCGCTCGACCGTCATAGCGACAGGGCCTCCATCTCTGGTGGCATTTCGTCTTCGCTGTCCGTCTCATCCAGCCATGCAAACCACCGCTCCTCGCTCCAGAGCTCGAGCTTTTTGCCCTGACCGATCAGCATCAGCTTCTTCTCCAGCCGGGCATAACTGCGAAGCGTCGGCGGCACCAGAACACGCCCGGCGGAATCCAGCTCCAGGGGTGTGGCATGACCCAGCATCAAACGCTGCAGGCGCCGTGCTACCCTGTTCATGTTGGGCAGAGCTTCAATCTGTGGTCTCAGCGCCTCCCACTGGGGCTCGGGATAGACCAGCAAACAGCGCTCTTCATCGGCGTTGGCCGTCAATACAATGCGTCCACCACAGGTATGTGCGAGTTCTTCGCGCACCTTGGCGGGGATCGCCAGGCGACCTTTCGCATCCATATTGATGGCATGACTGCCAAGAAAATTACTCATTTGCTCTCATTCCGGAGGTCGGAAACCACAAAAAACCACTTGAAACCACTTTTTCCCACTAATGCACACTATAGAAACACGCAATCCACAATGCAAGCGGCAAAATCAGCGCGGGAGCAGGAAAAGTTTCTTTAATGACAATGGGTTACAGTAAGAGATTAAGGAGCAGAGGCGGATATGTGACAAGAAAAACCGAAAAATCAAATACCTGCAGATAACTTTGCACATAACAAGTGAGGAACAAGATTATTTGGTTATAAAAAACTGCTTTTGATAGACGTGAAGTGTATAGCGAGGGTAGAAAAATGAGCTCGCCGATAAGCCGGGTTCTGTCTTGGACAGTCATTCATCTAGGGTCTGCGTTGCCACAGACCTCAAGCGACCTACCCGAATCCAGCGCGGGCCGCGCCATAGGATTCCTATTTGGTCTTGCTCCAGGTGGGGTTTACCATCGCCGTGAACTGTTGCCAGTCACGCGGTGCGCTCTTACCGCACCGTTTCACCCTTACCGGTGCCCGCGAACGTGTCACGGCCACTTAGGCGGTCTGCTTTCTGCTGCACTTTCCGTCGGCTCACGCCGCCCAGGCGTTACCTGGCACCTTGCCCTGTGGAGCCCGGACTTTCCTCCCCCGGTAAAACCGACGGCGACTGTCTGGCGAGCTCGGGCGTGACAATACGCCAGAGCGCAGTCCCAGGCAAGGGAAACCGTCATCGCATCTGCCGGATAAAGAGCCAGGACCAGCATCAGGCATCCTTTAAAGCAAGCGCCCTTTGATAAAGTTCATTCTTGGCCTTGCCGGTGATTTCAGAAACCAGTTTCGCGGCCTTCTTTACGGGCAATTCCATCAAAAGCAGTTTCAGTAGCCGGTCAGCTTCTTCCATTGCCGTATCGGCCGCTTCTTTCTGTGCCCCGTGGATCATGATAACGAATTCTCCGCGACTGCCATGGGGATCGTCCCGAAGCGTCTGCAGAACATCCGCTGCCGCACCCGCGTAAAATGTCTCAAAGCTTTTGGTCAACTCCCGGGCAATCACGATTTCCCGGCCAGGCCCCATCGTTGCCACGATATCCGCGACCGCATCGAGAATACGATGGGGTGATTCATAGCAAACCACCGTTGGCACTACTTCAGCAAGCCGCTCCAGCTTTGCCGCCCGGGCGCCCTTTTTGGCTGGCAGAAATCCCTCAAAGGCAAACCGGTCGGTCGGAAGTCCGGCCGCACAGAGCGCAGCAATAATGGCACAGGGCCCCGGCACCGGTGAAACCCTCAGTCCCCGTTCACGGGCAGCGCGTACCAGGATGAATCCCGGATCAGAGATCAACGGGGTGCCTGCGTCTGAAATCAGCGCAACGTCGCTGCCTTCCTCCAGTCGGTCAAGCACCTTCACCACACGGTCCCGCTCGTTATGATCATGCAGGGCCAGCATTGGGGTATCGACTGACATCGCCTGCAGGAGACGCCCACTATGGCGGGTATCCTCCGCTGCCACCAGCGAGACGGCTTTGAGCACGGCGACGGCCCTGGGGGAAAGATCCTCAAGGTGACCGATGGGTGTGGCAACAATATAAAGCGTACCACCGGCTTCAGATTTTGCAGATTCAGAACTCACAATTGCCTCGTAATCAATGGGCTTATGACATCGACGTCATGTGAAACAGCTCGGGAACTGGTAAACTTGCCCGGTGTCTTTTGGCATGATGCAGCCGATACCGCGGCACAACAAGCGTATTTATCCGAGTCTTTGCGAGCCATCCATGACCAGATTCAGTTTCAACTTCCGAACCTCAGCCGCTTTGATGGCCGTTATTCTGTTGCTATCCGGTTGTGCCAGCGTCAACCTGAATTCGTTCAGCGCTCCGAACGCCCGGGAGGCCCTGAGCGCGGCTGAAAGCGAATCCGATCGCGGCCTTGCCCACAATTACCTGTTACAGGAAGCCGACCGGTTTCTGGCAGGCCGGCAGGCCGAAGACGCCAGAACCATTCTTCAGAGCAACCAGCTTTCCAGCCTCAGTGCCGCCAACGCCAATCGGCAGCGCCTGCTTGCCATGGAGGCTGCGATTGCACTTGAGGACGCCGACTGGGCACAGCAGATTGCATCCGGGCTCAACCCGGAAGACCTGCTCGACTATGACAGAAACGACCTGGGCCGCGCGGGCAACCTCCAGGCCGAGCTTTACCAACTGGCAGACCGGCCGTTAATGGCCGCCATGACCCTGGTTCTGCTGGCGGAGTCCGACACCACAGCGGATGTGCAGTCGTTACACAACCGCATCTGGGAAAACCTGAAGAACACGCCTGACCGCACCCTGGCCAGCGCGACCGCAAGGTCCATCGGATACGAATCCCAGGGCTGGCTGGAACTGGCAAGCGTGCTGCGAGATAGCGGTCTGACCATTGAACAGCAGGGGCGCGCGATACGTCGCTGGCAGAACAACTGGCCGGGCCATCCCGGCGCCGATATTCTGCCTGATGACCTGCGCCTGATTGCCAGTCTGGCCGACAACCGACCTGAAAAAATCGCCATGGCACTACCCCTGGGAGGAGCATTGGCCAGCGCTGGCGCGGCTATCCGGGACGGATTCTTTGCTGCCTATCTGGAGGACGAAGCCAACGACCGCTCAAAGGTCAGTATCCGGGTGATCGATACTTCCGACCGCCCTTTTGCCGAAATCTACCAGGAACTGGTGGACGAGGAGTACGATCTGATTGTCGGCCCCCTGGAAAAAGAAGCCCTGGCCACCCTCGCCAGGATGGACAGTCTGCCGGTATCCGTTCTGGGTCTGAACTACCTGCCGGACGGCATCCAGGCCCCGGGCGGACTCTATCAGTATGGCCTGTCTGCAGAAGATGAGGCTCGACAGATCGCCGAGCGCATGATCGCCAACGACGTGGAACAGATCCTGGCTCTTATACCCATGGGCAACTGGGGCGACCGCCTGGAACAGGCTCTGCTGGAGCGGCTGAATGAACTGGGCGGAATTGCCCTGGACATTGAGCGCTACTTTCGCGAGGACAACCTCAGGGCCGTCACTGCCGACTTGCTGGGCGTCACTGTTTCCAGAAACCGCGCCATTGACGTTGAGCGCACCGCGGGAATCGATGTCGAGTTCGAGCCCAGGCGGCGTCAGGATGCCGACGGTATCCTGATGGTTGCGGAGCCAACTATTGCGCGGCAGTTCAAACCGCTTTTTGCCTTCTATTTCGGGGGTGACCTGCCGGTGTTTTCTCCCTCCATGATTTATGAAGGCAGTCCTGACCCCTCCCGTGACCGCGATCTGAACGGCGTCACCTTCACCGACACGCCCTGGATTCTCGACACCGACAACGAGTTCCGGGAAACCGTCCGCAGCGCCATGCCGGAGCTGAGAGGCCAGCTTGGACGCCTGTTTGCTATGGGCGCCGATGCCTGGACGCTCAGCACCCGGCTGTCCCTGCTCCGGTTTATGGACGGTGCCTATGTCGATGGTCAGACCGGCACACTCACCATGGACGATACCGGCAGCGTTCACCGTGAGCAGCTCTGGGCCCGGTTTGAAAACGGTGTACCTGATCTGCTGCCGTCCCAGCCCAGGTCCGGAAAAGAAGCGGAACAACCGTCCAGTGCTGAGCAGCTTCTGGAGAGCGTCGGACGGTAACCAGGCACTGCACTATGGAAGATAACAGGCCCACCCGAAAAGCCCTGGGTAACCAGGCTGAAGGCGTTGCTGCCCGGTACTTGGCCAGGCAGGGCGTTCAGGTACTGGAAAGGAATGTTTATAACCGGGGCGGTGAAATTGACCTGATCGGCCGGGACCACGACACCCTGGTATTTTTCGAGGTGCGCTATCGGGGCACTGGCAGTCTTGCCGGAGCCGCAGAATCCATTACGTCCGGCAAGCGGAAACGTCTGCTCAATGCGGTAAAATTCTATCTGCATCGCCACCGGCTGTGGGAGGCTGACTGCCGTATTGACGTGGTGGCAATTGCACCGGGTGAGAGCAAACAATATCGGATACAATGGATTAAAAATGCAATCCAGGCCTAGTGTCCCGTCTGGCTCCCGAAGGGCGCGACGCAGTAGGTCAACGAATTAGCCAGACGGGACACTTGCTATGAGTAACTCTGACCAGCATATCAACCAATGCTTCGCCAGCCATATGGAGCATGTTGCCCATGCCGCCAGCTCAACCGCCCGGAATATAGACAGAGCCGCCGATGCCCTTGTAAACACCTTGCTGGCGGATGGAAAAATACTGACCTGTGCCAATGGCAATGCCAATATACTGACGCAGTATTTCTGCACCGCCCTGCTTAACCGTTTTGATCAGGACAGACCAGCGTTGCCCGCGATAAATCTTGGCGCTGACGCCACAACCTACTCCGCGATCTGTCGGGACAACCGGTTTAACGATACTTTCTCGCGGCAGGTCAGAGCCATCGGCAAGCCTTCCGACCTTCTTCTTGTGGTTGTCGACGACGGCCACAAGGCAAATCTCATACAGGCAATACAGGTTGCCCACGACCGGGAAATGACGGTGGTGGTCCTGAGCGCAAAAGAGAAAACCGACATAACATCGCTATTACATCCGGAGGACCACGAGATCTCTCTGGACAATCTTTCTCCCGCCAACGCAACACCCATCTTTCTGGTGATCATCAACGCACTTTGCTCGCTGATCGACGACAAGATTTTTGGCAGCTGATAAAAAAGCCAGCGACCTTGTCAGTCAGTCACTGACTTTTCGGTCACTGGCTTTTAATATCCGGGGGGATTCAGGGGGTTATCTGACAACCTTCAGGGTCGGCTTGCCGGATGGCCGATCGCCACTGCCGCCATCACCCTTACCGGGTTCTTTTCCTTCGGGGCCGGACCCGTCCGGATCCGGAGAGCCAGGTTCGCTGCCAAACACCATGCCCTCACCGTTTTCCTTGGCATAAATTGCCATTACCGCCTGGAGGGGAATGAAAACCTGCATGGGGACACCACCGAACCGGGCACTGAACTCCAGCGCACCGTTGCCAACCACCAGACCACGCACGGCTCCGGGACTGACATTCAGCACAATCTGGCCGTTGGCCACATGTTCTGTGGGTACCTGCACACCCTGAACGCCTGCATCCACCACAATGTAGGGGGTGCAGTCGTTATCAAGAATCCATTCGTTAAAGGCCCGCACAAGGTAAGGACGACTGGATGTCATGGTAATCTTGCTATCAGGCACTGCCTTTCTCCCGAACCCCTTTCAGGCTCCGTTTCAGTTGCGAATGTCTTCTTCCAGGTCAGACAGGCTGGCTTTGAACCCTTCACGAGCAAACATGCTTTCCATGTACTTGAGCAGAGGTCTACCCTGCTTGTCGTTAAGCTCAATGCCCAGTGCAGGCAACCGCCACAGAATGGGAGCAATACAACAGTCCACGATGGTGAACTCTTCAGAAAGAAAGTACGGCATCTCGCCAAACAGCGGCGCCGTTGCCAGCAGACTCTCGCGAAGCTCTTTTCTCGCCACCTCCGAAGCCTTGGTACCCGGCTGGGCCAGAATCTGGTCAACCAGCCCGCACCAGTCTTTCTGGATACGGTGAATCATCAGCCGGCTGTTAGCCCGCGCTACCGGATAAACCGGCAGTAGCGGAGGATGGGGAAAACGCTCG
>Ga0209949_1000664_pt1 | contig 17737 bp, 12 predicted proteins | sample SalPonC_black_MG_FD_185711 | JGI IMG/M metagenome (GOLD analysis project Ga0209949, IMG submission 185711) | Salt pond soil microbial communities from South San Francisco under conditions of wetland restoration - Salt Pond MetaG... | ecosystem: Environmental > Aquatic > Marine > Intertidal zone... | reverse complement strand
CTCCGGCTGACCCTGATTTCGCCTGATCCACTGCAGCAAGCTTTTGCGCTATGGCATTTGCTTCAGCATTCGTTGCGATTCTGGCGTTTGGTGCTCCAACGCTCCAGCCCTGATCATTTGTACCGCTAAGCATAGTGTTTATTGATTCAGATGTATCTACAGCAGCCTGTGCATTGATTTCATATTTTGCCACAACGGAAGGAATATAGACCACACCTAAAGCTCCGCCATCAGATACTCTTAAGCCCTTAAGGTTTGCAAGGCTGAGTGGCGTATTGAGCGCCACCTTGCGCTGTAAGACTGTTCGAGCCGTTAGTTTTTGAGAATTTGGTTGAGTTGATTTTAGCTGTGTTGCCGGCTTATTATTTGTGCCTAACGTTGTTGCTTTTAACCCCATTTGATCCGCTTCACTTTCTAGCGACTTATTATCATTGACTGGTACACCATCAAGCTTCATGGTTGGTTTTACACGCCCCTGTTTCTGCTGCACAACATGCCACGCTTCATGGGGGAGGTGCTTCTCCTGGCCTGACCCGACGTGAATATCCGTTCCCTGTGCATACGCGAGGGCGTTTAGTTGAGCGGGTTTGGAAGAGTTGTAGTGGACCATCACATCATCCAGAGAAATACCCGATAACGTTTCCGCTCCCTCTTTAAGCTGATCAGGCAGACCGGTGGTGTTAGGTTTTAGCTGAGCCGGAGGATAGAGTGAACTGCCGGTAAAGATATTTCCACGAACTGACTCGGCGGCCGGACGCTTGCCGGGGGATAGTTTGGGAACCTTTTTTGTGTCGGCCATATGTTTTATTTTAGTTTTTTATGGATGTTTACCAGGAAGAGAGTTTTGCCATTATCCTGCTCACTTCAGTAGCTGTTTCACCATTTTTGACACGGCTTCTTGCTTTACCAGGTTCTCTCCCCAGCGCTTTAATAATCAGTTCAGCCTGGAACTGTTTTGATGGTTTTCCGTTCATAAGTGCATCCAGGATGCCCTCCGCCATTTGCTTACGCTTGCTCTTAACAAGGTCTCCAACCTGGCCGGCTAAATTCTTCACCAATTTATCTCGATCGGCTTGTGTTCTTTGGGCATCTTCGGGGTTTAACCCATATTTGGTGACCAAAGAGATAGCTTTAAATTTATGGGGACCGTCCGTTTCTATTTCACGAACGATTGCCTCTGCAAGTCCGATGCGTTCAGCTTTTCGTTTTGAACGGCTGTGAAAATATTTAAACGCAACAATGCCAAGTCCCAGAAGAGCAGCTGCAATACCCGCTACAGCTGCTGTTGCACCCAGAGAAAGTACACTGATGGCTATAAGACCGAGTGTTCCTGCAGCAATAGCCGCAGCTCCGGCGCCTATCACAAGCTTTGAGCGCGAAATGGATACATCGGTCTGAGATTCAGCATAGCTAAGTGTTTCAAGCATGTCGGCATCCTGAATAGCAGGTGAAATCTTATTAAGCCGCTTTTTTTGAATTTTGCCGCTGAAGAAGCCATAAAGTCCAAGAACCACACCAATGGAACCAAACAGAATACCCAGTGCGCCACCTATGCCTGCCACTACAGCACCTCCGCCTGCTCCGGCAACACCTGCCACTTCAACGATTCCGGCCGTACCTGCAGCTGTACCGCCCACATTATTTAATGTATCCGCAACGTCGAGCAGGGTTGAGGCTTTATCACGTTTTCTTCCACGGGCGTTAGCATTCGCATTTAATAGCGTTGTTACCCGATGTGTGTTTGATTCTGTTTTCGCTTCATCAGCAACCGCCATTATTTCTGCAGCCAGATCTGCTGCACCGGCTTCAACGGCAATATGGGCCGCAGGATTTGCGTAATCCGCCAGCAGAGAAAGAGATTGTGCTATTGCATCTTCGGCAGATACCACATCATTCATCCGGCTGTTTATAACCGCATCCATCTCTGAATCTGGTGTATCGGATATAGCCATGGCCGCTTCAATTCCAATGCCTGCAATCATTTCCAGTTCCGACCGTATCTCACCTGCAGCTGCGGTTGCCTGGGCAACAGCATTTGCTGTTCTGGATGTTTTGAGCGGGATGTCATCAATCAGGCCAATAATGGTTTCAATCAGTGATACTGTTGTAGCAGATTTTAGGATAAGAGAATCCGCGGCTTCCCGGGCAGCTGCACGCTCTTCATCCCTGTTTGGAATATCCGGAACTCCCTGTTCCGGCTGGACCTCAAGCTGCTCCTCTCCAATACGCTGTATGGTATCGCCGGAGGCATGATCCATTGAATTGAACTGCTTTGTTACCGTAAATGTATCCATGCCCGAAATTTTGGATCCCATGCTATCTGCTTCCTTCTCGAGCTGCGGGCTATCATTGATCGGCTGCCCGTTTTGGCTATCCGTTGGGGTCACCCGTCCCTGTTTCTGCTGCAACACGTGCCACGCTTCATGGGGAAGATGCTTCTCTTGACCCGGTCCGAGATGGATATCGGTTCCCTGTGCATAGGCGTGTGCGTTCAGCTGTGCAGGTTTCGACGAGTTGTAGTGAACCTTAACGTCATCCAAAGAGATGTCTGAGAGGGATTCAGCTCCATCTTTCAGCTGGTCAGGCAGGCCGGTTTTATTTTGTTTTTTTTGAACCGGCGGAGATAGTGAAATCCCTGAATATCCTGCTGATGCACCCCGTTGAGCGGCAGGAGCCACTCTTTTTTTCGGGAGAGTTTCTTTGGTCGGTTCCATTTGCTTTTAACTTGAATTAAACTAATTCAAGCCCTCAGGCGCAACCTTATTCAGTACATTATTTTTGTACGCAATTTTGTAGTGATTGTGATTTGATGATCAACAAAAACAGATAGTTCATCTACTTTTATAAAGACAAGAGAGAGTCTTCTGAATCTGTCTATGCCAGCACATTTTCCCTACCTGAATCAGCAACAAAGACGCACGCCGATGATGTGAGATCCACGTATGATCTCAGGCGGTCCAGGTCAGGATCAACGGGAAGCCCAAAGAGATCAAGATCAGCCTGAGGGGCAACTTTAAGTGCTTCTTCAAATGAACCGATCTCAACGTGTGGAGTAACACCTTTCAGGCGTGACACATCAAGCAAATTATTGAGATAGTCATACGCGTTCTCAACCTCGGACTCTTCTACAACTGTAATCAGCCTCATCTTCGCATTCCAGTTTTGCTTCAATTTATAGGCAGAAAGCAGGGCAAGGTCTATGTTACCGAGATCCATCGAGAGATCCCAGTCGGGACTTCGGCCGCGTGTCCATACATTGATGGATGCACTACGGCCAAGCTGGGCAACTTTATCTTCAACGTACAGCTGAACGCCCATTTTATTCATTCTCGCCTCATTTATGATGGAGTGAATGTCGGTGTCAAACGTTTTATCCAGCGGCAGTCTAAGAAAGAGAATGTTTGGGCTGAAAAAAGTTCCCTGTAGCGTTTGCATAGAATTGAGTGCTGCATCTCTGAAGTTATCCGAATCTACTACCGACCAACGGGTGTAAACATTCTCCTGGCTGAACGACATGGCTAAATTCGTCAGTGAGTCTCGAAACTCACTATTGTCGTCTTCTGCATCTCTAATACCAACCAGTTTTATAGAACCCCGCGGATAAACAAGATTTCTGATGAGGCTGAAACTACCCCTCAATTCACGAGTACTTCGTACCGGTACCAGCAGGTTAGCTTTCCATGCCCTCTCGTTATTCTCAGGCAGCAGAGACACTTTTTTGGCCGCCCACTCTGCCAATGAGATGAATAAGCCGCTTCTCATGTCTCCATAAGGAACGTTCAGCTCCCTGTTTGTCAGGTAGAAATACATGGCAAGAACCACCCCAAGCGCGATGAGTCCAAACGTAGGGTTGATGATAAACATGGTGAAAAGACATCCAAGGGTTCCAAAGATCGGTACAAATTTTGGCACATTAAAGGTGGGCCTGAAGCTGATCATATTCATCCGCTGCTCGATATACACCACAAGGTTGATCATCATGTACGTGATCAGGAAAAACATGGTGATAAGGGGAGCAATAGTGTTTAAATCCCGAACCATAAGGGTGATTAACACAATTAAGCCGGTAAGCATAATTGCGTTGCGAGGCTCTCCGGATTTTGAAACTTTTGAAAATGTTTTGCCGCCGGGAAAGATCCTGTGCTCGCCCAGTGCGAGTAAAATACGGGGCGCCCCGACTATTGATGCCAGTGCGGAAGAAAAGGTAGCACCGAGTAACCCGGCCAGTACGGCGGGTCCCCATAGTGAATAATCGATCATCACGTTATAGTTGGACACCAGCTCGTCAACAGGGGCAACCCTGGCAATCCAGTACCCGCTTGCCAGGTAAATAACAAAACAGATGACAATGGCAGAAATGGTACCCAGCGGTATACTCTTTTTGGGGTTTTTGAGCTCGCCAGACATATTTGCACCCGCCATAATTCCGGTGGCTGCCGGGAAGAAAACCGCAAACACAACCCAGAAGCTTACACCCTGGAACCCATCTTCGGGAGCACCGGGGAATTCTCCCCACCACTGAACGTCGTGAACCATAGCACCGGTAAACACACTGCCTGTTATAGAAAACAGCGCTAAAACGATAACTCCCAGTATGATATACTGAATTTTAAACGCCAGGCCTGCACTTAAAAACGCTATCAAAAAGAGAGTTCCAAATACCACAAGGTCCACGGCAATAGCGTAGTGATCAGGAAATATGTAGAGCCAACCCTCTCTGAAACCAAAAATGTACATTGTAATGGCAAATGTCTGAGCAAGATAAAGCGGAACTCCCACGCTGCCGCCTACCTCGAGTCCCAGCGACTGCGAGATAATTGAATATGCACCGCCGGCTTTAATGCGAATATTGGTTGTAATGCACGACATAGAGAGCGCCGTAAATGTCACAATAACAAACGCAATGGTGATTATAATCCAACCGCCAAGCAGACCTGCATTACCGATAACCCAGCCCTGTCTGAGAAAGAGAATAACACCAAGAATAGTAAGAAGGGTGGGCACAAAAACACCGCCAAATGTACCGTATTTACTCTGAACGGTAGATTCCCTCTCGTCTACCTGTGTCTGTAGCGTCTCGTCCTTACCTCGATCTGCCATTTTAGTATGATTGATTAAATAGGTCGATGAGTACCAAACAGTCTGTTTTAGAATACACAATTTTTTTTAATAATGAGTGCATATCAGTCTCCTATCTATTTGGAATCGTCAAAAAGAGAGACCTCGTTGAGACAATTGTATAATTTAAAACTCAGACATACGGTAAGAAAAAATGACGGATGTTGAACTTCAGGTGTAATTCCTCAGTGAAAACGTGTGGAGATCGGCTTTAACTGTTTTTTGTATTGTTAAGCTTCGTATGACTTACCGGTGTGTACGTACTGAGAACTTTTTGTCAACTCAGCGATTGCAGATATGAAAGAGATGTATGATTCGTTAAAACTTTTTGAAAATGTATATTACCGTCAAAGAAAAAAATATTACCTGCAGAAGATTTAGTCATGAATCATAAATGGACGTTAACCGTCATAGCACTGACCTCAATATTAGTTTTGATGGTAGCTGTTGCACATGCTCAGACTCCTGTTCTCATTCACAATGAGGAGTTTCGCGGTGATGCGATCATCGCCATCGATTCTCTTTACAACCGGAATTCCAAGGCATCCGGGGAAATTATGCAGAAATGGGAAACCAGGTATCCTGAGCATCCTATCTGGGAGATGTGGGATGCGATGGAGATCTGGTGGGTAGTGCTCGAGGATCTGTATGACCACTCCAACGACGACCGGCTGATGGAGGCGTTGCAGCGAAGTGATTACGCCGCGGGCCAGCTTTTAAACAGGCAGCCCAGTCACCCCGATGCACTGATCATCAGAGCGCTCGCAAACGGATACATTGGCAGGCACTATTCAAACCGGGACAGCTGGCTCTCAAGCGTAAATGTTGCCCGAAAAGCCTACAGTACCTATCAAACACTGATGGAGGTAGAACCCGACTTTCCGGACAACGAGTTTGTTCAGGGAATGATATCCTACTATGCCGAATATATTCCTGATGAGTACCCTGTGGTACGTGCCGTATCCTGGTTCTTTCCTGACGGAGATAAGCAGGAGGGACTTAGAAAAATTCGTATAGCATCTAATGAAGGCGTTTTTTCAAGGCCTGAGGCAACCTATTTCATGGGCAACATTCTTTTGAATTACGAGAATGAGGTTGATAAGGCACTGCAATATTTTCAAGAGCTAGTCAACAAATATCCAGATAACGGATACTACAGGAGGCTGATGGTTCGTACGCTGTCAAGCCAAAACAGAAATGAAGAGGTACTCGCTGAAGTTAACCGCGTAATGGAAAGATGGCAGGCAAAACAAGAACAGAGCAAAAGACTTATCCAGGAAGAGCTGATGTTCTGGAAGGGCAGGTCTTACTACCGGCTAAATAACTTTGATGCAGCGCTTGAGGCGTTTAATGAGGCAATTAGTAACGGAAAGATGCTTCCTAACAGACCCGAGCGATTGTATCACTGCGTGGCTAACTACTATGCCGGCCTTGCATCTGAAGCTCTTGGCAATACTGAGGCTGCCAAATCCTACTACTCTGCGGCTCTGACTCAGGATGTGGAGGGTGATTTTATTGCAAAGGCGAGGGAGCGGCTGAAAGCTCTTTAGCACTTACTGCATATCGGGAAATACTTCTCAGGGCGAAGTTTTAAATGAAAACTCTTTGACCTCTTCAGAACTATCACCGTCGACCGGGTACGTTTTTTCTGTAAAATGGACATTGCCGGGTCTGTCAATTGTCAGAAGTGTGGAGCAGCGGGTACCATATCCTTCCGTTTCAATGAAAATTGGTGATATTGCCTTCTCCATCTCCGGAGAGAGACCCGTGGATGGCAGTGATTCCTCAGGATAGGTATCGGAATTTTTCAAAAACCGAAAGATCATATCCCTGTCTATCCGGGTTGGTTTGATTGCTTGTTTAAATTCAGATTTTGCCACTTCAACTTTTGGCCATGGGGTATCAAGATATGCATTGCTTATTCCATGGATTCCGGGAGCGACAGTTTGCATGTCGCCGCTTACATTACTCAGGTAATAGAGCCGTTCTGAGTTGCCGGCCAGAAGATTAAATCCGGCATAGTGCTGAGATTCCTGAATAAGTTGCCTGAGTTTTTGTTGGGGTGAATTTTCACGTGTCAGGAATTCGGGGATAATTTCACCCCGGGAGCGGTCTCCTTCTCTTGGATTATCCAGATCCCTGAAATTCGTAATTGCTCCAAAATCCCCCTTTTCTGATACTCCAAGCCAGGTGCCGCCGGCCCTGAGATCTTTCCCGGCTAGAACTGCAGGTTTGGTGTCCCAAAAATGGGCTTTTTGTGCTTCCCGCGCATAAAATTCATCTCTGTTTGCTGCAAAAATGACCGGGAATTTGGGGTGATGGTTGAACGCAAAAACTATCAGGCACATAGATGAAATTTAGACTGTGAATAGTATCTGTTTAACAGTAAATTGGTAACAATTTAATCCAGAATAAAATGAGATCGTAACAAAATCCTATTTTTATCGAAATAGGGTATGCTGCAACCTATCTGAGTTTGGTTCAGCTTTGAAACAGAGGTTTATTCAAGATGTCGGATTTAACTTAACACTTTCCATCCATGTTCGGAACGGATACGGCTAAGCGTGATCTTATGCTGATCGCATTTGGTATACTTGCTGCCGCCTTTTTTTACTGGTATTATCCTGTTCTGCACCCGCTGAGCATGGGAGACAACTCCCTTGGCGCACCTGCTGCAACGGGTAACATAGATTCAGCACTGAACAATCTTGGCTACAGTTACGAAGGAGGCTCACCTACAACCTATCGTGTTAACACAGGTATATTAGATTTTGTACAAACTGAGTTGACCGGTCTGCAAAAAGAAGGGTACAAAGGTGGCGGAGCAATAAGACAACTTATCCCGTCATTTTACTGGCATTCTCAGAGGCGGGTTCTTAGGTCGGAAACCGTACTCGATGACCCGGATGCTGATGAATCAGAAGGGTTTGTAGAACTTCATCTCTCGGAGGGTGGAGACCTTCTTGCATTCATAAATCCATCAAATCTATTTCCTAAAAAACCATATGAGGCGGCTTACTTTGAAGAGTTCAATCCTTCTGTTCTCAGAGCGATTCAACAGCTTCCGCCCGATTCTCTGTTAAATAATGAATTGCAGTTTAGGCTTACCGCAGCTCAGAACCGAAATCAAAACGTGATAATTGAGGGAGATCCCGTCTATCTAGGTCCGGAAGACGCCATTCAGATGGGACGCTATCATTTGGGAAAATCCGGCTGGCCGATTGAATATTTTACAGCTGTTGATCCAGAACCTCAAATGATTCGGGGTGTAGAGTCTGCGCGGGTCGTGTTCAGGGGAGAGTTACCGGAAATATCGCCGGTTACAATGGAAGTAACCCTGGATCTGATGCCGACAGGAACTCTGCTTGGGATGGATTACCAGATCGAAGGCGAGGCAGCGGTACTCAACCAATCTGATATAAGTGTCAGAATTGGCATTACGGTCATTACCGTTTTTCTTCTCGCCGTATGGATTATCATTCTTTTCTTTATCCGGATAAGACTTCGCCTGGTAGACATTAAACTTTCGGTGTTAATTGCAGTACTTGCCGGTTTCGCAACGCCACTGATATTTCTGATGCGGCAAATAAACGATTTCGTTTACTTTTATCCCGGAGAATTTTCTACTGAAGAGATATTTGGGTTATTTCTTTCCCTCGGGTTCACGGCGGCAATGAGCTCCATTGTTTTTTTTATAACAACGGCCATAGGAGATTCACTAACGCGGGAAAAATGGATTGAGAAACTTAAAACATTTGACCTGGTTCGGCTCGCTATGTTCTACAACCGGCCGGTAGGGCTCTTGATCATACGGTCTGTAGCCTATGCATACATCCTTACGGCTTTGATCACGCTGGTGGTGTACATGATACCTGAAAGCTACATTTCAGTTTCAGAAATATTCAGATCCAACGCCACTATCCTTCCCTCTCTCGAAGTCATCATTTCGAGTGTAATATTTTACCTCCTCATTATTCAGGTAGTTCTGATGATATCTGTGGGCCAGCTAAGCGGGCGCACAAAACGGCCGGCATGGATTATTTTGCTTAGTGCAGCTTTGTTCATTATGCTGAACTATTCGCCCGTTGGCTTCGGCCCGTGGTTTACAGATCTGGCTGTTGTGGGTATTCTGGGAATGGCAGCCGGAATGATATACCTGAAGGAAGATTTACTGACAGTGTTTATATCACTGACCGTCTTTGGTATACATATGATGAGCGCTTCGGGCTGGGTAATGGAGTCATCGCCGGATGTTTCTGTTTTTTATGTGAGCCTGCTGTTGACATTTGCCCTCCTGCTCCTCGGCGTATTTGGTTTCTACAAAGGTGAACCGGTGGAAGAACTGCCTGAGTATGTACCGGAATATATCAACGAGCTCAAGCGGGATGAACGCATAAAGCAGGAGCTTCAAATTGCCCGCTCTGTGCAGCAATCATTTCTTCCGGGTAAGATGCCAAACGGTCACGGGTTTGAGATAGCCGCTGTTTGTACACCGGCTCTTGAGACGGGTGGCGATTATTATGATTTTATAGAGATGGATAACGACAAACTCGCTGTCACTATCGGTGATGTAAGTGGTAAAGGCATTGAAGCAGCGTTTTACATGACCTTTACAAAAGGCGTACTTCACGCTCTTTGTGATGAAATTGTATCAACATCCGAAATGCTGACCCGGATCAACAACCTGTTTCTTAAAAATGCGAAGAAAGGTACGTTTATTTCACTTATTTTTGGGATAATAGATTTTAAGGACAGTACGTTTCGATTCTCGAGAGGCGGACATAATCCGCTGCTTCTCTTTTGTGCAGATACCGGAAAAGTAAAAGAGTACAGACCCTCAGGAATGGGGCTGGGAATGGCCAGCGAAGAGCTTTTCAGGGAGAACATAAATGAGTTGTCTGTTCAGTTAAACAAAGGGGATATTCTCGTGATGTTTACCGACGGTGTTGTTGAAGCCACGAATACACGAGGGCGTTTTTATGGAGATGCCCGTTTGCAAAGTATTTTAAAACGATCGTCCAGGCTTTCTGCCGAAAAGATCATCAAAGCTCTCTCTGTTGACCTTATGAAATTTGGTGAAGGATCGGTGCCTCACGATGATATGACCGCAATTGTGATAAAGAAGACATAATTTTACTGATAACTATAGTATCTTGTTGACATGAAAATAATCAATATAACATGCATGGCATTGGTTTTTACACTCGCGGCCACAGCAGTGGGCATGGCTCAAAGCCTTAATCCTACCGCTCTCGATAATGCTCTTGAATCTGCGAAAGAGAACGGGAAAAAAGTTTTAATTGATGTATATGCTGAATGGTGTCCCTATTGCGCAAAGATGCATTCCGAAGTTTATACGGAAACAGATGTCATTACAGCCGTTAACGAACATTTCTATCTCGTCAAGATTAATATTGAATCTCAGAACGAGGTAAATTATCTGGGCAATAGAATGACTGAGAGCGATTTTGCAAAAATGCTCAAAAGTTCCAGCCTTCCCACCACTTTCTTTATGAATAGTGAAGGCGAGCTTCTAGGAATGCAGCCAGGGCTTCTGCCCGCTGATGTGTTTGAAGATCTTCTTACTTTTGTAGGTACTGACTCATTCGAGTCATTATCCTTCGAAGAGTACAGAAACCGCGATTAATTAATCATCGCCAATATTTCCGCTGATTTATGAGCCGAAGTCAGTCTGTTGAAGACTATTTAAAAGCTATTTATAAACTCGAAGCTTCACTTGACGGAAAAGGTGTGCCCACATCAAAACTGGCAAAAGAGATGGAGGTTTCAAATGCCTCCGTTACGAATATGGTTAAACGCCTTTCGGGTCTGGGCATGGTAACCTACGAATCTTACTACGGTGCTAAACTGACTGAAACGGGCCGTAAAATTGCTCTGGAAATGATTCGTCACCATCGGCTTCTTGAGCTCTACCTTGCTGAGATGCTGGGATATTCATGGGACCAGGTCCATGATGAAGCTGAAAAACTGGAACACCATATTTCAGAACAGTTTGAAGATAAAATATCTGAACTCCTTAACGACCCGAAATTTGATCCTCACGGCGATCCGATCCCAACAAAAGATGGGTTAATGCCGAAACTCGGCCTGGTGGCACTCTCCGAACTTCATGAAAACAAATTATACAAAGTGAGGCGGGTTAAGAATCAAACACCGGAACTATTGCGATATCTTGATGAATACGGGCTCATCCCAGGCGCTGAAGTGATCATAAAGAAAAAGGAGCCCTTTGATGGCCCGCTCGAGCTGAGTGTTGATGGAAAGAGTGTGACGCTTGGGTACAAGATTGCAGCTGATATTCTGGTAACATCAGCGGATAAAGCACAATCTGAATAGGTTGAATCCTCTAAAAGCAATCCTTAAACCAGGTTAAATCCAGGATTGCTAAGCAGTATGATCCAGCGGGTTTGGATATATAAATGAGTAATCCAACTCCTCTTTGAGCTTTTCATTACTTATGATCCTGTTCACAGACTTAGTGGATTCATCGAAGGAAGGCGGTTCAACGCCGAAGTGGTCGGCTGCCGACTGGTAGAGTGTTTTCCTTGGCGGATGGCCATCTGAAACGGCATTAAAGACTCCCTTTACAGAGCCAAGGTCTAATATTTTCCTGACAATTTGTATACAGTCGTCTTGGTGGATCAGGTTTACAGGTTTCAGTGGTGAGGAAATATTCTCTTTGCCCGCCAGGTAGCGAACAGGATGCCGATTATAACCGTAAAGTCCGCCAAATCTGAGTATCACGGTTTCAAACTTGCTGTAGCCCAGTAAAAGATTTTCAGCCTTGAGAACGGCTTTACCCGAAGGCCGGGATGTATCAGATAGGTTAGTATCCTCTTCACTGTAAATACCTTCCTTTGATGGATAGACCGATGTAGAACTTGCAAAAATGATTTTCTTAATTCGCTTGTCCCTGTCAGTATTTAAAATCCGGTCACAAACTCTCTTTATCTTTTCCGGGTAGGAATTACTGAGATTCGGTTCCCCGCGACCGGGCGGAATATTTAAAAAAAGAACATCACTCTCCCAAAATGAGTCATTCGACTGCGAATCTACCGTTTCAGGAACGGATAAAAGAAAAGGCTCAATCCCATTTTTTTCTAAAATCTCAAATTTCGATTCGGACGTGGTGGATCCTTTGATTCTATAATTATGATGCAGCAGAGATTGTGCAAGAGGAAATCCCAGCCATCCACAACCCAAAATTGAAATACTCATGAAATACATAATTTGTGTGGGCAAAATGTATAAAGTAACCAAGGCAATTGAAAATCGTGTGAAAAACCACGTGAAACGGGAAAATATTAAGATTTTGGTGTGTGGCTGATATCTGTTTAGGTACAGCTTAAGAGCTTTGCATTACCGCCCGTCTGCAGGGTTGGATGTGCGGATTAACGGGTTAGGGAGATCCGTCAGTCGTACACACAACCGACTGATAGGGATTCTAAAGCCTTCCATATATAACACCGCCAGTTATAAACAAAACTGTGATAATTAAGCTCTCAGACATTGATTTTGGGAAAAATTGGATGATATCACTTCATCTAATCTTCTTTGGGGTTTTATAGATTCACTTAAGGAAGTGAAATGCTGACATAATGAACATTAGCAAAAAATGACTGGGAATAAAACGGCAGTTGTGGGTGCGGGAATTACAGGTCTTTCAGCGGCTTGGCAGGCTAAACAGCTTGGTGCGGACGTTGATCTTTTTGATAGTAAAAAGAGGACGGGTGGTGTTATAAGTACAGAAAATGAAGATGGCTGGCGATATGAGCTCGGGCCAAATACACTTCTTCTGAAAGATCCTGAAATTGAAGCTCTGATAGATAATTTGGATCTCATACCCCACATGGAAACCGCCAACAGGGAATCGTCTAAGAGATTTATTGTGAAAGATGGTGAGCTCAGTGCTCTTCCACAGTCATTAAAAGGGTTTCTTAAGACCCAGCTCTTTTCAAACAGGGCAAAAGCCCGGCTGCTTAGAGAGCCTTTTATCAGAAAAACAGGAGCAGACGCATCGATTGCAGAGTTTTTTGAGAACCGCTTTGGTAAAGAGATTCTCGATTATGCAGTAAATCCATTTATCGCCGGAATTCACGCGGGAAAACCGGAAGACTTGTCGGTTAAATATGCGTTCCCGGCACTTCACAATTTAGAGGAAACTTCAGGTTCGGTCATTCTTGGCGGCATTCGAAACATGTTCCAGAGAAACGGTAAGAAAAAAACAAAACGGCGCCTGATATCTTTTGAAACCGGCCTTCATGAACTTCCCGCAAAAATGAGTTCTGAACTCTCGAACATATATCCGGAGCACACGCTTGAGCGTACGGAGAAACTCGGTGACGGTTGGTATATCTACACAAACCATGGGAAATACGGGCCATATAGCGAACTGGTGATTACAATTCCCCTTCATAAGTGGGATGATAAAGTGCTGCACATTTCAAAATCGAACCTGGGAAAAATCCGGAACGTTACGTATCCGCCACTGTCAATGATGGTTCTTGGATATAACAAGGAGCATGTTGATCACCCTCTCGACGGATTCGGGTTTCTGGTTCCCGAAATCGAGAGACGCAACATACTTGGCGCTCTTTTTACATCAACCCTTTTTAAAAACAGGGCGCCTGAAGGCCACCACCTGCTCACTGTATTTGCAGGCGGGGCGCGGCAGCCCGATGTTGCAAAGATGGAAAGTGAGCAGCTATTGAAACTTGTTGAAGATGATCTGAGGGATCTCATTGGGTTAAAGGGAAAGCCTGTGTTTAAAGACCACATTTACTGGCCTAATTCAATTCCTCAGTATGAAAAAGGCTACGGTGAGATCTATTCTATATTGGATGAGCTTGAAAATGAAAATCCCGGTCTTCATCTCGCCGGCAATTTCAGACACGGAATATCAGTGCCGGACTGCATCAAAAACGGGCTAAAACTGGGAAGAAAGATCGTGGAATCTGATTCAGTAAGTGCGTGAAGAAAAGAGCTCAAGCACATTTTGAAGTACATTCTGTCCGAGTTTTGTGAGGCGCTCACCCCGGCCAAGAGCAAGAAACCGAAGCAGCAGACGCAAGTCGTTTAAAAGCATCGGGGGGTTGGTGATCAGGGTTTCATTTTTAATGACAAAATCCCAGTCAATACTGGTGCTGAATTCCACACCCTCTTTTTCCATGCGCTCCTTGTAAATATTTGCGATCAGGCCGTATCCAATTGTTGATGGATGAAGCCCGTCGAGGCTGAAAATACCGCCTCTATCCAGTTTTGCACTGTCGTCCCTCAGCCGAATATAGTCGGTAGAAATGCGGGGATTTCCATTCTCATTAACCAGGTACGATGTGTCCGGGTTTCGCTTTAGTGCTTCGATGAAATCCTCGGGAAATGGCCGGACTTTTTCAGCTCCAAGACGTCTCCGTGCAGCAGCAGATACATACCGGCCAACTGGCACCACATGGAATCCAAACTCCTCAGATAGTTCATAAATGATTTTGTTGTATTGATCTACATGTTGATCAAGCGTGATAGCCTCTTCCTTGGTAAGGTGTGCATGTTTGTCGGGATTAAAATCCTCATCCCAAATCCAGAAGCGGGAGTAGTAGTCAAAATAGCCTGTTCTCGGTTTGGATTTATCGCTGTTTACACCGCGAATTGCCGGCGGAATTGTTACATACGGTATGGTTGGAACAAACACCCGTTTTACCCCAACCTTTGCTATTTTCTGATACAATATCCTTGTTTCATCCTCGAAATGTTCAGGCCGGAAGACAGTACAGGTTCTTTCATGGTGAGAGGCGTTCAGGTCATGTTCTTCTGAATATTTTATGTTCAGATTGGTAACAGCCCCCACAATATTGTTGTGACCAAGGCAGGAGATGAGATTCTCTATACCGCCGTTTTTCTGGAGCACGTTTATGTTGTCAAGCATCGAGTGTTTGCTAAACGCATCTGTTTGCGCCGGATTTAGCACAAGTCGCGCCGTTATGAACAGTGCATCATCAGGAAGCACACTGAAGACGGTGTAACGCGGTCTGTTGCTTTCGATTTGTTCCCGGCAGTAGGCTGCATCCATCAGCCAGGAATCACTGATAGAGGTCCCCCAGATGCCCTGGTTGTGATAGGGCAGGAGCCGGTCAACGGCAAGAGACTTTTTATTGCCTTCCCAATATTCTTTAATGCGGCGAAGGGTCTTGTATAGATGTGCGCCCGCTTTGAGATACTCATTCCAGGTTATTTCTTCCCCGAACTCATCAGCCATACCGCGCACAAGCATTTCAATGTTGATGGGAATTCCGGTTTGAGCTGTGAAAAGCGGTGTTTCAAACGAGGTGTCATTTCCAAGTGATCTTGCAATAATTGCAGGAAAACTCAGATCTGTACGGTAAACACCGCCATTTTTAAACCCCTGGGACATACTGTCACCGATCGCCACCAGCCGATGTTTATAAAAAGTCCGTCTGCTAAACACGAGATGATTTCATTATCTTTCAAGTCAACGTATTATTCAATGTACAGTCAATTTAATAATAAAACAGATGTCACAACCGGAAAACGACCTCCAGAAATTTCGCAAAGAGCGGGAGGAGATGAACGAGAAGATTCTTGATCTGGATCATCTTGGAATAAAGCGATTTTTCAATCTCGATTCCAATACATATAAAGATGGAGCATTGCCGTCTCAAACGAAAGAGCTGCTTGGGCTGGTGGCATCTGCAGTACTTCGTTGTAATGACTGTATCGACTATCACCTTGAGCAGTGTGCCAGAACGGGATCATCAAAAGAGGAGATTATTGAGTCTCTCAATGTAGCGCTCGTTGTGGGTGGCAGTATAGTGATTCCTCACCTGAGACACGCTATTCACACGCTTGAATTGCTGGAAAAAGAAGGGACGATTTAAATGAGATTAACCATTGCGGCCGTTATAGTTATGACGGGCTTTTTGTTTCCGGTTTGGAGTTACGGCCAAACAGCAACGGGTGGCGATGCCCGCGGAGTAAATTATTCATTTTACCCTATTTTAGGATACTCGTCAGATATCGGTTTTTTTGGAGGAGGCCTTTTTCAGCGGATTGATTATGCTGATGGTAAACGCCCGTTTTTTACCAATACTGTTGCAGATATTACAGGCTCAACGAATGGTCACTGGTCAGGTTCTTTTGAGTACGAACGGACGCGGACCTTTGGCAGGCCATTGAGATCGCGTAGTGTTTTAACTGCCGAGCGAAACCCGATCAGCAATTATTTTGGAATCGGCAACCAAACAGAGTTTTCAAGTTCCGGCTTTGATGAAGGACTTTTTTACCTTCTTCAGAGGCGATTACTTTCCCGGTTTGAATTGAGAAAACCGCTGCGCACGGTTAATCGTCAAAAAACGCTTGAAGGAGTGCTGCGTATTAAACTTTCTTATACCGAGAATGAAGATCGTGGAGCCGATACCCGATTTGTATTATCACCACCACCCGGTGCTGATGGCGGTTGGGTCAATACAATAGGGGCCGGACTTATTTATGACCTCAGAAATAGCGAGTTTGATCCGCGATCAGGATTCAGGGCAGAAGCTGGAGCTGACTTTTCACCTGTTGCTGCCGGAAACAACTACGGATTTTCATCCTATTTTGCTGAACTCACATCATACGTATCTGTTTTAGAACATACAGTATTTGCTCAGCGGCTGGCAACTGAGTATACGTACGGGTCGGTTCCATATTTTGAACTGCCGGCTTTGGGTAATGAAAACGGGCTGCGTGGCTATGCATTGAACCGGTTTCTGGGCAATAGTTCAGTAATATATATGGCTGAGATCAGAAGCTGGGTTTTTCGCTTTCTCGATGATCAGATAAAACTTGGCGGGCACATATTTTTTGATACCGGCCGTGTGTTTTCAGAAGATGATTCCGCTGAAATATTTAACAACTGGAAACGTACGTGGGGAGTTGGCGGTGCCATGTCCGCATTTAATCCGGATCTTATTTTCAGAGGTGAAATCGGCTTTTCAGATGAAAGCTACAGAATTTATGCGGGTATTGGTTTCGCTTTTTAAGTTCAATTTCACTGTAAACCTATTGGATAAAAAACTATTTTTAAAGGTAACGTTAAGCAATGAGCAAAGGTAAATTACTAGTAACGGCATCGCCGATGGCCTGCGGAGATATGAAATATGTATTCGAGGAAACCCCAGATAATTTTCTTCATCTTCCGCTTGAGTCGTATGAAGCGTCAATAGAGAAAATGGCATCGGGGATGCTTAAGAAGAATATTGATAATTTCGCTTTTGTGATTTACGGTACGCTCCGCAATGCCGTGTATTTTGAAAAATGGATGAGCTCAAATGATCTGCTGACTGATTTTCAAAACCTTGTACATTTTTCTCTTGACCGGCCGACGTCCGACTTTCTCGAATCAAAGGGGATACCGGCCATTCAGCCCCGTCAGCACGCAAAACCTATCGACATTCTGGAGTTCATGCTTCGTATTTCCCGTGAGGGTAAAACTCTCTACCCGTCATGCTCAAACAAAGCAGAGGAGATGCCGGGGCTTCTGCAGGAACTTGAAATGGACGTGGCCGAATTTACAGTCTGTGAAGAAACGGGCCTGATGCAGGAAGAA
>Ga0209949_1000662_pt1 | contig 17772 bp, 15 predicted proteins | sample SalPonC_black_MG_FD_185711 | JGI IMG/M metagenome (GOLD analysis project Ga0209949, IMG submission 185711) | Salt pond soil microbial communities from South San Francisco under conditions of wetland restoration - Salt Pond MetaG... | ecosystem: Environmental > Aquatic > Marine > Intertidal zone... | reverse complement strand
CAGCTACGAATTCACGACGTATGTGTGTGAAATGTACGGAACGTCGGGCGATGAACTCAATGATAAAATCAAATCGCTGTTCACCTATTTTGAAATTGATGAGTACCTCTATGTAAAAGTACGTCAGCTATCCTCTGGAAGCCGGAAGAAGCTGGCGTTTTGTACCGCGATTCTGACAGAGCCAAAACTTCTGTTCCTGGATGAACCATTTGAAAGCGTGGATGTGATATCAATCGGGCGAATGAAAACCGTTATTCGAAAACTGCGCGACCAGGGAGTTACTGTTTTTATAACCAGCCATATCCTTGAGGTGGTTGAGAATTTGTGTGATGATATCGCGATACTGAATAAAGGTGAGATTCTCGCCTATCTTGATGCAAAAACCCGGCGCGAGCTGCAAAAAGATTCAAGCCTCAACGAGATTTTCGAAAATTACGTAGATACAAAATCAACCGGCGAGGATTTACTGGACTGGATGTAGATGATTTTGTGCAGTGATATAATTCAGAATCAATACTTGTATTGGAAATAAATCAGCGGACCAACGAACGGGAAAAGCAGGAATATAAATACCCACCACAGCTCAAATTTGTCGCCCTTCCTGATCTCCCTGAAAAGATCCAGCGTTGCCCAGATTGAAAGCATACACACCAATACTAATATAAAGCTAAATAAAGTCATTGTTATTGTCCCGTTTACGTGATGTTAAAGCTACTCGTTCTCAAATGATTCTCTTCTTTTTTGCGAGCTTCTTTATTCCTTTTAAAGAAGGAGTATGCAGGAAAATCAGGGACTTGAGGCTTAAATCCCATTAGAGTATTCTTATACTTTGCGCTCTGATATCATTAAGAACGACGGGTAGGTTAAAATGACAAAAGGAAAGCGCTTTTCTGAATTATGAAGGCAGGAGAAGTGCATTAGAAAGGTTTAAAATTATCCTGGAGCTAAGTGCAAAATATTTTTATTCGGTGGTCATTTCCTCAAAAATCTTCAGTTTTTGGGATTTCCCGGCCAAGTAACATGTTGGTAAATGAATCGCGAACCTCTTCACTAGTGTCCCGGTAATAGTTGAAGGAGACGTGGCGTCCGGGACGGGTGGTATCTATTTCTACGCCCCAAAGAGGCACCAGTGATGTGGGCAGCATAGAGTAGGCGGCATCGCCTATTACATCCGGCTGGCCGGGGTGTCGGACCAGGAATCCATCAGACAGTCTCGAGAAACGCATGAGGTCGTTGTAGAGCGTGGTTCCTCTGAATGAATTAAAATCGTCTTTCACAATAACCAATGGTTTTGATTCTCCATCATACACATCAATGCCTGAAAAAATCCCCGTTCGAATGCCGCTGGTAAAAACGGTGTCCCGGCTGATGTATGTCGCCCGCCAAAGCAACTGATTTCCAATGGTGGGTTTCACAACAGAGTCCTCAATATTATGCCCCCGTTTAGCCGCGAGATCTGTCATAGCAGATTCAGTCCGGTTGTTTTGCGCCCAGCCCAGCAGAAGGAAAAGCGTAAGCCATAACCATGAAAGTGGAAGAAACAGGGAGCGCGATTTGAAAAGGGCCAGAGACGCGAAGGCGAGCAGCCCCACGGTGATGACCGGATCAACAACAGACACGATATTAAGCGCAAACCGGGTGTCAATAAACGGCCACAACAGTTCTGTTCCGTAGCTGGTTATTAAATCCATGAACCAGTGCGTGGAATATCCGGCAATTGAAAAAAAGTAAAGCCTGGAAAATGCAACATGCTTTCTGAAAAGAAGCCAAAAAAGTCCGGCTGCTATAAGAGCACCAAAGGGTATGAATATCAGGGAATGGGTGAACTGGCGATGGATTTCGAGATTAAAAAGCGGATCACCCGGCCACTGAATGAAAGCTTCAATATCGGCGAGCATGGCTGCGCCGAACCCCACAAATGCCGTCCGTTTTTTATCATCATCATCTGAAAATATGAGCGCGGCCATTGAGCCGGTTACGCCGTGGGTTATGGGGTCCATCTGTTATATGGGCTTGATATCAAAGTGTACAAATTGAGTCACCATCAAGATAGAGCTTTTCTGAACGGCAGTTCAAGCTGTTCGCCGAATGAACCACCCTCATGAAGGTTTAGTGACGAAATAGAAATTCCAAGTAATCGTACTTCTCTTACGCCGGCATCCGTTTCATCCAGCAGCCGTATAGCCGTTTCGGAGATATCCTCAGCTTTATTGATAAACTGAGGATGGGAATAACTTCGGGTAACGGTGTCGAAATTTTTGTACCGGACTTTCAGCGTAACGGTTTTACCTGCGGCTTCCAGCTTTACCATTGAGTTGGAAATCTTCTCTGATAGATCTTTCAGGAATTGAGTGATCCACTCCAGGTCGGAAACATCCTCAGAAAATGTTCGCTCTTTACCGATCGACTTCCGGGTTCTGTGCGATTTTACCGCCCGGTTATCGATTGCCCGGGCAATCCTGTAGTAGTGATGGCCGGATTTCCCAAATTTTTTTACCAGGTCCACCTCATCCCATTGCTTCAGATCGGCACCCGTTCGGATACCGAGCGATTCCATCTTTCTCAGCGTAGCTTTTCCGACACCATAAAACTTACCAATCGGCAGCTGCTCAATAAATAGCTCTGCTTTTTTGGGATGAATAATGCTGAGGCCGTCAGGTTTGTCGAGATCAGACGCGATTTTTGCGAGAAACTTATTGAAAGATACCCCGGCTGAGGCTACCAGCCCGGTTGTATCAAAAATCTGTTCTTTAATCTCTTTGGCAATCAGCGTGGCCGATGGGTTATCCTTAAAGTTTTCAGTAACGTCAAGGTAGGCCTCATCGAGCGACAATGGCTCAACGAGATCCGTAAACTCAAAAAAGATCTCGCGGATCTGGTAGGATACCTCTTTATACACGTCAAACCGAGGCTTGACAAAAATAGCATGAGGGCACCGTTTCACTGCCTGGACGGCCGGCATAGCGGAGTGAATACCATATTTACGCGATTCATAACTTGCGGCTGCTACAACACCTCTGCCCTGCGGGGAACCTCCAACAACTACCGGTTTGCCACGATACTCCGGATGGTCGCGCTGCTCTACAGATGCATAGAAGGCATCCATATCGACATGAATAATTTTTCTGTTCTTTTTTTCAGTCAAAATGGAAATATTGAGCGGTAATGAGGTAATAAAATTTCATTTTTTGTACCTTAGAGCCGCGAGCAAGTTATTTGTAAAGATAAAGAATTAATTGAATGGAAGAGTTAAATGGAGTAACGATTTATTGGCTGATTTCAATCGGGCTGCTGGTCGGGTTTGTGATTGATCTCATCATGATGAAACGCGGTATTAGTTTGATAGGGAATGTGTTCTGGGGCGCAGTAGGATCTGTGATTATTGGCGTCATCATGATTGTACTGAATGTATTCGGTCCGCTCATTTATGCTGCTGTTGGTTCCATAGCGTTTCTTTTTCTGATAAATGTATTTAGCTTTGATCAGGAGCATAAAGACTCTGCCCGCGCAAACTAACCCCATCAGTCAACATCACCGTCGCCTTTGCAAACTGAGCAAAACCTACCGTCTCTGTCTGGTGCTGTCATATGGCTGATCCCATCTGATGCTGATGCAGCGCGCTTTCACAAAGAGATTGACCGGTTGTCCGATCGTTTTAAAACACCCCCTTTTTTACCCCATCTAACGCTCGGCCGGCTTACGAACAAGTACTCCAATACGGATTTCATCACCCCGCTAAAATCAATAACATCGGTTTCGGGAGATAATTATTACGCCTTTTTTGATTCGGTTACATGTACAGAGTCGCCCTATCAAAATCTGATAGTATCCCTAAAGACGTCGGAGAAGCTGGAGCACTTACAGTCCCGGATTGAGTCAGCCATACCTGGATATGCTCCTAAAGATGAATATCATATCAGCCTGATGTATGGAGATATATCCTGTGGTGATTTGCAGGACGAAATCAAAAGCCTGCCTGAAATATTTCCTGAAAAAATCTGCTTTTCAAAAATGAGCGCAGTTCAGCTGAATGGAAAGCCGGGGACGTGGCGTACGGTATGGGAGCAATACATTTAAGATCTATACGGAGTTAAATTTGGAAGTGGTTTTCAGAATTGCGAACCTTATCCATTGTCTGCCAATTAATTAAAACACCAGGATAGCTATGAAAGGATACAAATTTTATGAACAGGTAAACGCGGCATTCGATGAAGCAGCCGCCTATACTGATTTTGATAAAGGACTGCTGGGCCAAATGAAAATATGCAACGATGTACTGCATATCACATTTCCTGTAGAGCTGGATAATGGGAATTTTGAGGTTATTGAAGCCTGGCGAGTTGAGCATAGCCATCACAAGCTGCCTACAAAAGGTGGAATCCGATACAGTATGACGGTTAACGAGGACGAGACGATGGCTCTTGCTGCTCTTATGACATATAAATGTGCCGTTGTGGATGTTCCGTTTGGAGGCGCAAAAGGGGGAATAAAAATAGACAAGTCTAAATATTCAGAAAGTGAGCTGGAGCGCATCACGCGCAGATATGCATTTGAGCTAATGAAAAAGAACTTCATGGGCCCGGGTATTGACGTACCTGCACCTGATTACGGGACAGGAGCAAAGGAAATGGGCTGGATCCTGGATACGTTTCGTCAGATGAGCACAGATATCAACGCAGAAGGGTGCGTAACCGGTAAACCCATCGAGATGGGAGGCATTCGCGGGCGGACGGAAGCTACCGGGCGGGGCGTCTATTTCGGCATAAAGGAAGCCTGTGAGAATAAAGAAGACATGAAAGAGCTTGGGCTTGAGCACGGAATAGAAGGGAAGACATTCGTAATCCAGGGTCTTGGTAATGTCGGGTATCATACGGCGCTTTACATGATTGAAGCAGGGGCAAAAATGGTTGGTGTGGCCGAGATTGACGGCTCAATTTACAGCAGTAAAGGAATTGATCTTCAAAAGCTGATGGAATATAAACAAGAAACCGGAGGTGTTACCGGATTCGATGGAACCGATACTCTTGAGGAAAGCAGCTCGGTACTGGAAAGTGAATGCGATATCCTGATACCAGCTGCACTGGAGAATCAGATTAACGAAGAAAATGCATATAAAATAAAGGCTAAGATTATTGGTGAAGCAGCTAACGGCCCAACAACAGCCAAAGCCCACAAAATAATTAAAGAGCGAGGCTCCCTCATTATTCCTGATAACTACCTGAATGCTGGGGGTGTAACCGTGTCGTACTTCGAATGGCTGAAAAATATCCAGCATGTTCGGTTCGGCAGAATGGGAAAGCGGTTTGAAGAAAACAGCTACAAAAAAATTCTCTCAGTTATTGAAACCGTGTCTGACCGAAAATTTACAGAGGCCGAACTGGGGACTCTTGCAAAAGGTGGCGGAGAAGCTGAACTTGTCGATTCCGGGCTAGAAGAGACAATGATCAACGCCTATAATCAAATCAATGAGCTGAGGAAAAAACACGATGTTGATTTGAGAACGGCTGCTTTTATCAATGCAATTAACAAAGTAGGGCTTATTTACGGCCGCATGGGTATCTTTCCATAAGGAGAGACCAAAAAAAACCTCTGTAACTGTTCAGGGTTACAGAGGTGCTATGTTTAAAAAGTATGATATTAACCAAAACATCATGGCGACTGTACGGCCGATGTTGAGGGATAGTTACAGATTAATTCTCATTTTATTAAGCAATTGATTTCTTTCTACCTCATCATGTTTGTTCTCCCTGCAGCGATTATCGGTTTTTCCGTCTGGCTGGCTAACCGGGAGACCCGTATCGATGGATGAAGCCGCGCAAATTTCTGTCTCTGCTGACGGTTATGCAATAGGAGCGTTTATTGGCTATCTGGTTATCCTGATAGGTATAGGCGCTTACACCGCTCGATTTTCGTCACGCGGTATCAGTGAGTACTTTATCGGCGGACGAACGGTCAATCGGTATGTTGTTGCACTCTCGGCGGTGGTATCGGGTCGCAGCGCCTGGCTGCTGCTTGGCGTAACCGGAATGGCCTACACCATGGGACCGTCGGCAATCTGGGCGGTTCTCGGGTATATAGTTGTCGAACTATTTCTATTTCTCTATTACGCCAGGCGCCTCCGGAATTTTACAGAACAGCGGGACTGCATAACTGTCCCCGACTTTTTCGCCGCCCGTTTTGATGATAAAGACGGCTGGCTCAGAATACTGATCGTAACCATCTTTCTCATTTTCATGATTGGGTATGTTTCAGCACAGTTTGTTGCGGGTGGTAAAGCGTTTGCGTCGGGCTTTGGTATCAGCATGAACAGCGGAATTTTGCTTACCGCTGTTATTGTAGTGCTATACACTATTATGGGTGGATTTATGGCCGTCAGCCTGACGGATATGGTTCAGGCGGTGTTTATGATTCTGTCCCTCATTGTCCTGCCGTGGATCGCTATTGCCAATTTTGGCGGGTTGATGGAGATGCTGTCAGAGCTGGGCCGGATGGATATGATGTATGTGGATCCGTTTGCAATCTCGGTGGGTGCAGCCATCGGATTCCTCGGAATCGGACTCGGGTCGCCGGGAAACCCGCACATTCTGTCAAGATACATGTCGATTGATAAGTCCTCGCATCTGACAACGGTAGCCGTCGTCGGAACAATCTGGAATGTGTTGATGGCGTGGGGTGCGGTATTTATCGGTCTTGCCGGCCGCGCATGGTTCCCTGAAATTGATATGCTGCCTGCCGGTGACACCGAAAACCTGTTTCCGCTTCTTGCACGCGAACAGCTTCATCCCGTTCTGTTTGGTGTAGTTCTGGCGTCTATCTTTGCGGCCATTATGTCTACTGCAGATTCCCAGCTTTTGGTTGCCGCATCCAGTCTCGTTCGTGATATCTACGACAAACTGATTCATAAAGGCGACGAGATCCCTCAAAAACGCCTTGTAGGTCTCAGCCGAATCGTTGTGTTAATGCTTGTGGTTTTATCCCTTGGTTTCGGATATTTGGCGGAAGATCTCGTGTTTTGGCTGGTTCTGTTTGCGTGGGCCGGGCTTGGAGCATCAATTGGTCCCGCATCAATCCTGGCGCTCTTCTGGAAAGGCACAACCCGTACCGGGGTAATGGCGGGAATGGTGGCAGGTACTGCCGTTACAATTGGCTGGTACTTCACTCCGGCCCTCAGCAACCTGATGTATGAGCTTATCCCGGGGTTTTTGGCGGGGTTAAGTGTGACGTGGCTCGTAAGCCTGGTTACATCCCCGGCGCCCGATACAAAACGTGCATTCAGAGATATGTTTACAGAAGAGTAAACCAGTGCTGATCAGAAAAGAAAGTAAACGCAGGGTCTTGAATCAGACCCTGCAAGATGTAAATCAGGAAAAAAGCTTTTTAAAGAATTTCACAACGCCGCTTTTCTCGTCCTCTTTCTCTTTACCTTTTCTGCCGCCGCTAAGCTGATCAAACGTAGGCCGTGGCAATCCTTCCGGTTTGTCCTGGTTTTGCGTTTCAGGGCTTCTTTTCTTTTTCTTCCCTGACCGGCTCTTACTTTTGGTTTTACTTTTGCCGTTGCCCTTGTCCTTGCCTTTGTTAGGTTTGCCGGAACTCTTCTTGTTTTTTCCGTTGGAAGATTTCTTCTTATCTGTTTTCTTCTGCTGAACTTCTTTAGGTACAGGCAGCTCTTTCGGAGCGTATCCAAGACTACTGCAGATCTCCTTGATGTCGCCCCTGTCCTGTTTCGATACAAGCGACAGGATTTTGGTGGCTTTGCCATCACCGACAAGTTCAGCCCGTAGCTTGTATTCCTGAACTTCTTCAGGTACATCGTAATTGATGACCTTTGTAGCATGTTCCAGGCCGATATCATCAGCAGAAAGTTCACCGACAATCAGATGCTGAACGCTCCCGCTCTTGAACATCTCAAAACGCTCATTAAAAGTTTTCTCATCTACTTTATCGTGAACGCTCACTGCCCGCCGTCCGCTCTTCCGGAGTATTTTATAAAGCCGGTCTGCTGTTCGGCGTGATGCGGCAAAAATAACAACGGTATCGTCCTTATTTTCATCGAGATGAGCCATCAGGATGGAGATCTTAGATCGCGGCGGTACATTTATGTAGTACTGCGTAAGATCTTTTTTGATGACCTCCTTGGTCAGATTCGCTTTTTTAGGCTCCTCTTTTTCGCCGGGTTTCACAAGGCTGGGCTCATTTAAAAGCTTCTCTTCAGCTTCGCGCAGCTGCTTGCTGTCTTTCTCGGCCGTAAAGATTTTCTGGCACTTTTTATTGATGATACGCTGGGAAATCACATCAACAGGCAGGAAGTCTTCAACTTTGTCTGCCTGGTCAACGATCAACTCTTCCACTTCACGGAATACCATGCGGCCCGTTTCGAGGATATCGGCGAGACGCTTTGGTGTGGATATAATTATCACCGGACCGGCCGAAATGGTGGCCAGCTCATCTTTGATCTCTTTTTCCCCGGTAAGACAAGCGCTTTCGATACCTGCATGATATCCAATGGCCCAGATCCATTCATCGATCTCCTTTGCCCTCTCGGTATCGGAAGCCAGGATGATGGCACGAGTGCCCTGCCTCCGCTCCGATTTGGAGATAGCATTAAGCAGCGATAACAGATAGCCTAACTCCGGTTTCTCAGAAGATGTGGTGTTTATGACTAAATCGGAACCGGATTCTACTTCATTAAAAATTTTCTTTTGCAACGATGAGGGGCTTTCAATTTGAACATCTTTTAACCCCTTCAAAATATCAGAACTGAGTCGAAATTGATGAAACGACAACTTTCTACCTCTTTCCTTTTAGATCAAAATTTCAATTAACAAATCTCAGAAATATAAAAAAACAATGTATCATATAAGAATTATCGTACTAATGTAACGAAAAAGATAAAAGGTTGTTACCGTTTAATATCACTATCCGTAAAAACAGTACTTCAAGCAGGTTTATATACCGTTTTGTTTTATTGGTGTGTTTGAACGCTATTTGACCGGAATCATTTATACATGTATATAGATGGTAGTAAATCACTTAACCAATTTATCTGAATACGATGTCAAAGAGAATCGCTTTTTTTTCCGACGGATCAGATTTAATAGAGCATTTTGATCTTGATGATTCGGGTGAGGCTATTTTTGAAGCTCACTACAATATTGCACGAGGACACCATATTCCTGTTATCAGTTCCGGGGATGAAGGCTACAATATTACCCGGCTTCGATGGGGAAAAGATTTTGAGAAAGATGCAGAGCCACCCGAGGTTCTTACTGTAAACGAGATTAAAAAGTTAGATAGCGGGGCAGTGGAACGCGCTGTCATTCCGGTCAGCGGATTTTATATCTGGAAGCACGACCGCGAAAATGATCATCCGTTTTTCGTGAGGAAAATCGACAATTCACTTCTGTTTGTTGCCGGATTTACGCACAGGGATGAAGTGAATGATTTTACATATGTCGAGATGCTGATGATGGAGTCAAACACACTTATACAGCCTATCACAACTAAAATGCCACTCATACTAAAGCGAGATCATGCCAAAGCATGGCTGAAAGGGGAGATTGATGCGGAATCCATTCATCAAAAAGCAAAGTCAGAATTTCTGATTACTGACCTAACGGTGCACCGGGTCTCAAAAGATCTCAGCGACGTCTCAAAGAACGACGAATCACTTATCCAACCCATTCCAAAATAAATACCAGGGTAAATATCAGTCCTGTGAATATCAAAGAGGATGTTTTTGGAATAAGACCAGAAATTTCAAACTTCCGATAACCGATAACCGATAACCGATAACCGATAACCGATAACCGATAACCGATAACCGATAACCGATAACCGATAACCGATAACCGATAACCGATAACCGAATACCCGATACCTCACTCAGGCTTGGTGCCGGGTTTGCCTTCAATTTGATTCTGATATATCCGCAGCGTTTTATACGCAAAATCAATGGTGTCCTCTTTATCGATTGCATCCAGGATATCTTCCCAAATCATCTGGTTGATCCCGCGGCGGCGCCTTGGATTGCTAAGATGCCGAATCGTCATTTTAATGCCATCATCAACCACGTCTGTGTACACGATAGGCGTTAAGTTCCTGTAGTGGATAAGATACGATTTTGAAGCTCTTTTTACTTGCTGCTCAGCATCGCTGACATAGTCCATTAAATGACTGTTTGTAATCTCTTCAAGCAGGTTCTTTGCTCTCCTCCAATCGCTTTCGAAAGTAAATACAACCGCAATTTCATTCCAGATAAACTCAAAATCGCTGGTATAATTGGCGATCGATTCGCTGAAAACAAGGTGGTTCGGAATATGTATGACCCGCCCGGTGCTTTGGTCGGCGTGTACCCAGTTTCCGATCTCAAGGATGGTAAACTTAAAAAACCGGATGTCAATAACATCACCTTTGTGACTCCCGACTTCAATGCGGTCACCTAGATTAAATGGTTTCCGCCATACAAGAAATATCCAACCTGCAATATCTGTGACAGGGTCTCTGAGAGCAATAGCAAGGCCGGCTGATAAAAGTCCGAGAAAGGTCGCAAGAGATCCAAGCGCTTCAATCCACGTGCGCCCGATTAGCAGCAACCCTATAAATACGAGCGTGTAGGTGATGTTTTTCCGCCACCGGTAGCGTGATGCGGTTTGCTCAACCTGTTTGTCAACAATGCGAACAAGGGCAAGCCTGACCAGTATAAGGACAAGAATAATGAGGGCTGTTTCTATTAAGTTGCTAACCTGCAGGGAGGTGCCTGAGAGGGTTCGCTGTAAGTAATCCTGGAATTCAGCCATTTGTTTTGGTCGGGGGTTGTTTAAACATCAACAGGGAGCAGTTCTTTTATGAGTTCTTGCTTTGTTAAAACATTAAATAGTGATATTTTGCAATTCTACAAAAAATAAGGAATTTATTAGTCAGTCATGTTATACGGAATTATCATCACATTTATCATTTTGATCGCCTTTTTGCTTGTTGTTGTAATTTTGCTGCAACCGGGCCAGAAAGAAGGGCTCACAGGCGGCCTTGCTGCCGGGATGGCCGGAGGCGCCGCAATGGGAGCACGTCGAACCGCAGATCTGCTATCGAAAACAACGACCATACTTGCCACACTTTTTCTTTTGCTCAGTGTCGCAGCTAATTTCGCAATTGATCGGGGTGATGGAAATCAAAGCACGATTCAGCAGCAGGCAATACCCGGAGAGATGAATGATGATTTTAATCTGCCGTCAGAAACTCAGCCTGCCATTCCGCAGCAGCAGGACGATACTCCGAATCAGGAAGAGAATTAATATTTGAACGGCTGAGGCATTTGTATTCTCAACCCTGAAAATGTTGTTGCATTCATTATAAAGTAAAGAGCCCGGAATCACATCCGGGCTTTTTTATTTTCCGGATGTATGCTGGCAGATTTTCTTGAGAAGAGGTCTCACGGAACTGTTCGTTAAGATGGCGAGTCGGGGCTATGACCGTTTTGGGATCCATTTTTCACCACATCATATATGAGGTACGGTGGAATGTTCAGCATTTCCATTTCTATATCATAATTCCCAAACACTTCCATCACAGGCTTTTTAAGGTGTCCGCTGGTTTGATATGCCAGAAATTTCCCGCCCTCCTTAAGTATGTTTTTGGTCGCTTTCAATACAATGTTTTTCCTCTCTTTATCGAGGAATGAGAACGGGATTCCGGAGAGAACGTAGTCAATATTCCCCATGTCTTTATCACCAATTACCGATTCAACATCGCCTGCCAGGATATTGTTAACAGTAACGCGCGAATCATTAATTGTCTCTTCCAGGTGGCTGGCAAAATCTTCGTTTGCCTCTATCAGGATCAGGCGGCTGTCCTCTGACATTTTATCAAGAATAAAGCGAGTAAAGACGCCATCGCCTGGCCCATACTCCACGAGCACAAAATCTTTTGTGAAGTCGATGTGGTTACAAACTTTTTTTACACAGCGAATGGATGTTGGAATGATAGATGCCACATCACGATCCTTAATAAACGTTTTAAAAAAATCGATTTTACCCATGGGTATTAATTCTTATCAGAGTTCTTCTTTTAGTTTTTCAATTTGATCACGAATTCTGGCGGCTTCCTCGAATTCCATGTTTTTAGCCGAATGAAGCATTGATTCACGTAGATAATCGATAAATTTATCCTTGCTTTCAAATGTAACTTCTTTCATGGCCGGATTAGCCTTGTACTGGATGCCCTCCTCGGCCACCTTAACAACTTCAAGATAGTCATCTTCCTGCTTATCACCACTATCCAGGTCAAAACTGCGGTTGGAGATAAGTGACGGATCTACAAGCGGCTTGAGTTCTTTTTTAATTGTTTGAGGCGTGATTCCGTGCTCCTCGTTGTACTCTTTTTGAATTTTGCGCCTCCGGTTCGTCTCCTCCACAACCTTCTGAATGCTGTTCGTCATCTTATCAGCATACAAAATAGCTTTACCTCCGACATTACGGGCCGCTCGTCCAACAATCTGGAAGAGCGATGTCTCGGATCTCAGGAATCCCTCTTTGTCCGCATCAAGGATAGCTACCAGGCTAAGCTCAGGTATATCAATTCCCTCACGCAACAGGTTAATCCCGACTAGCACGTTAAAATCACCGCGCCGAAACTTGTAAAGCACTTCCACACGCTGCATCGCATCGAGCTCACTGTGCATGTAGGCTGCGCTGATGCCAAGTCCTTTCAGGTATTCACTCAGCTCTTCACTCAGACGTTTAGTAAGCGTTATACAAAGGACGCGTTCATTTTTCTTGACGCGTTCCTGTATTTCGTCCAGCAGATCATCCACCTGGTTGCCAAGCGGACGCACCTCAATCTCCGGCTCCATCAACCCGGTTGGCCGAATAATCTGTTCAACATATACACCGTCAGACTGTTCTAGCTCGTAATCTGCGGGTGTAGCGCTCACAAAGATTGCCTGATTGATAAGTGTTTCCCACTCCTCAAATGTCAGGGGCCGGTTGTCCAGGGCTGAAGGGAGCCTGAAGCCGTGTTCAACCAGCTCAATTTTGCGGGATCGATCGCCGCCATACATCGCCCCGATTTGCGGGACCGTCTGATGGCTTTCATCAACCACAAGCAGAAAGTCGTCAGGAAAATAATCGAACAGGCAGTAGGGGCGCTCACCCGGTGTTCTGGCACTCAGGTAGCGGGAGTAATTCTCAATTCCTGAGCAGTAACCAATCTCCTGCATCATTTCGATGTCGAAAGTCGTGCGCTGTTCAAGTCGTTTTGCTTCAAGAAATTTTTGTTCATCCTTCAGCACATCAATCCGCCAGTACATCTCTTCACGGATTTGCTCAATGGCCTCTTCAAGCCGTCCTTTCGATGTTACGTAGTGAGAAGCCGGGTAAATCCGGAATTCCTCAACAGTATTTAAAATATTACCGGTGTCAACATCAAAAATCTCCAGGTTTTCGATTTCATCTCCCCACATCGACACCCTGAGGCCCTCCTCGGAATAGGCGGGATAAATGTCTACAACGTCACCGCGCACACGAAATGTACCGCGTGTAAAATCGCGGTCACTGCGCCTGTAATGCAGGTCTACAAGGTCATAAAGCAGTGTGTTCCGTGGGATGCTCTGCCCGGTTTTAAGCGTTACGATCAGTTTTTCATACTCAGAGGGCGAGCCGATGCCGTATATACAGCTGACAGACGAAACGATGATTACATCCTGCCGGCCCGACAATAGTGAGCTGGTTGCCCTCAGCCGGAGTCGCTGAATCTCTTCGTTAATGGACAAATCTTTTTCAATAAACTTATCCTGGCTGGAGATGTACGCCTCGGGCTGATAGTAGTCGTAGTAAGAGATGAAAAACTCAACCCGGTTTTCCGGAAAAAAGTCACTGAACTCGCGGTAAAGCTGTGCCGCGAGGGTTTTATTGTGACTCATTACGAGCGTGGGTTTTTGCACATTCTCAATCACTCCGGCTATAGACCGGGTTTTTCCGGAACCCGTAATCCCCAGAAGTGTTTGAAATTTGTCATTATGCTCAATTCCCTGCGTCAGCTCTTTGATAGCGTTTGGCTGATCACCGGCAGGTTCCCAGGGTGAGTGAAGATTAAATTTTGACATATCATGAAAAGATAGGCATAAGGATCTCGTATGTAAACAAAATTTCTGTTAAATCATTTCTAAAGAGATGTTATCTTAAAAATCATACAAAATTAAGAAATGAAGTAATAAAAGCGCTTCCTATTCGCTATCTTTATTTCATCAAATAAACGAATGATTTAAATCATGGCAATTCATCATCAGAAACGTGACGCATGGATTGCTCTGTGATACACTAAGGCCAACGTTTTTAAGCAAACCCAAATAACAGAGTATGACACTTGTAGACATGAAAATGCCGCCACTCACCAAACTGACAGAAGATGAACAGATGCTGAAAGAGGCCGCCGCAGATTTTGCGGATACGGTTATTCAGCCTAAAGTTCAGGAGATGGAGGAGGCTGCCAAGCTCGATCCGGATCTTATTAAACAGTTTTTTGAAATGGGGTTGATGGGTATTGAGGTTCCTGAGAAATACCAGGGTGGCGGTGGTACATTTATGATGAGCATCGTTGCAATTGAGCAGATTTCACGGGTTGATGCATCCGTTGGTGTCTTTATGGATGTGCAGAATACACTGGTTAATAACGCATTTCTGCGATGGGGTTCAGATGAAATCAAAGAGCGATTTCTCCCCCAGCTGGCAACAGAAAAAGTTGGGGCATACTGCCTGTCTGAAGCCGGATCGGGAAGCGATGCTTTTGCGCTGAAATGTTCAGCAGAAGAAGATGGTGACTCCTACATTCTTAACGGCACAAAGCTATGGATTACCAACGCCAATGAAGCCGATGTTTTCCTTGTATTTGCAACGATAGATCCGGGTGCCGGCTACAAAGGTATCACTGCCTTCATCGTAGAGCGGGATATGGAGGGATTTTCTGTTTCTAAAAAGGAGAATAAGCTTGGAATCCGGGCCAGCTCAACCTGCGAAATCCTGCTTGAGGATGTTCGTGTTCCCAAAGAAAATGTCCTGGGTGAGGTGGGCAAAGGATACAAGGTGGCTATCGAAACCCTTAATGAAGGACGTATCGGCATCGGTGCGCAAATGATTGGTATTGCCCAGGCGTCGCTCGATGCAGCGCTGTCCTACACGCAGGAGCGCAAGCAATTTGGCCAGGCCGTATCGGATTTCCAGGGTGTTCAGTTTCAGCTGGCACGTATGGCCACTGAGCTAGAGATGGCTCGCCTTCTTGTTTACAATGCAGCACGCCTGAAGGAAAATGATCAGCCGTTTCTTAAAGAAGCGGCCATGGCAAAATATTACAGTTCTGAAGTGGCTGAAAATCTAAGCTCCATGGCAATTGACCTATACGGCGGTTACGGCTACGTAAAAGAATATCCCGTTGAGAAATATTACCGCGACTCTAAAATCGGCAAGATTTACGAGGGGACGTCTAATATGCAGCTCAACACGATTGCTAAAATTTTATTGAGGTAGTAGCCGGCTGGCAGAAACAAAATCTTCCCGGTTGTCCTGCAGGCGTTTAAAGTGGTCTGCAGGACGTTTAAATTATATAGTGCGCTAATTTCAAAAAAATTTCAAAATCAGGAATGATTCTGAAAGAAAAGAATGTTCCGTTGTGATATAGACGTGAGTGAGCATCACTTACACTGTTCTATCTGGATTTATTAATAAATAAGTACTCTCATTTTATGGATCAGAATATCAAGAATATCATCGAAAACGATATTAAAGATCAAGAGACAGCAAACAAATTACGGGACTATATTTCAGACCTTCAGCGGCAAAAAGCAGACGCTGAAAAATCACTCAACCTTCTCGAAAACGCTATTAGAAGTGATTACGACTCAATAATTATTACTACCCTGGAGCTTGATAAGCCGGGCCCCGAAATTGTGTATGTAAATGACGGATTTACCCGTATGACGGGTTACTCACGGGAAGAAGCGATTGGGAGTACGCCTCGCATGCTACAAGGCGAAAAGACAGATCGCGCTGTCCTGGACAAGTTAAGAAGGCGCCTCAAAGATGGGCATTCATTCTTTGGGCATACCGTAAACTACAGGAAAGACGGAACAGAATTTATTAATCAGTGGGATATTCATCCGCTCACCAACAATGAAGGCGAAATCACCCACTGGGTATCGTACCAGCACGATATCACTGAAAGGAAACGATCTGAGAAGCGTGTTGTTGATGCCAATATGGAATTTGACAAGCTTACTGAAGAGTCGAAAAAGACACTGGTGGATCTTGACGAACAAGGCAATATTGTAACGTCAAATAAAGCGTTCAGAGATCTCGTCGGATTTGATAATGAAGAGCTGAAGAAAAAGAAAATATGGGAGCTTCTCTCAGACCCCCATGTAGAAGCATTCCGGCATAAATTTGACGTCTTTAAACCGAGTGATTTCGACGATTCAACATTCAAACTGTCCGTTGTAAATAAAAAAGGCAATGAGATTGAAGTTGAGGCCAAATCTCGTGTGCTTTCGTCCAACGGGCAAAAAATCGCTCGTGTTGCATTTCAAAATAAGTCGTTGCAGAAACGCATAATGAATATGCTGGCAACCCGGGATAAAGAGTATGATCGCATGTTTGACCAATCGAAAGATTTCAATTACAAGCTATATCCTGCTACCGGGAATGAGTACAAGTTCGATTACGTAACGGATACATTCTCTGAGCTTACCGGTATTGCTTCTTCCGAGATACAGAAAACGGAACTGACCGACTTTATTCACCAGGACGACTTACAGAAAGTACTTAATCACTTTGAGACCGTACTGGACGGTAAACCGAATACCGAGCAGTTTCGTATTAAAACAAAAGAAGGCGATTACGTTGAAGTGATCGACTATGCCAAACCGGACTGGGATGCAGATAAAACCGAGGTGAAGGCTATTAAAGGAGCAACTTCAACTGAAGTCTCATCAGAAAAAAAAGCATAAAGTGCCCCTGATTTCGTTTCTGCATTAAGAATTAGAAAAGCGCCGGCCTGTTCCGGCGCTTTTTATTTCAGGTATGCTCTCTTTAACAATGATGCACGGGCGCGTCAGTTTTATTGAAAGATCCCGTCATTCCGGGAAAAATTGCCTATTTTAACAATCAACAGCAGACTAAATACAGCAACAGAAGCATCATGGATATTCAGGAAAAACAAGATCGCATTATTCGGGAATTTCAGGCGCTGTCTGACTGGCAGGAGCGCTATAAGCATATCATTAAGAAGGGGCAGAAACTCCCGGCACTTGATGAAGAGCATAAGGTAGAGGATAACCTGGTTCGCGGGTGTCAGTCACAGGTCTGGCTGGTAACTGAATTTGAAGACGGCAAAGTCAAATTTCGGGCCGACAGTGACGCCGCCATCACAAAGGGGCTGGTTGCACTGATGGTTAATTTTTATTCTGATGAAGAACCAGATACGATTTTGTCTACAAGCCCCGATTTCATCAAAAAAATCGGCATGCAGGAGCATCTTTCGCCAACACGGTCGAACGGACTGGCATCGATGATCAAGCAGATGAAAATTTATGCAATGGCATATAAAGCCAAAATGGCGAGCCAGGAGTAGTTTCCCGGTCTGAGAGGTTGAGAAACGGTGCAGTCTATGCACATCACATACTCCATTTTAATTTATTCTGTTTAAGGGTATCTTGTCTGACCGATTGTATATCAAATAAATTATTATCTATAAACCGATATTTTTATGAATTATAAATCATTCAAAATT
>Ga0209949_1000661_pt1 | contig 17781 bp, 10 predicted proteins | sample SalPonC_black_MG_FD_185711 | JGI IMG/M metagenome (GOLD analysis project Ga0209949, IMG submission 185711) | Salt pond soil microbial communities from South San Francisco under conditions of wetland restoration - Salt Pond MetaG... | ecosystem: Environmental > Aquatic > Marine > Intertidal zone... | reverse complement strand
ACCGGCTGGTGTTCCGCTCTTGGTAACAAATACGGTTCCTTCGCAATCATCGGCAAATAGAGCGGCGATGTCTGCTTCGGAAGGCCCTGCGGGTATTTCATCGAAGCAAGCATTGATGCCGGATTGATCGCTGGGGATGGTGCCATTTAGTTTAGGTGCTGTATTATCCGTAATAATAAAATTCTCAACGCAAGTTTCACTAGGTTCTCCAGCATCTAAAATACCATCCATATCCAAATCATCCCAAATAGTATAAGTACGGGTGACCCTAATCCCTTTAGGATCTCCAGCACACAAAGAGCCAGTTACTGAATCGTCTACATCAAAACCAAGCTGTACACATACTGTATAGTCAGAGAAAGCCTCTCCAACTGTCTTTGGAGAGGGCAAAGCCGAAATAGAGCAACCCTCGATGGTTTGAACAGCGTCGCTGAGGTTACAAGTCGCTGAAAAAGTGCAGCAAGTTCCTACCGTTACTGATTTCGTTTCTGTATCAGTGGATGATCCATCGGATACGGTAAGTGAAACTGTTTTCGTCCCTCCGGAGGAATAGGTGACAACATGAGGCCCTGCTGTGTTAGCATTGGTGGGGTTGGCGCCGGCGCCAAAATTCCAATTGTAGGTATAGTTGCCCGAACCGCCGATAGTAGTATTGGTGTAGGTGACAGTTTCAAACTGTTCTCCAGCGCATTCTTTAGTATATTCAAAGTTCGCAACTAACGGAATGGTTACAGTGATCGGTCCAAATGTCCGGCATTTTGATTTTGTGGTATTCGAACAGTCAAGAGAACCACCCGGGCAAACCGAACCAGCGGCGGTGCCCCAAAATACCAGTGTGTTTTCTAAGGATACATTAAAGTCACAGCCCCAGGTAAAAGTTTGTGGAGCTGGGATACAAACAGATATAGAGGCCCCCGGTGACAGGGAAATATCGAAGCACTCTGATACTGTAAAGGAAGAAGAGCCAGACGTTACCGTCCCGGTCAAGTAAATTCCATTGCGGTCGCTACCAGTCGTATTTTTGAATGTGACGCAAACATAGGTGGTAATAGGAGGATTATCACAGTCGCTGGACTGCAATCTGGTGCCAGCTTCATCACTTGCCAAAAAAACTTCAAGGATATCGATATCATTGGCCGTACAGTTTGCACCATCCGGTGGTGGATAGCAGGGGTGAACCTGAGCTTTCAAACTGTTAGAATTTACCAACAGGGCAAGAAAGAAAAATACACCAAGAGATAACTTTAAAAGTTGCTTGCTGGATAAATATTCTAATATAATTTTTAAAGGTGTCAAGGAAGTAGCAAGGGAGCCCTTATTGGTTTTTTGGTCGCTATTCAGAAAGTTAATGCTCCCCATCGAAAACAGTATGGGCAGCAAAATCCCGACATTCACACGCAGCGTACTGAATGCCCGGTGACAGTATTTTTTTAAGTTCCGATTCAAGTTCATTTGAAAAATTTTTAGGTGAAACTGAGGTTGTGTTCCGGTGGAAAGCTCCGCCGGGGCATAGCAATACCAGGATGGTCCGCGCCGTCAGGGCGCGCCATTGAACCGCGCCGGTAAAGTGGCGGCAGGTTCAGGTTACAAGCTTACCTATATGGTGGCGGCAGGTTGAAAAGTACCATTGGGGTTTAGTTTATTGGTTAAGAGAAACTGGAAAATTCTATTTGCGATACTTTCGTATTCGGAAAAGAAAGAATGGAGGAGGATATAGAATTTCGGGAAAGTGTATACTTGTTGTCATAGTCTTGGTTTTTTTGGTTACGGAACGCAAACTATTCATCTGTATGGATGAATAGGTCAGGTTTTGGATAGTACAAAAAAGGAATGCTTGCTGCATTTCTTTTTTGTAGTTCAAGGGATATGTATAAAGGTGGGGGGAAGCATAAGTAAAAGAAGCTTTTTACTTATGCGCTCTATATTTTCAAAAATAAAAAAAAATAATACATGGTGCAAAATAATATTCAAACAAACAAAAATAAAAAGGCCCATCGCTTTTGGATGGGCGATGGGCCGTTCTATCTATCAGCACATTATAACAAGAGGAGCAGCTTACTTGCTGACAATAAATTTCTCCTGCTTGACGGTGCTATCTCCAACTTGCAGCGTGACGGTATACACGCCGCCCTGCACGTTGGCGAGATCTAAAGGAATGGGCTGACCGGGAATGGCATCCCATTCCACTTCGTATACCACATGACCCATCAGGTTGATGATCCGCAATTGACCTTCCTGGCCGCTGAAGTCGCTGAGGTTGAAAAATACCTCGTTATGACTCGGGTTCGGGAACACCTTGATGGCGCCGCTCTGAGGGGTAAGAGCAGATTGTTCGAGGTCTTTTCCGGCCTGTTTGTCCTCCTGCAGCGGGTTTGGTTGCTGTGTTTCCTCACCGACCAGCAGAACCTGTTCGGCGATGCTGCTGTTGCCGCAGGCGTCGATGGCTTCCCACAGGCGGGTGATTTGCTCCACGCCTTCGGTGCAGAAACCGGATGCCGGCTGGCTGTCGAGCAGCGTAAGGGTAACGGCCGCATCACAGTCGCTGAGCAGCGGAGTGGGCAGTACCTCGGCATCGCAGGCTACGGTTTGACTCAGGCTTTGCTCATCAAATACCGGTGCTTCGGTATCGACCAGTTGCGCGATAAAGCTAAAGGCGCCGGTATTGCCGCAGTTATCGGTAGCCGTGTAAGTGATCCCGACGCGGTACAGGAATCCGTCTTCCAGGCAGTTGCCTGTTTCGAGCAGCTCCATCTCGGTTTCATGGCTGAGGTTAGACTGGCAGAAGTCATAGACGTTGACCATCAGCTCCGGCAAACCGTATTCGAGTCCGCTGTTGCAGTCGGTAGAGAATGTGACGGTTGATCCGTTGCTGATAAATTCGCCTTCCTTCGTTGCCACCCGGATGTAAGGAGCGAAGGTGTCATCGTAGGTAATGTACTGCTCGTGGCGGGTGCCGTTGCCGCATTGATCGTAAGCGACCCATGTGCGGACGATGCGGGTGCCGCCTGCAAAGCATTCCTCCTGACGCTCGCCCTGATAGGTCAGGCTCACCTCACCGCCGCAGTCATCGGTAGCGTAGATGTTGTCAGGGATGGGCGGCGCCTCCGCCGCACAGGTATCTGCCGGCAGATTGTGAATCGTAGGAGGCGTATTGTCGACAATGATCAGGTTCAAGGAAAGCGAAGTGCGGTTGTCACACTGATCGGTAGCCTGCCAGGTGATGCGGTAGGCCGGGTCGGAACCGGAGAGGGAGCAGAGGTTCGGTTCCCGGAGCTCGTCTACTACGATGTTCACGCCCGGATCCTTGTCGCAGTCGTCGGTAGCAGTGATCAGGCCGGCATCGCTGCGCAGGTTTTCGAAGGCGCCGCAGGAAACCGTGATGGTGTCCCCGTCGGCCAGGCCGGCGTACTCAGGTTGCTGGAATGACAGGCGGGGAGCCGACTGATCGGTGATCTTGGCGATGACCTCGAAGGTGTTGTTCCAGCCGCATTCATCTTTGGCCAGCCAGGCAATCCGGTGTAACTCGTAGTCCTGCTGAGTACAGAGCGGTGCGCTGATGCGCTCGTGGGATTTGCTCAGTGTGAGCTGACGGGAGCAAACGCTTTCCGCGGTAACCAGATCCTCTCCGTTGATCAGTTGCGCGAGGCCGGCGCAGTCGGTGCTGAGGGTATCGCCACTGGACAGGCCCTGGAGTTGGGGCGCGACCACTGTCATGACTGGCACGGCGTTGCTACGGGTTACGGTGATAACCTGGGTGAAGGTTTCTCCTTCGTTTCCGCAGCCGTCGGTCGGTGTCCAGATACGGGCAATTCTGTATTTCGGATCGCAGATCGGATCCAGGTAGCGCTGTTCGTAGTGTACTTCGCCGCCGCGGCCGTTGTCGAGCAATGACAGGCTGGGCACTTCCGGAATATTTTCACAGGTCGTTTCTACCACCGGCGCAGGCATTTCGGCAATACTGGGCGCCGTGGTGTCGACCACGTCGAGGAAGACGGTAAAGCCGGCTTCCTGGCCACAGGCGTCGGTTGCCGTCCAGGTGAGTTCCCAGCGCTGTAGGTAGCCTTCGCTGCTGCAGGCCTCGAGGTCCTCCAGGAGGGTAGCGTCAAAGGAAATATCCACCGGCTGATTTTCATCGGTTGCGATGATATCCGCGGCGCTAAAGGAAACGGGATCCCATTCCGGATCCTGGAAATTGGCCTCTACGGTGAGGGTGCTTCCCTCACCGATACCCTCCAGTTGCCCGTTAGTGGTAATTACGGGAGCTTCCGTGTCGACGGTTACCTGAATGGTTTGGGTGCAGGAAACCGTATTGCCACAGTTGTCGGTGGCCTGGTAAGTACGGATAATCGTTTCGATTTCGCCGTTGCCGGCCGGCTGACCGGAAGTTTCATCGGCAACCCAAGCTACGTCCAAGTTGTACTCCAGCCCGCAGTCACTGACGATGGAGCCGCCGGCAAAATCCTTAGCCGGGAAGGGCTCGGAACAGTCGACAGCCAGATCGGGCGGGCAGGTCATTACGGGCGCCTCTTCGTGTCGCAGGGTGATGACGGCCTGGCAGGTGGCAATACGTCCGGTCGGTGTTTCGTGGGAGAAGATGACGATCTGCTCCGTACGGCAGTCGCCGCCGTTGAAACGCTGGAAGTCATAATCATTGCTGACTGCAGGCTGGTCTTCACAGGAGTTAAGTATATCTACATTATCGAGCCAGGCAGCGATTTTGGCGTCCCGCTCAGGATCCGCGCAGCTGACTTCGAGGGAGGCCGGGCAAACCAGCTTTACCTTTGGTTCCATGACGTCGACGGCGCAGACTGAACGACAGCCATTAACGTCGGTGACGGTAACGCTATAGGAGCCTGCGCTCAGGTTTTTGATTTCCCGGGTAGTTTCGCCGTTGCTCCATTCATAGGTAAAGGGCTCCACGCCGCCGGAGGTCATGACAAAGAGGGCGCCGTCACTGGCGCCTTCACAGCTGGCATCGTTAGCGTTCATCGCCCAGCAGGCAAACTCCTTGATACCGTCGCTGATGCGTACATCGCAGGTAGTGGTGCAGCCGATAGCGTCCGTAACCGTTACTTCGTGGATACCGGGAGAGAGATTTGTTGCAATTTTGCCGGTCTCTCCATTATCCCATTCAAAGGTGTAGGGCTGTACGCCACCGATGGGAAACACCTCAGCGCTTCCGTTGCTGTTGCCTTTGCAGGTGACGTCCTGGATGATGTCAACGTAACAGGCGAGCTCGGCAGCTTCCCCGATTTTTACCAAACAGATCGTAGTGCACTGCAGTTCGTCCGTGACGGTGACGCTGTGTTCCCCCCGGGTAAGTTGGGAAGCAGTAGCCGTGGTTTCCCCGTTATCCCACAGATAAGTGTAGCCGCCGTTACCGCCGCTGGCGACAACGGTAGCGCTGCCGTTATTCTCTTCCTTACAGCCGACGGGAATAACATCCGTGATTTCACAGGAGAGCCCTTCCAGCGGTGCTGTAATGTCGATCGAACAGGTGCTCGTGCATCCCAGTCCGTCGGTGACCGTGACCGTGTGCTTACCGGCGGAAAGCATGGAGGCGGTAGCGCCGATTTCGCCGTTATCCCATTGGAAATTATAGCTTCCATTACCGCCGCTGGCTACGACCGTGGCCTGGCCGGTGGCTTCACCGAGGCAGTTAATAGGCCTGGTATCACCAATTTCGCAGATGAGTGGCGCAGGCTCTTCCAGCGTAACGCTGCAGACGACGGAGCAGCCTTCGGCGTCCGTGACGGTTACTTCGTGCAGGCCGGCCAGCAGTTGGGTAGCGGTAGCGGTAGTTTCGCCGTTGTCCCACAGGTAGGTATACCCGCCGTTGCCTCCCTCGGCGGCGACGGTGGCCTGGCCGTTGCTTTCTGCATCACAGCGGATCTTTTTCACGTTGCTGATGGAGCAGGAAAGCGGGCTGGGACTTTCGATATTTACGGTACAGGTCACGATACAGTCGTTGGCATCGGTGACGGTAACCTCGTGCGTACCTGCCAAAAGCTGGGTGGCGGTAGCGGTGGTTTCGCCGTTGTCCCAGAGGTAGGTATAGCTGCCGCTTCCTCCGGAGGCATTTACGGTAGCGCTTCCGTTCTGATCACCCGCGCAGGTGACCGGCCGTATATTTTCAATTCCGCAGGTAAGTGCTTCCGGCTGATCGACGCTGATATCGCAAGTCATGCTACAACCGTTGGCGTCGCGGACTGTAATGGTGTACGTACCGGTGGAAAGACCGGAAAAGTTGCCCGAAGATTGAAAGTCGCCTTCGTCCAGGCTGAATTCATAAGGAGCGCTTCCACCGCTGACATTGGTAGTGACTTCACCGTCTTGGCCACCGAAGCAGGAAGCGGCCTTGGCGCTGCATTCCAGTGCCGGCATTTCGTTGACCTTGAGTTCCCGGCAGCAAAGAGTTTCACAGCCCTGTTCATCAGTTACGGTTACGCAGTAAGTGCCCGCAGCACTGATATTTCCTGTCGAGGGGCCGTCGGCTGTAAAATCCCCCGGGCCTTCCCAGCGGTAGCTGTGGGTAGCGGATTCGGGAGAGACCTCCACTTTAAATACGGTGGACTCGCCTTCGCAGATGACATCGGGGCCCTTGATCTGGCAGGTGAGTATAGGTACATTCTGGCTGACCACACGGGTGACGCTGGCGAACCACCAGGTATTAAGGGTGCTTTTGTCCCCGTAGCCGGTTGTGAGTGCATCGTTGAGGGTCGTGCAGCTCTGGTTGGGTTCGAAGTTGGTCCAGGTGCGGCAATTTTCGGTGCGGCATTCGCAGCCGCCGCGGCCGTCGAGGGGCTGGCCGGTGCCGGGCGCCTCGTTGATATTGCGATCGTCCCAGTAGAGCACATTGGTCAGGCTCATATCACCGCATTGCGGTCGCACGGCTTCTACGCAAAAGCCGTTCTTCAGGAACTCTCCGTCATAGACGGCCCAGTTCTGAACCCCTTGCGTATAGACGTAAATGAGGTCAACCTGCTCGCCGAATTCGAAAGAGGAGCCGTCGCCTTTCATGCCGTCCCAGGAGATGCATTTGCTGAGTGGGCCATCCGGTTCGAAGCAGTGGACGAGGATGACATCTTCCGATTCGGGGTCGAAGCGGCCGTTTTGGTTAAAGTCGAGGATAATGTCGACCTGACCGGGGCGGGTGACGCTGACCTCAAGGCAGTAATTGCCGTCGGCATCACAGTTGATCGTGCCGGCGCCGTTAACGGCGCCGCACTCTCCGTCGGGAAACACAGCGCGATCGGGTTCGTGGAGAAATATTTTATGTTGGGCGGCATTATTGGTGGCGTTGACGCCGGGGATAGATTTGCGGTCTTCCGCAAAATTATCGCTAGTACCGGGGCCGGTGGTGTTAAAGGCCACGGTGAAGGCCAGTCCCTGGAATCCGGAATCGGTGAAATCGATTTTGGAGACGAAACCATCGGCGGTGTAGGAATACAGGGTGCCGTTAAATTTACGGTCCCATCCGCATTCTTTCGGATTGGTGCCGTCTTCCACAGGGGTGCGCAGGGCCCAGTTTCTGGACCACACACGGCCGGTTACCGGGCTGTCATCCCGGGTAACCGTAATATCCCAATAGCCAATCAACACCTTGGGGTCGCCATCTATGCCGTAGTCTTGAAATTCGATATAATAATCGCCGGCCTGACCGGGCAGGAATTCGAAAACACGATCCATCTGATTGCCGTTGGCGGGGTTGGGCGCCATCAGGCCGGTACTGTAGGCGCCGAAGGCAGCGTCATCCCAGCCGCTGACATTGGCGTTTGTATTGTCGATGATAAAGGGGCCGTGTACCACGGGGTCGGCGCCGTCCGGATTGACGCGTTTAATACGAAAGCGGTAACGGCTGTTGAGCATACTGCTGATAGGCGTGCCCTGTTCCGTATACTCGCTGGTCAATCCGAGGTGAATGACTTCCGAAGGATCGGCGATCGTGAGGTACAGGCGGCTGTCGGCCGGGCCATCGAAAGCAGCGAAGTTGCTGAAATCGACGCGGCTCGTGAGCAGCATGGTGATGTCGCTTGGGGTAGGAGCGAGTTGACGGGTGCCCTCAGCCAGCAGTTGTGGGGGGCGCCAAAGGGCAAACAGGCAAAGGAAAATAAGGCCCATGGCCTTTGGAATAAGCTGATCGATGCGTTTCGGCTTTTTCTTTTGCCGAAAGGCGGAAAAGATAACACTCATTGCTTTTGGGTTTATGTTAGTAGTATCAAAGTTCCAGAAAATGTTGATCCGTGTTATTTGCTTAGCTGCATAGATCTGTACCTAATGCCAGGCATTAGCAAAAGGAGGGGGAGGATTGGGGAGCCACGGTTCCGCGGCAAAAACAGGGCAGATTTGTAAAGGGGTTTCTGTCATTTTCATGATGAAGATGCGTAAGACAATTTGGATTCAGGGGCCAGTTATGCGCTTATCTTCATCACGAGGGGCCAGACAATTGGTAATCAAGGGTGAAATATACAAAAAATATAATATAACAACGAGAGGAATAAGTTAAATTTTCTCTCTGTGCAAAACTACGTATTTTTACGCAAATAAATCTAATTTTTTATAATTAGAAAATGGAAAAGACCTCACTTCATCAGATCCACACTTTTTGCCGTATTTGCGAGTCGCTCTGCGGCCTGGAAATATCGCTGGAAGGTGACCAGATTGTAGATATCCGACCGGACACCGCGCATGTCGCCACACGTGGATTCGCCTGTCCGAAAGGGCTGAAGCAACACCGGCTTTATTCTTCTCCGGACCGCTTGCAGTACCCGATGAAGCGCGAGGGTGACAGTTGGTCGCGCATTTCCTGGGAGCAGGCTTTGGAGGAAATCGGGGCTAAGGTCCGGCAGTTGCGCAGGGATTGTAGTCCGGACGCTATCGGAATGTACATGGGGACGGCAGCCGGATTCGCTGATCCCGCTTGCAGGCCAACTATAATTTGGGATGAAAGGGCGCCACGGAAATAATTATTCGAGTATTCGGGAGGGCTGCTGGACGGATGCGGCGGATCACCAGGCCGGCTCTCCGTAAGTGCTTGTCTTTCAATTGATCCAATTTGATCATTGTGATGTAAAAAAAGGAGACATGCGCTTTTTTAATAGGATCAAGTTGTATACCTTTGCACCGATTTAGAAAACACCATATAACTAGGAGTTGTGAAAGTAAGCTCTATGCGTTTTTCCACCATTCTTATAGCAGCCTTTCTTTGGATGTTCCAGGTGAATGTTCTGGCACAGGAAGATCATCAGGGGGAGACTTATGCGGCCGATCAGGAGGTATCCACTCATCTGGAGGAAGAGTATGATCCTGTCGGTACCGTTATGGAGCACATCTCTGATGCTAATAATTTTCACATCTGGAAGGATGTGCATCTACCGCTTCCCTGTATGCTGTATGCACCCGAAGCGGAGCCCAAGTGGTCTTTCTTTATGTCCAGCGTATTTGACCACGGCCATACGGCTGTTGACGGATACGTGTTGAATCACGGACGGATCAACCGGGTTGCTCCGGGCCAGGACTTCCCCATGGAGGGAGAAGTACACATTGATGAAGTCGTACATGAGACGATCACGACGGGGGAAGAAGAGAAAAAGGAGGAAGTGTACTATGCCGTATATAAAGGTGAACAGTACCTGTTGCAACCCCCCAGCACGCTGGACGGTGGTTTTCTCGGTGGCGGTTTTACGTCCTTCTATGATTTTTCCATCACCAAGGTGGTGTTTTCAATGATTCTTGCCAGCATTCTGCTGATTTGGTTGTTCACGGCGGTAGCCCGGGGGTACAAGAAAAATGAAGGCCAGGCGCCTTCCGGCGTACAGTCGTTTATGGAACCCTTTTTCACCTTTATCCGCGATGAAGTTACGGTTCCCATGATCGGGGAGAAGCACTACGAGCGCTTTCAACCCTTCATCATGACCTTGTTTTTCTTCATTCTGTTCTGCAACCTGCTGGGGCTGGTTCCCTTTTTTCCGGGAAGCGCCAATATTACCGGTAATCTTGCCGTAACGGGTACGCTGGCGATTTTCACTTTCCTCGTGACCAATATAAATGGCAATGCCCATTATTGGGAGCACATTTTCTGGATGCCCGGCATTCCGGGTTGGGTGAAAATCATTCTGACGCCGGTGGAGGTGCTCAGTTTGTTCATCAAGCCTTTTTCGCTGATGATTCGTTTGTTTGCCAATATTACGGCAGGCCATATTATCATCCTGAGTCTGATCGGTCTGATTTTCCTTTTCGGCAACAACGGGGAAAGTGTTGGCGGAGCGGCGGTCGGTGGCGTAGTCGGCGGATTATTCACCGCCTTCATGAATCTGATCGAGTTGCTGGTTGCCTTTTTGCAAGCCTTCATCTTTGCCATCCTGTCTGCATCATATATCGGTCAGGCGGTAGAAGAGGGGCATATGGGCGAAGCACATGAACACGAAGTGGAAACGGCAGCGCAGGCCGGAACGAGCGTTTAAATTGCACTCAATCTTTTTATTTCATCATAAATCCATTTTAAAATGGGAGCTATTGGAGCTGGAATTGCAGCATTAGGTGCCGGAGTTGGCATCGGTTTGATCGGCAGCCGCGCTATGGATGCCATCGCCCGCCAACCCGAAGCCGTAGGCGACATTCGTAACAACATGATTCTCACCGCCGCCCTCGTCGAGGGCGCCGCGCTGTTTGCCATCGTTGTTGGTCTGCTGGCCGGCTGATCGCATCGAAAAAGCAGGCCGGGGGGCAGCGGTTGGCTGTCATTCCCGGCCCACTCAAGTAAATCGAATATTCAACTATATAGAGTTAGCGAAAACCGGATGGAAAGTACCGGAATTACAATAAGTCTCTAATATCATAATTTACGATAGGTCATGACTACGCTGCTGTTAGCCGATCTCAATGTTATCAAACCCGATCCGGGCCTTATTCTTTGGACCTCGATCGTTTTCATCATTGTCTATTTCCTGCTGGCGAGATTTGCTTTTCGGCCTATTCAGGATGCCTTGAAGAAACGCGAGCGGGATATTCAGAGTTCGCTCGACGAAGCCAAAAAGGCCCGGGAGGAAATGGCCAACCTGAAAGCTGAAAATGAAGAGCTGCTGAAGCAGGCTCAGGGAGAACGCTCCAAGATTTTGCGCGAAGCCAATGAAGCAAAGGAGGCCATTGTCAACGAAGCCAAAAATAAAGCAAAGGAAGAGGCACGTAAAATAGTAAACTCAGCGAAAGAGGAAATTGAGAACATGAAGAAAGAAGCGCTGGTGGACCTCAAAAATCAGGTCGGCAGTATGGCGATCGATATCGCCGGCAAGATCATGCGCAAAGAGCTGGCAAAAAGCGGCGAGCAGGATCAGTATACGAAGAAACTTATTGACGAAATCAAATTCAACTAATCAAAGCAGCTGCTGTTGCATTAGTTGTCAGGTAAAAGTGGTTGACTATGTCTGTTAAGAGCGTTTCATCGCGATATTCCAGGTCCCTCCTCGAACTGGCTCAGGAGCAACAAATACTGGAGCCTGTATATCAGGATGTCCTGACCCTGCAGGAGTTAATGAAGCACCGCGAGCTCTTCGTTATGCTCAAAAGCCCGGTTATTCCCAATGATAAGAAGATTCGGGTCATGGATGAATTGCTGGAAGGTAAAGTCAACGACCTGACAATGCGTTTCGTCCGGCTGGTGATCAAAAAAGAACGCGAAGAGCTGCTGCCCTATATCGCCGATGAGTTTGTTAGCCAGTATAAGCAAGCCAAAAATATCTCTACGGTCAACATCTATTCCGCCGTGGAACTGGATGCCAAGTCAGTTGAATCGATTAAGGCAAAACTGCGATCGGAAAGTATGATAGACGGGGAGATAGAAGTGGTGCAGAAAATTGATGAAAGCCTGGTCGGCGGCTTTATACTGGAATTCGATGAGTATCGTTATGATGCCAGTATTTCCTGGAAACTGACCGATTTGCGTAAAAAAAACTATGATAAAAATCTTTACGAATCAAAAATCATCGCACGCTAATCCTTTCATGATTGCTGGTTCATGATGAATAACTACCAGGTGTAAACTTTTGTATAAAAACTGACTTTCCGGCTCCAAGGCCGGAAAAAAGCAAATTCAAATTACTATGGTTGATGTAAGACCTGAAGAAATATCCCAGATACTCAAGCAGCAAATTTCCGGCATGAGCACCGAAGCTGAACTCAGCGAATCGGGCACTGTGTTGCAGGTGGGCGACGGCATCGCCCGCGTATACGGGTTGAGCAAAGCTCAGGCCGGAGAACTCGTCGAGTTCCAAACGGGAGTGGAAGCCATCGTCCTCAACCTGGAGGAAGATAATGTCGGTGTCGTACTTATGGGACCGGAAGAAGGAATTAAAGAAGGCACCACCGTAAAACGTACCGGCCGCATCGCTTCTATCGAAGTAGGAGAAGGCTTCGTCGGCCGCGTGGTCAACCCACTGGGAGAACCTATCGACGGACGCGGAGAAATCAAGGGCGAGCGCTACCTCATGCCGCTCGAACGCAAAGCTCCGGGTGTTATCTACCGACAGCCGGTATCCGAGCCGCTGCAAACGGGTATCAAGGCCATCGACGCCATGATCCCGATCGGTCGCGGCCAGCGGGAACTTATCATCGGTGATCGCCAGACCGGGAAGACTGCTATCGCTATTGACACCATCATCAACCAGCGCGAATTCTACGAGCGCGGCGAACCTGTTTACTGCATCTACGTAGCTTCCGGACAGAAATCCTCTACCGTCGCCCAGGTGGCCCGTACCCTGGAAGAAAATGGCGCCATGGACTATACGGTTATCGTTTCGGCTTCTGCTTCCGACCCGGCACCGCTGCAGTTCTACGCACCCTTTGCCGGCGCCGCTATCGGCGAGTTTTTCCGCGATACCGGCCGCCCCGCACTGATTATCTTCGACGATTTGTCCAAACAGGCAGTGGCTTACCGCGAAGTATCTCTGCTGCTGCGTCGCCCGCCCGGACGCGAGGCTTATCCCGGCGACGTCTTTTACCTGCACTCCCGCCTGCTGGAGCGCGCCTCCAAAATTATCGCGGATGACAGTATCGCTCGTCGGATGAATGACTTGCCCGAATCCCTGCTTAACGCAAAGGATGAAAATGGCGAATCCATTATCAAAGGAGGCGGTTCACTGACCGCGCTGCCTATCATCGAAACACAGGCCGGTGACGTCTCGGCTTATATCCCGACCAACGTTATTTCCATTACTGACGGACAGATCTTCCTGGAATCTAACCTTTTTAACGCGGGGGTTCGGCCAGCTATTAACGTGGGTATCTCGGTATCCCGGGTGGGTGGATCGGCTCAGATCAAGGCTATGAAAAAAGTGGCCGGTACGCTGAAGCTCGATCAGGCACAGTACCGCGAACTGGAGGCTTTCTCCAAATTCGGTTCCGACCTCGACGCCGCTACCAACGCTGTGCTCGAGAAAGGTAAGCGGAACGTGGAAATTCTGAAACAGCCTCAATACTCTCCACTGTCGGTAGAAAAACAGGTAGCTATTATTTACCTGGGCACCAGTGGCTTGCTCCGTAATGTGCCGGTCAACAAGGTGCGTGAATTCGAAGAGGTATTCCTGACAACACTGGAACAACAGCATCCCGATGTACTGGCAACCTTCCGCGAGGGTAAACTGACCGATGAGGCGACATCAACGCTGCGCGAACTGGCAGCGGAATTGTCCAAGCAATACGAAAAATAATTTTTTAGACAGAAGAGGAGGAAGGTACCGTAGCGGTTCGCTCTGTATATCTTCCCTCTTTGACAATCCATTCTCCGCAATGGCTGCAAACTTAAAAGAGGTACGCGAAAGAATCCGCTCTGTTCAGAATACGCAGCAGATCACCAGGGCCATGAAAATGGTCTCGGCTGCTAAACTGCGTAAGGCGCAGGAAGCCATACAGAAAATGCGCCCCTACGCCAATAAGCTGAACGCCATGTTGCGCAATATTCTTTCCAATCTGGAAGGAGATGCCGTGACCACTTTCGGGCAGGAACGTCCGGTGGAAAAGGCCTGTATCGTCGTAGTAACTTCCAACCGCGGCCTTTGCGGCGCTTTCAACACCAACGTCAATAAAGCCGCCGCCGCCACGATCGAGACCAAATTCGCAGAGGTCTATGAAAAAGGCAACCTTTCCATGTTGTTTATTGGAAAAAAAGGCTACGATTACTTCCGTAAGCGTTACAGCAATATCCATTTTATCACGGATTACGTCTCCTTGTTCGACGACTTGAGCTTTGACAACGTTTCCAAGGTTTCTCAGTATCTGATGAATGCTTTCGAATCAGAAACCTTTGACGCCGTACACGTAGCGTTCGGTCAGTTCAAAAATGCGGCAACCCAATTGCCCATAGCCGAACAATTCCTGCCGGTGGTCAAACTCGAAAAAGAAGAGGAAGGCCAGAATATCCGGGCCGATTACATTTTCGAACCCGGAAAAGAAGGCCTGCTTGAATATCTTGTGCCTAGTATCCTGCAGACCCAGTTTCAAAGCTACCTGCTCGATACCCATGCTTCCGAACACGGCGCCCGGATGACGGCCATGGATAAGGCCACCGATAATGCCCAGGAGTTACTCAAGGATCTCCGACTGAGCTACAACAAAGCTCGTCAGGAAGCCATTACACAGGAAATCATGGAAATCGTCGGCGGCGCCGCTGCTTTAGAAGGATAATAAGAATGACTGATTTCCCTCCCGCCGGACAAAATAAAACGAAAAATAGAAGGCATGATGATCTATTCATCATGCCTTCTATTTTTGATGGATGTTTAAACCGCTGCTTTTCAAAGGTTTGTAAAAAACGGATAGGTTTTTTTTAATTATCTGCCTTTATCATTAGCATATATTAATCATATTTTTTTATATTTGCTTCGAATCAAGAATAGACAGGATTATAAGATAGAAGTTTACACTTTCCCAAAAATCGTTTAAGCCTAGATTTTCTCGACCTAATCTAACTGCACTGCGGTTTATTTCCCTATCTATCTGTCATCCTCGTCTAAGACGACCTAATAATAACGAACTATAATCTCATGAGAATTCTCTTCGAATTCCATAGAAAAATCAACTATTCTTTTAGCGTCTTTATCCCTACAGGGGTAAGGACTTTCCTCGTTTGGCTATTTACTTTAGGAAATCATAAATCTCTAAACATTCTCTTTATGGAAAAGACGACCTTTACCTTCACCTCTTTCCGGCCATGGAAGGACCTCAAAAGCAGGAATATCCTGTTGTTGCTGGCCTTCTTCGGCCTAAGCTTCGGGCAGCTACAAGCCCAGGACGATGACGTGATCATCACGTCCAACGCAGAGCTCATCTTTCCGGCCTGTGTGGAGTCCGTTGATTATTTTCACCTTTTCACCGTCATTGATGCAAATGACGAAGGGACACCGGCTATCAGCGACCTGGATGGTAATGTTGCGCTTAACAGCATCACCCTAATCGAGAGCTTTCAGCGCGACGACCTGTTCTACCGGGTTTTTGAAGCTGGCTTTACAGTGCAGGCCGGTAATTACTCGGATATTTTTACCATCACGTATGAGGGCGAATCGTTAGAGCCGGCTTTCGATGTCACGCAGGAAGCGGGAGGCGATCCACAGATCGTATTCAACCCGCAAACGCTGACCCTTCCGGCTTGTGTCGATGCAATCGACGCAAACTTCGGCGTCACCATTATCTCTTGCGATGAGACGGCCAACCAGCCGACCTTCAACTTCCTGGGTCAGGATTTCACGCCGGGATTTTCGCAGGCTGATGACGGATATTTCCGTTACACGGTCAGCGTACCGAAGACGGCAGCGGGCAATCAGGTAGCTACCGTTAGCTACACGGACAACGAGGGCAATACGACCTCTATTCCGTTCCTGGTATCAGTCGTGGTACCTGAAAATCAGCCCGCCGATATCAACCTGCCGGGCAACCTGACCTTTACGCTGCCTTCCTGTTCACTGGAAGAAACGGTGACTTTCTCGATTCAGATTACGGACGACTGTGACGATATCAATCCGGGCAACGCTGAGTTTTTCCTGGATGGCGCGGAAATCTTCCCCACCTTCACCAACGCTGCTCAGGGCTATTTCGAATTTACGGAGACGATTACGGAAGACACCGACGGCGACCTGCTGCTGGCCACCTATACGGACAGCGAAGGCGCTTCCTCGGCCGTCGATGGATTGCTCACCGTACTTAAGCAGGACCTGAACCTCGATGAGATCGGCTGTAATGATCAGGTTAACGTCACCCTCAATGACGAGACCTGCACGAAGATCATCACGCCGGATATGGTGGGAGAGGGCGACGTCTGCGATACCGATGACCGCCTGAGGGTGATCGTTTACGACGGTATCTACAACGGCGATCCCGATAACGAAGTAGATGCCTGCGGCGTGTTCAATTACGTGCTGATGTACGGCGATGAGGAGTACTGCTGGGGCGTGATCAACGCCGAAGACAAGACGCCTCCGGTGGTTTACTGCCCGCGTTTTGATTACGACGGACTGTATAAGTACCTGGATGATGACGGCAATACGCAGTTTTCGCCTAACCTGGACGAGGACTGGTTCGAGGATGACGACGGCTTCCGCGAACTACTGGCTTTCAACGAGCTGATCTGTGACGACATCGACAAGGTAGTTGATGTAAAAGCTTCCTGGAATGATCCTTCTTATGAGTACTACACCGGTGTTGCCAAGGCCGTTGACGCCTGCTCCGGTGAGCTCGCCGCGCCTATCAAGGTAGAGGACCATCTTGAGGAGTTTGAGTGCAGATACGATGAGTATGGCGGCTACGGCGAATATGCAGCCGTGCTGTTGCGTACCTTCTACTTCGAAGATGAGAAGGGCAACCAGGAAAGCTGCACGCAGCGCATCCTTTTCTCTCGCCCCTACATCCACCTGCCGGTATGTAAGGTGCACGTGAATGCTTGCGAATTCGACGGTGAGCTGACCACAGATGACCTGCTGGATAACGATCCCTATTCCGTTCCCTTCTACGTGAACGGCGTATGCGACACGATCTACTTCACGCCCGATCCTTCTGAGTCGGGAACCTACACGACGAAAGGACACAACTGCAACTATACGATTTCCTATACGGATCAGGTATTCCCCGGTCCGGATAACTGCGGCAACAAGATTGTACGTACCTGGTCGATTCTCGACTGGTGCTGGAATCCTTCCCTGGGCGAGTACCCCGCACTGCTGGGCCGCCCCATGGATGACTACCGCGATGACCTGTACGCTTGCTACGACTTCTACGACGACTGGGATGATGATCTTCAGCTTGCGCGTTACCATGTCAAAAAGAGCGACTGGTCTGACAAGAAGTACTCCTGGGAGCAGCACATCATCTACGCTGATGAGGAAGCTCCGGTGGTGACCTGCGTAGCTGACGACCTGGACTGGGATGGTCAGCCTGATGGGGATAAGACCATCCGCGTATCGACCGGCCCGTTCAACTGCACGGCCGTTGTTGACCTGGAAGACCGCATCGATGTAACGGACAACTGCTCGGTTAAGCGCGTACGCTTCAAGCTGGAAGGCTTTGAGAAAGATCCGAAGACGGGACTGGACGTACCGGTCACCTACGGCTGGACGGCGTGGAACAGCTTCGCTCTGGCCGGCGTACCGGTAGGTACCTACACCCTGGTGATTGAAGCAGAAGACGACTGCGGTAACCTGGGCTATGCGAACTGCACCGTGATCGTAGAAGATCAGGTGGAGCCGGTTGCCGTATGTGACGATGAGCTGAACATTTCTATCGGTGGCCCCGGCACGACCA
>Ga0209949_1000656_pt1 | contig 17886 bp, 18 predicted proteins | sample SalPonC_black_MG_FD_185711 | JGI IMG/M metagenome (GOLD analysis project Ga0209949, IMG submission 185711) | Salt pond soil microbial communities from South San Francisco under conditions of wetland restoration - Salt Pond MetaG... | ecosystem: Environmental > Aquatic > Marine > Intertidal zone... | reverse complement strand
CGCGGGTTTTGAATGCTGCCTCAAAGCCGTGTAATCTGTTGCACTTCCCGAGCCGACCTCCGGTAACCCGATGACCAGACTTTCTGCAACATTACTGCTTCTTGCCGTATCACTTGCCCCTATCGCCCACGCCGAAATAGAACCTGCACCCGATCGCGAGCTAGGCGAGGGCCCTTTCGATCAATTGATTCTGCGCGGCGGGATCCTGGTCAACGGTACCGGCGCGCCGCCGATAGGACCGGTCGACATCGTCATCGAAAACAAACGCATCGTTCAGATCGCGGTGCTGGGTGCGCCCGGCGTTCCAGTCAATGATGCGGATCGCCCGGCATTGGCCGACAACGGTCGCGAAATCGACATCGCCGGCCAGTACGTGCTGCCGGGCTTTGTCGACATGCACGGACACATTGGCGGGCAGGCCCAGGGCACGCCGGCCGAGTACGTCTACAAGCTCTGGCTGGGCCACGGCATCACGACAGTCCGCGATCCGGGCTCGGGCAACGGCATGGACTGGACGATGAACGAGCGCAAGCGCAGTGCCGACGGCGAAATTGCAGCACCTCGTCTCCAGGCCTACGTCAGTTTCGGCCAGGGCCGCGACAAACCGATCACGACTGCTAAGCAGGCACGTGAATGGGTAGACGAGATCAAGCAACGTGGTGCCGACGGCATCAAGTTCTTCGGTGCGCGTCCCGAAGTGCTGCTGGCCGCGATCGATCAGGCCGAAAAAGTCGGCCTGGGCACCGCGATGCACCACGCGCAGATGGACGTTGCGCGCGCCAACGTGCTGGATACCGCACGGGCTGGGCTGACCACCATGGAGCACTGGTACGGCCTGCCCGAAGCGCTGTTCGCCGACAAGACCATCCAGGACTACCCTGCCGAGTACAACTACGCCAATGAATACCATCGCTTCACCGAGGCCGGCAAGCTCTGGCGCCAGGCTGCGGGACCGGAGCACCCGCGCTGGCAAGCGGTGCGCGACGAGTTGATTGCGCTGGACTTCACGCTCGATCCGACCCTGACCATCTATCAGGCCAACCGTGATTTCATGGCCGCGAGAACCGCCGAATGGCATCCTGATTACACGCTGCCCAGTCTGTGGGATTTCTACGCCCCCAGCCGGCAGGCTCACGGCAGCTATTGGTTCGCATGGTCCACGGCCAACGAGGTCGACTGGCAGCAGAACTATCGCCGCTGGATGGAATTCATCAACGACTACAAGAACCACGGCGGGCGCGTCACGGTCGGCTCGGATTCGGGCTACATCTACAAGCTCTACGGTTTCGGTTATATCGAGGAACTCGAATTGCTGCAGGAAACCGGCTTTCACCCGCTGGAAGTACTTCGGGCCGCAACACTCCACGGCGCAGAGGCATTGGGCATCGCCGACATTACCGGGTCGGTGGAAGTCGGCAAGCAGGCCGACCTGGTCGTGGTGGGCGAAAACCCGCTGGCCGACTGGAAGGTGCTGTTCGGCACCGGCGCAGTGCGCGTAACCGAGGACAATCGCGTGATTCGCACCGACGGCGTGCGCTACACCATATCGCGCGGCATCGTCTTCGACGCCGCCGACCTGCGCCGCGACGTGCGCGAAATGGTCGAGAACGCGTGGAACGAGGCGGGGCGGGAATTGACGCAGCCCGGCGTCAGTCCTGCGCCTTGAGCCTCGTTCTCAACCCGCTGCTGGACGGCGCGTCGTTGGCCGCACATACGGCTGCCGACCGAGTGGAACCGTTCGGCTGATAAACGCAGACGCAGGACACGTAGCACATGAAAAAGCATGAAGGGCACGAAGAACACCCGTGGCCCGGGTGTAAACCTACACTTCAAGAACAATCCATGACAATCAGATTATGTGCGCCCGTTTCACGTGTCGGACGCCTTCATGCGCCGGGTGTCGCATAACGGGCCGTTACAAGCCAGGGAGAGAAGTAACTTTGCACCACGTGATGTTTGATGTTGATGGCACGTTGGTCATGTCGGACGAGTTCGACGGCAATTGTTATCTCGAAGCCGTGTATGAAGTTCTAGGCCATAGCCTGGATACCGATTGGAAGAAATACACTTATATAAGTGACGCGGGCATCCTTGATCAGCATATACGCGAAAGCGGCCTTGACGAGCGAAGAGAGAAAATATTCGCTGATGTCAAAGAAGCGTTTGTCGAAAAAATTGCGAGCTATCTGAAAGACAACTCAGTGCAGCAGGTCTCCGGTGCCTCCAAATTCTTGGCCGAGCTAAGGCAAACGGAAAATCTGACTCTATCGATTGCTACCGGGGGGTGGCACGAGACGGCCCTGATGAAGCTGGAGGCCGCCGGGATTGAAATAGGCGATATCCCTATCGCATCGTCAAACAATCACCATGTGCGAACCGAAATAATGAAAATTGCCAAAGAAAAGGCCGTTGGCCGCAATGAAGTTTCTTGCACATATTTCGGGGACGGGGAATGGGACAAGATAGCGTGCAACGAACTGGGCTTCAATTTTGTGTTGATTGGCGGAAGAACATATCACCACCAAAATATCAAAGACTTCAGCGATGCACGACAGGCACTGGCATTCATCGGCTTATAAAAAGCGCATGGTGTCGGAGGAAGTTGCTGCCAGCCGCAGTTTGTCGCTGATACGGGGGCGTCACAACGCTCCAACGCATCTGCGCGTTCGTGCATCTCAGCGTAGGTTGGCGGGAGCTGGATGGAATGACTGAACGGGTAGGTGAGCAAAGAGTCCGTGAGATCAACCGAGGTCTCGTTCAGCAGTACACAGAGGGATCACCCTCAAACACCGACAAAAGCTATATGACGGGGATCGATCATCCGGCAGATAGAAAAATCACATGATACCACTTCATCTATTGGCTATCGTTTTCGTTGACGGATGTAGATCGAGGACCGGCGATCGCCAGTGCGCTTTCGGGCCTGTGTGCGGTAGGGGAAGGTTGGTCTGTATGGTCGACGATGGCGACTTCTCCTCAGGAAGCGTTTTTGAAGATTTTTCCGGTGCTGCAGCTGCCGAGCGCCAAAGTTATTTATTCGGTTCAAATGATTCGGGGTATCTATGAAAAAAGTGATGATGATGGTATTCGCAGGATTTCTGGCTGCGTGTTCCAATGATCGAAATGGTTCTATAGCCGATGGCTCTGAACCACCAACCGACATAATGGTTGTAAGTGTTGGCGCAGAGCGAGTTGATTGTGTCGGCGTTGCGCCAATGAAATGCTTGGTCGTGGACGGGGCGTTGTTTTACGGTAACATCCAGGGCTTTGACTTCGAAAATGGTTATGAATACAAGCTGAAGATAGAAAAGGCTCAGTCTTACACCAACGATACGGCTCCTCCGATGCGAGTTTATATGAATACACGCTTTTAAGCGTTTTAAGCAAGGAAAAGGTTGAACACTGATACTTGTTGGATTCAACGCGTATCAACTTCATTTCCCGACGCTGACGGCATTCAAAAAAAAGCAAATGTATATCCATCGTCTACCCACATGGGCATCTATCCTTTAGCCAGTATTCAGGGAAGCCAGCAAATATCAGTTCGGTGTTGACGCTTAGTGGTTGCAGGAGCTTGCAGCAAATGCCGAGCCTGACGGGAATTAATTGATAATTGATCGATCTGCCGAATCTCAGGCACGGAAGCGCTGGCGCTGCGGCCCGATGAATAGATTCGGCCAGGAACTTATTAAGGAACCTCTGAACAACCCTGCGTGGGCGCGACGGCGCTTTTGCGGGATGCTCCGGCTCGGCTTGGGAGAGCCCGGTTTGGTTGTTCCAAATCAGCGAGCCCAAACGAGGCGGAGCGCCCGCAAAAGCCCGTCCTGTATGGGTTTCGCCGGAAAATCCGCATCTCGCGCGTTGCCAACCTCGGCCGTAGCGATGGCTACTGTCGCTCGGTTGGCACCACACGATCTGCGGCTTTTCCGACTGAAACGCGCTCCACGCAGGATTATTCAGAGGTTCCTTAAGCCAGTCGTATCGGAGCGTTCGGTTATAGCGCTCGACAACAAGTCCGGGCGCGACGACGAGATCAGGCTGATCGATCGTAAATCGCATGACAATTCGACATCGCTGTTGCTCGCGGCATCAGGTCGGACCTGCTTGAGACCCATCCCGGATAACGCCGCTTTGAATGGCGTTATCCAGGATGTCGACTAGCGTCCCGGGCGCTGGTGCAGTGCAGACATCCGGCGAAGCGCTATGCCTGCCGGGCAATTTACAGATGCAGCGTATCGGCATCCCGGCCGAACCGCACCGGGGTTACTTCGCCACTGTAGGGACAGCCCTTTTCAGGTGACGAACCGACCGCATCACTGTCGCGATGAAGTACGTCGAAGATTTCGGCCCGCAAAGCCATGCGAAGTTCTTGCGCCTGTCGCATCGTGTCCGGCGCGTGGCCGTTCTCGCCAATACTCCAGTCTAGTTGCGACAGGGCGGCGCGGTAGGCGCTATGCAGCGCTTCGATCTGGTCGCGCTGTTCTTCTTTTACGGATGGGCTGACCGATGAGCTCGCCTGATCGAAATTCGACCAGCCCGGCATGGCCGCTGTCGGGCCCGCCGCCACGAGGGTCAGCCCGCCGAGCGAGGCCAGAAGAAGGGTGCTGAAAAATATTTTTGCTTTGGTCATTGGACTTCTCCGATTGTTCGCATCGTCGACACTAAATGCCCTATGTGATGGCTGTGTCGTCACGAGACGGACGCCAACGGCACGGCCAACCGCCGAAGCGTCAGATGGCTGCGCGGATATGATTATGGGAAATCGGAAAAAATATGGGTTTTTTACCAATCCCTTCGTCAATCCCGGATCACTCGGCCTGTCTCGCGGCAGCCGTGGCAGGGCCTCTGTCCGAAGCGCTTAACCGGGCCTAATCCAAGTGCCGACAACGCAGATCATGGGCGCCGCGGATTGAGTCGTGACGCATGTCAACCGCTTGATATGGTCAGCGTGTTGCCACGTTGGCGATTTCGATCGGGCGGACGTAGTCGGTAAATATCCGGTCGATTTCCGCGGCTTCGACAACGGCACCTTCGCGCACGCGGTCGGCAAGCTCGAACAAGCCTTCGATGACCGGCAGGCCGTCGACATCCGTGGCGACGACCACACCGCCTTCCTCGAAGTGGCGTGACCAGGTTTCGCGGACCCGCGCCCAATAGTCGGCGGTTTCGTCCCAGTACTCGTAGGCGGGCGTGAAGTCGAAGTTCGAGGTGTCCTTGTAGTTGTTGAATCCGAATTCGCGAACGAGCACCTGTTGGGTTTCTCCGTCCAGACGCACGACCTTGCTGTTGTCCTGCTCATGCGTCCAGCCTTCCGGCGTCACGGTATGGCGATTCTCCACGTTGAGCGCATTGTAGTCTTCGCGCGTGGTGTACTCGCGACGCGGCAGCGGCCGCCAGGTGCGGTCCGAAGTCCAGGTGGCGTGGCCGTAACGGTGGTTCCACTTGCCGGTGCCGCAATAGCGCGGCGTGTCTGCGACGCCGTAGACGCATTGGGTCCACGCGCCGGCGGTCTTTTCTTCGGCGATATCGACCAGTGCCCAGGTCTGGTCGTCGCTGAATTCAAGACGATCATCGGCCTCGAAGACCCAGTCCTGGCGCCAGTGCTTGATGACGTTGCTTTCGCCGACGATCAAAAGGTGCTGCAGCACGATGCGGTCGCCGGTGTCTTCGATCAGCAGTACGACTTCGTCGGCGCCTGAGCGCTTGGGTTCGGTGCGCTCATAGCCGGATGCCAGCGCGACGGTTTCGTCGAACGCGAAGTCGACGTCAAACTCGCCGGCCATCGCCAGGATCGCCTGCCGATCGGCGGTCGGTGCCGTGAAGCTGTTGTCGTCCAGTTCGACACTGTCGGCATGCGCACGCTGCGGCGCGGCCGGCGGCGTGTCGATGCTCGTGGATGTGGTCGCGCAGCCGGTGGTCATGAGGCCGGCGAGAATGCAGATGGGAATCAAGCGTTGCATGGTTTTCCTCCGTTCGCGTTGACTAAGGTTGGATTCGGTGTTTTTCATTTGGTCAGTATCAATTTGCCGTAGCGCGTCTCGCGCAGTTCGTAGCGCTGCCCGTGATGCTCGATAACGACCCGGCCGGCCGCGCCCAGCAGCAAGCCGCTGTCGATCTGCGGAACATCGAGCGTGGTCGCCGCCGGTTTGTCGTCGCGCCCCAGCCCCTGTTCCGACGTTGGACGACGGATCGAAGATGAATCTGATTTCATTGCAGCCACAGGAAGTCCTTCGCGATCGAGATCCGGACGCTGCGTCCTGGTTGTTCGATCGCGTTCGGATGAATTCGATGGTCCTTGTCGAACACATTGTCGACCGCCAGCCGGAACTCGAAGCCAGCCAGCGGGCCGTCTAGCGGAAGATAGTTGGCAAAAACGTCGGTCTTGCCGAAGCCCGCCGTCTCGAGCGCGGCAGCCGGAACGTCGCGACGGTCGGAGGCGGCCACCAGTTCGGCGCCGAGGGTCAGTTCGCGCCCAAGCAGATACAACCCGGCGCCCAGCGTGGCCCGGTCGGGCTGCAGGCTGGCGAGGTTGTCGCCCGGTGAGCCCTTGCGTCGAGAGTCGAGCGTCGCCAGCGAGGCCTTCAGGTAGCCGATGTTGCCGGACAGTCGCGCGTCGAGTTCGAAGCCGCTGATCTCGGCGTCGACGTTGAAGTTGGTGGTGATGCCCGGGAACACCAGCGTACGCGTGACCGGATCGAATGCCGGGTCGCCGGAGATGAAGATGACGACCTGGTCGACGAAGTTGTCGATCTCGCTTTCATGCCAGACCGCATCGAGCTGAAAGTCGACGCCGGCGTCGAACAGGTCGCGCTGGCGGAAGCGACCGCCGATCTGCACCTGCTCGGATTGTTCCGGTTTCAGTGCGGGCGTGGGCACGAATTCATTGACGACGACTTGACCGGGGCCAAGCGGCACCGTGAAATGTACGCCGTCGGCGAAAAGTTCGGTGAGGCTGGGCGCCCGGAACGCCTCGGCGTATTCGGCCCAGAGATAGACGGACTCGTGCGGCTGCCAGCCCAGCGCGACGCGCGGCGAGACCTCGTCTTCGTCGCGGTCCTGGAAATCACCGGCCGCGCTGTACTCGAAGGCATCGAAGCGCACGCCGGGGATGACTGAAAATCCGGCCCCCAGCGGCACTTCGGCCTGAACGAAGCCGGCCCGATATTCGACCTCGGCGTCGGGAAATTGAAGCCGCTCGGCGCCGTTGCGGGTACCGGACTGCTGGTCGGTATAGAACTCGGTGCCGTAGGTCAGCCGCACCGGCTCGCCGGCGATTGTGCTGACGATCGTTCCCAGCCGCGTGGTATTGGTCAGTTCGAAGCCGGTCGTCTCGAAATCCGTGGTGTCGACGCGTGCGTCGTCGAAGCGGAACTCGCGCGTGTCGACATCGTTTCGGTAGAACGCCGTGTCGAGGTTGATCCAGCGGTTGTCAGGATTGTCATAGCGGTAGCGCAGGCGCGCGTTGGTGCGCTCGGTATCGCGATCGACCAGGTTCGTGGCGGTGGCCGTTTCGTTCGCGTTCGGCGGGTTGCGACCGGTGTTGTCGAACAGGTCGACGGCGAGTTCGACACGGTGGTGTTCGTCAGGTTGCAGGCCGAGTTTGACGAGTCCGTTGCTGATCTCGTCGCGCGAGGCCAGGATGTCGTCGCCGTTGCCGTCCTCGATATCCTCGCCGACGTCGCGGTAGATGAAGCTGCCGAGGAAATCAAGCGCGCCCGCCTGGCCGTAGAGCGTATTGAAACTCGACCATTCCTGGCCATTGTCCTGGAAGCCGCCCTTGAGCCGGACGCCGAAACCGTCGCGTCCGCCGGTCATGTCCCGCCCATTGACGGTCTCGATGACGAACGCACCGCCCAGCGCCCCGCTGCCGTAAACGGAAGAGCTGGCGCCGCGCAATACCTCGATCGATTGCACCAGGTCCGGATCGAGCAGGAAGCGCCCCCCGTGGGCCTTGTTGAAGTTCTGCCGTGTGCCGTCGATGCGGATCACGACCTGCTCGTCGGCGAAACCGCGGATCGAAGGCTCCTCGGCGATCCGGCGGGGACCGCCCTGAATGCTGACACCGGGAATGGATTCGAACACGTCCTGGAAACCGTAGGGCTGAATGGTCTCGATGTCGTCGCGCGTGAGCAAGGAAATGGACGCCGGCGTGGTGAACCTTGGTCGCTCCGTGCGGGTCGCCGATACGACCAGGGCATCCAGTACCACGCCGGCCTGCAATTCCTGTCGGGGTTCCGAAGGGGGCGACGAACGCTCCGAAAGCGCCTCGTCGTTGCCGTCGGAAGCCAACGCCGCGCCGCACAGCGCGGCCATCCCGATCAATAAATTTGCTTTTTTACTCACACAGCCTCCAGGCATTCCGCTGAATTCGATTCCAGATAGCGGCCTGGCTGGCGGCGCGAAAAGGCTTCATGCCGTTGGCTGGGCGCGGATGTCGTGCCCGGAAAAGGCGGGCAACGACAAACACATGACCAGCTTACACTAAATACGACTGATTCGCAATAGCGTTTGATCCGCCTGGAAAAGGCATTTCGCGGGCCACATTGGCACTCGGCCCAGCAAAGGAAGCGATTTTTTGAACATGTGCTTCCATTGTTTGCCGTCGCTGTGTTTACGGCGTACGCTCACCTGATACATCATTCCAGCAAGCTGCCGAAGCTCATCAAGCTTCCTTTGCTTCGTGAAGTTGATAAAAACGCATGAAGAGGTCGATTTGAACAACAAGATGAAGTGGCGTGCCTTCTTCAGCGCAATCATCGTGATCGCTGCTGGATCCCTTCTTCACTTCGTCTGGGCGTGGTCCGGTCGAAGCACGCTCGTGGCGATCGTCGCAGCGACGAATGAAAGCACGTGGGAACATCTCAAACTCGCGTTCTGGCCCGCGCTTGCAATTGCGCCGATTCAGCGTGTACTTTATGGTTCCTTCCCCGGTTGGCTTCCTGCAACCGCCATTCGCTGCATGCTTCCCTTGTTCCTGATCGTCGCGCTTTTCTACGGATACACTGCGTTATTGGAAGGCCATCATCTGGCAGCAGACCTTGTAATCTTCGCGGCTGCCATCTTCGCCGGAGAATTCCTCGGTCACGCCGTTCTCGCCCACCAGTTCGGCGCGAAGATCCGAATGGGCGCGTCAGCGCTTCTTGTTCTCGCGACAACGCTGTTCTCGACGCTGACATTCAACCAGCCTGACACCTTTCTTTTCCACGCGCCAGATTCCTCGCACCAGAATTGATCAAGATCAGTACCCGGCCGTGACCTGCTTCGTATGATCAAACACATGGCCGGAGCCCGATCACAGGGTGAAAAAACCAGTACCCGCTCACGAGCTATATGGGCGGCACAGGGCTTCTTCGTGCTGTTTTCCCTGTGGCTGGTGTTCGATGGACTGGACGGATGGCCGGCAGGAGTTCTGGCGGCGCTGATCGGGGGTGGGCTGGCCGCGTGGCTGGCCGACAGCGAGCCATTCTGGTGGAATCCTTTTCGGTTGATCGAGTTCGCCGGCTTCTTCCTGGTCGAATCGTTTCGCGGCGGCATCGACGTGGCCTGGCGTTCCCTGCATCCGCGCCTTCCGGTGTCGCCGCGCTTTTTCGAGCACGATATCCAGATTCCCGAGGGCCAGCCAAGTACGTTGCTGATCAGCGTGATCAGCCTGTTGCCCGGCACGCTCAGCGCGGAACTGCAACGCGACGAGCACGTGCTGATCGTGCACACGCTGGCCGACGGCGGCGAAGAATCAGTGCAGCGCCTGGAGCGCCGTATCGCGCGCCTGTTCTCGGTGCCGGAACCGAAGCGGGAGACGACGTCATGACCGTCAGCGTGCTGCCGTGGACGATCGTATTTTTGCTTCTCAATCTCGGCGCCGGGCTCTGGCGCGCCTGGAAAGGACCTACCGACGGCGATCGCCTGCTGACCACGCTGCTGTTCGCGACCACCAGCGTGGCCATTCTGTTGCTGATGTCGGCGTGGCTGGAACTCCCTGCCATCCGCTACGTGGCGCTGATGCTGGTGCTGCTGGCGACGATCATCTCGCTGGCGTTTTTCGGCATGCCGGCGCGCGCCTCCAAGTCTGGAGATCAGGCGGATGACTGATCTGCTGGCGCTGGTGTTCCTGCTTTCGGGCTGCTTCTTCATCTTCGCCGGCACCGTGGGCATGATCCGGCTGCCGGACGTTTACTGCCGCTTGCACGCGATGACCAAGGCCGACAACCTCGGCCTGCTGCTGATCTGCCTTTCGCTGTTGCTGCTCGACGGTCGGGTGCGCATTGCGCTGCTGTTGCTGCTGATCTGGCTGCTGGCACTGCTGGCATCGACCGTCTCGGCGCACCTGATCGCGCGCCATTCACGCGCCCGCCAGGTCAACGAAAGGGACGGCGGATGAGCGCGCCGCTGGCCGTCGATGTGCTGCTGGGCCTGATCCTGGTCGGGCTGGCCGCGCAGGTGGCGATCGGCGAGCACCTGTTCCGGGCAATCGTCTTCTACGTCGCTTTCGGGCTCTCGATGTCGGTGATCTGGGCGCGCCTGGGGGCGCCGGATCTGGCGCTGGCCGATGCCGCCATCGGCGCCGGCCTGACCGGGGCGCTGATGATGGTGGCGTTTCGCCGGCTGGTCGAAATCGACCCGAAGCAGGCCCAGGCCCAGGGCACCCGCAGCTCGGCACTGGCGGTGTTGATCGGTGTGCTGGCGGCCGGCATGGTCGCGACGATTGGATTGACCGCGCTGACCCTGGAGCAACAGCCCGGACGCGCCGGGCTGCAGGTGATGGAAACGCTCGGGGACACCGGCCTGGGCAATCCGATCACCGGCGTGTTGCTGGTGTTCCGCGGCTTCGATACGCTGATCGAGATGACGGTGCTTTTGACGGCGTTCGTCGGCTCGCGCGTGATGACCACCCGAAGTCGCTTCTATGTAGCGACCATCGCCGGTTTCCAGCTGCCGCTGGTGCGCACGCTGGTGGCGGTCATCCTGCCGCTGGCCGCATTGATCGCTATGCACCTGCTGTGGATCGGTTCGGACCAGCCGGGCGGCGCGTTCCAGGCCGGCTCGGTGCTGGCCGGCGCGGGCGTGCTGCTGCTGCTTACCGGTACGTTGCTGCCGGCCTCGAAATCGCGGGCCCTGGTTCGCCTGGCGCTGGTTGCCGGTGTGGCGTCGCTGTGCGTGCTGGTGCTGGCGCCGATGCTGCGCGGCCAGGTGGCCATGGCTTATCTCGGCCGCGGGTCGCTGTTGTTTGCCGAGGCGCTGATGATGGTCTCGATCGCCACATCGCTGACCCTGCTGTTCGCGGGCAGACCGTCGTTGAAGGTGGGCCGGCCATGACCAGCGCCGTTTTCGTGCTGGTGGCGGCCGCGATCTTCGGCTTGGGCGTGCACGGCCTGCTGGTATCGGCGCACATCATGCGCAAGCTGCTGGCGCTGAACCTGATGCTGAGCGCGCTGTTCCTGCTGCTGATCGTGGTGCCGGCGACGATCGACGGCCGTCCCGACCCGGTGCCGCAGGCGCTGGTGCTGACCGGCATCGTGATCGCCGTTTCCACCACCGCGTTCGCCCTGGCGCTGATGGTGAGGTTGTTCCGCAAGCAGGGTCATGCCTCGATCCATCCCGATATCGATCCACGTCTGCTCGGCCGCAAGGCACCGTCGAAAGCGAACAAAACAGCACAAGGGGATGATCGGTGACACCGGCCGCCCAACTGCTCATCGGCCTGGTGTTCGTGCCGCTGTCGACGGCGCTGGTGGCGGTGCTGCTGCCGCCGCGCAGACGTCGCTGGGCGGTGGTGCTGGGCGGGCTTGCCTGGCCGTGCCTGCTGGTGCCGCTGAGCATGGCCGTGGCCCGCGAGCAGAGCGTTGTCATGGTGTTCGGCGGCTGGGCGCCGCCGCTGGGTATCGGCTGGCGGCTCGATGCGCTCGGGCTGGTTGTCCTCTGGGTGCATGCGCTGGCCGGCATTGCGGCGCTACCGAGCGCGTGGCGACGTTTCGATCCGGATCTGCCCGAGTCCGGGCCGTTCTGGTCGCTGTGGATGATCCTGGCCACCGGCGTCAACCTGGCGCTGCTGGCGGCCGACCTGTTCAACCTGTACGTGGCGCTGGAACTGACCACGCTGGCGGCGGTGGCGCTGATCGCGACCGACGACGGCATCGCCGCCCTGGCCGCCGCGATGCGCTACCTTCTGCTCGCGGTGCTCGGCTCGCTGATGTACGTGCTGGGCGTCGGCCTGGTCTATGCCCAGACCGGAAGCCTGGCGATGCATCAGCCCGGCATCGAAGCGCTCAACAACGTCGCACTGGTGCTGATGCTGACCGGTCTGATGGTCAAGGCCGCTATCTTTCCGCTGCACGTCTGGCTGCCGCACGCCTACAGCAATGCACCGGGACCGGTAGCGGCGATCATGGCCGCAGTCGTCGGCAAGGCGGCGCTGGTCGCGTTTTGGCGCATCTGGTTCGAAACGGCCGAGGCACCGCCGGCGCAGCTGGCCGATTTCCTGGGCCTGATCGGCGCTGCCGCCCTCGTCTACGGCGCCATTGCAGCGTACCTTCAGCCGCGGCTGAAGATGGTCATCGCCTACTCCAGCATCAGCCACTTCGGATTCCTGCTGCTGCTGCTGCCGCTGGCCAGTCAGCAGGCTTTCCAGGGTGCCGGTTTCCACTTGCTGGCGCATGGTCTTGCCAAGGCCGCGATGTTCCTCGCCGCGGCGAATATTGTCGTGGTGCTGGGTTCCGACAGCATCCGCCACCTGCCCGGCCTGGACAAGCGCATGCCGCTGGAAGCATTCACGCTTGCGCTGGCCGGCGTGACGCTGATCGGGCTGCCGCCCAGCGGGGGTTTCACCGGCAAGTGGATGCTGCTTTCTGCGGCGTGGGAAACCGGCGGCTGGTTCTGGCTGGTGCTGATCGTGCTCAGTGGACTGATGAGTGCGGCCTACGTGTTCCGCATCCTGGCGCTGACCTGCTTCCACCCGGCGCGCCGGGCGGTGCACCACCTGCATCCGCGCCCGCCGAAGATTACCAGCCTGGCGGCGCTGACGCTCGCGCTGCTGGCGGTGGTCATCGGGCTTTATCCGCATCCGGTGCTTGATCTGCTGGGTGCGGGCATGCCGGGAATGGTTCGGTGATCCCGCCATGATCTCGCCGTGGACCACCCAGATTCTGCCGCCGGCCGTTGTGCTGGTCTCGACCCTGGCGGCGATCGTCATCTTCGTCGCCGGCGAGGCGCGCCAGCGCCTGCGCATCTGGGTCAACCTCACCGCCGCGCTGCTCAAGCTGCTTCTGGTCGTCTGGATCGGGCTCGAAGTGCTGGCCGGCACCACTTTCATGTTCCGCTTCGAGCTGCTGCCCGGGCTCGAGCTTATATTGCACGCCGACGCGCTGAGCATTCTCTTTGCCAGTCTTTCAGCGGTGCTGTGGCTGGTCACGACGGTCTACGCCATCGCCTACCTGGAGCACTCGCCCAACCGCGCCCGGTTCTTCGGCTTCTTCAGTTTATGCGTAAGCGCCACCATGGGCATTGCGATGGCGGGCAACCTGCTGACGCTGTTCCTGTTCTACGAGCTGCTGACCCTGACAACCTGGCCGCTGGTGGTGCATAACGGCACGCCCGAGGCGCTGGCGGCGGGTCGCAGTTATCTTCGATATACGCTGACCGGCGGCGTGGTGCTGCTGACCGCACTGGTCTGGCTGTACGGGCTGGCCGGGAATGCGGTATTCACGCCGGGCGGCTTCCTGGCACCGCTGGCCGCCGCGCATGGCGATGCACTCACGCTGATTTTCGTGATGCTGGTGGCCGGCTTCGGCGTCAAGGCCGGGCTGATTCCGCTGCACGGCTGGTTGCCCAAGGCCATGGTCGCGCCGGCGCCGGTGAGCGCGCTGCTGCACGCGGTGGCCGTGGTCAAGGCGGGCGCGTTCGGCATCATCCGCACCGTGGAGGACGTCTACGGCCTCGAGCTGGTCGCCGAGCTCGGCATGCGCCTGCCGCTCATCACGGTCGCCAGCTGGACGATCGTGATCGGCTCGCTGCTGGCGCTGCGCGAGCATCATCTGAAGCGCCGGCTGGCGTATTCGACGGTCAGCCAGGTGTCCTACATCGTGCTCGGCATCGCGGTCGGCGGCCTGCTGGCGACCTCGGGCGGCATGGTGCACCTGGTCCACCAGGGGCTGATGAAGATCACGTTGTTCTTCTGCGCAGGGATCTTCGGCCTGTTGCTCGGCGTTAAGCGGATCGACCAGCTCGACGGGCTGGGCCGGCGCATGCCCTGGGTCTCGGGCGCGTTCACCGTGGCCGCGCTGGGCATGATCGGACTGCCGCCGCTGGTCGGCTTCATCAGTAAATGGTATCTGGCCTCGGGCGCGCTGGCCGCCGGCATGCCGCTGGTGCTGGCGGTGCTGATCACCAGCGCCCTGCTCAATGCGGCGTACTTCCTGCCGCTGGTTCGCAGGCTTTGGCTGAATCCGCCGGGCACCCTGGTCGAGGCACCGATCGAAATCGGGCGGCTGCCGCGCCTGGCGCTGATGTCCTCGGCGGTCGCCACGGCGGCGCTCGTCGTGGTGCTGGGCGTGCTGGCGGCCCACCCGCTCAGCCCGCTGAACTGGGTGGTCAAGATCGCCCAGGGGTATGCGCCGTGAGCGCGCTGGTGATCAACCTGCTGCCGGTGCTGACGCCGCTGATCGTCGCGGCATTGCTGGCGTTTCGCGGTCGTCCGCGCGCGTTCGCAATCTCTGCCGCCCCCTGGATGCCGCTGTTGCTGGCGCTGCCGTTATTGATGGGCTCGCGCGCCGAGCTGACCATTGTGCTGCTGGACCTGCGCCTCGGCGCCGATGCAGTCGCCGCACCGTTGAGCGTGCTGTGCGCGGTGGCCTGGGGCCTGGCCGGGTGGTTCGCCGCCAACCGGGTTGAAAAGGACCGGATCCTGTTCTGGAGCGGCTGGCTGGTCAGCCTGGCCGGCATTTCGCTGGCGCTTCTGGCGCAGGACATCGCCGGATTCTATTCCGGCTACGCGATGCTGAGCCTGGCCTCGTGGCTTTTGATCATCCATGCCCGAACCGACGAAGCGTGGCGGGCCGGACGCATCTACCTGGTGCTGGCGCTGGCCGGGGAGATGGCAGCGTTCGCCGGGCTGATCGCGATCGTTGCCGCGGTCGGCAACATCGCACTGGGCGAGCTGGCCACAGCCGTGCAGCTCGAACCGGCCTGGCGCTGGCTGATCCTGGCCGGTTTCGCGGTCAAGATGGGCGTCGTGCCGCTGCACGTCTGGCTGCCGCTGGCCCACCCGGTCGCGCCCATACCCGCAAGCGCAATCCTGTCCGGCGTCATCGTCAAGGCCGGCCTGCTCGGCTGGCTGCGGCTGGTGCCGCCGGGCAGCGAGGGTGCTGCTGCGATCGGCCCGATACTGCTGGTGCTCGGTATCGTCACGGCGTTCGCCGGGGTGCTGATCGGGCTGACACAGCAGCGGGTGAAGGTGGTGCTGGCCTATTCGACGATCAGCCAGATGGGCCTGGTGCTGATGGCCTACGCGGCGCTGCTGATGGCGCCCGACCGGGCGGCGGTTCTATTGCCCTGGCTGGGCGTGATGGCGCTGCACCACGGGCTGAACAAGGCGTCGCTGTTCCTCGCCTGCGGCTGCGCGCCGGGACGCAGCAGGCTTCGCGGCCTGCTGGTCGCGCTTCCCGCACTGGCCATCTCGGCCGCGCCGCTGACCACCGGCATGCTGGCCAAGACCGGGTTGAAGACCGCGCTGGCCGAGGCGGGTGTGGCGCATGGCTGGACGCTGGCACTGAGTCTGACGTCCACGGCCACCGCGCTGTTGCTGTGGCATTTCTGGCGGCTGGTTCGAAGCGACAGCGGTTACAAGACGGCGCACCCGGCGTGGGTCGCGATGGTGCTCGCCGGGCTTGTCGTACCCTGGATCTGGGTGCTGGTCCACGGCCTTGACCCGCATCTGCTGTCCGGCTTGTGGCCGGCGACCTGGCCGTTGGCGCTGGCCGCGGCGATTGTCGTTGCAAGCGTCTGGCTCAAGCGCGGGCTTGCGCCGCGATGGAGGCCCGGTCTTCCGGCCGGCGATCTGGTTGTATGGCTGGAGGGCGCCGCCCGTCTGGCCGGCAAGGGGCTGACCCGGCTGGCCCGGGCCGGCGCGGCGCCGTTGCCGAACCTGTACCCGGTCCACGTGCGCATGACCCGCACGCTGCTGTGGATGGAACGCAAGATCACCGCGCTGCCGGTGGCCGGATTTCTGATCCTGGGCCTGGGCGGCCTGCTGTGGCTGGTCACGCGGGTGTCCTGATTGCGCTTCGAAGCCATCCGGCGAAACCCTCGCTATGCTGTCGGCTCGCCTGTTTCAACCGGCATCGGCGTTAGAATTCACAACTGAACCGGTCCGGCGGCGACGGGCGTTTCGCCTGTCTGAGGCTTGTAATCACAAGCGAAGCCGCATCCGGCTGTTTCGGGGTCATTACAAAAAATACAGGACAAAAGATCATGCGGATCGGCGTACCGAAGGAAATCAAGAACCACGAGTACCGGATCGGACTGACGCCGGCCGGCGTGCGCGAGCTGGCCAGCCACGGCCACGAAGTGATGGTGCAGCGCGACGGCGGCAAGGCTATTGGACTTACCGACGAACTCTACGAGCGCGCCGGCGGCACCATTGTCGAAACGGCCGAGGAAATCTTCGCATCCGCCGACATGATCATCAAGGTCAAGGAACCGCAGCCCAACGAATGCAAGATGCTGCGCGAAGGCCAGATTCTTTATACCTACCTGCACCTCGCGCCCGATCCGAAGCAGACCACCGGCCTGGTCGATTCGGGCTGTATTGCAATAGCCTACGAGACCGTCACCGACAGGTCGGGCGGTCTGCCGCTGCTCGCCCCGATGTCGGAAGTCGCCGGCCGGATGTCCATCCAGGCCGGCGCACATGCGCTGGAGCGGGCCCAGGGTGGCAGCGGTGTGCTGCTGGGCGGCGTGCCCGGCGTGCGCCCGGCCGAGGTGATGATCATCGGCGGCGGCGTGGTCGGGCTCAATGCCGCGCGCATGGCCATGGGCATGGGCGCAGACGTGACGATTTTCGACCGCTCGCTGCCGCGCCTGAAATATATCGATGAACTTTACGGCGAGCGGCTCAACACGCTTTATTCGACCGAAGAAGCCATCGAGGAACACCTGTCCACGGTCGATCTGGTGATAGGTGCCGTGCTGATTCCGGGTGCGGCGGCGCCGAAGCTGGTGCGCCGCGATCAGCTATCGATCATGGAGCCCGGCTCGGTGCTGGTGGACGTGGCCATCGACCAGGGCGGTTGCTTCGAGACCTCGCACGCCACCACCCACCAGGAACCGACCTACGAAGTCGAGGGCATCATCCACTACTGCGTGGCCAACATGCCCGGCGCGGTGGCGCGCACATCGACCTTCGCGCTGACCAATGCCACCCTGGCCTACGCGGTGCAGATCGCCAACAAGGGTGCGAAGAAGGCGATGCTTGACGACGAGCACCTGCTGGCCGGCCTCAACGTGCACAAGGGGCACGTCACCTACAAGGCGGTGGCGCACGATCTCGGGTACGACTACGTGCCGGCGGCCGAGGCGCTGGCGCGGGACTGACGAAGCTGTCGACCGGCGCAGCTTTTAGTCAGGGGCTGCGCGGCTGTTGCGCGACGCCATGCCCGAGCGCATCAGCTCGATGCCGCTGCCGATGACCTCGGCCCAGACGGCCTGGGTCCGGTCATCGAATTCCGGATCGCATTCGGCCGCAGTCTTCAAAAGCGAACCTTTCCACAGGTCGAAATGCGCCGGGTCCAGCTCGAACCTGCGATGGGTCTTGCCGAGAAAACGCAGGTAGTCATCGGCGCCCGGCGAGTCGTCCACGGCCAGCGTCATCACGTGCAGCGATGATTTCAGCTTGCG
>Ga0209949_1000653_pt1 | contig 17960 bp, 18 predicted proteins | sample SalPonC_black_MG_FD_185711 | JGI IMG/M metagenome (GOLD analysis project Ga0209949, IMG submission 185711) | Salt pond soil microbial communities from South San Francisco under conditions of wetland restoration - Salt Pond MetaG... | ecosystem: Environmental > Aquatic > Marine > Intertidal zone... | reverse complement strand
GGCAGGACTTGGCAAATAAGGTAGAGTGGTTGCCGGTAAGCCCGCTTTCAAGAGAGCCCACAATGGCCATGGAGCCGATGCAGTACAGCAGGGAGGCGGTGACAAATCCGGTGGAAATGGTAGACGGCCCGGCCGAGGCACTGGACATCTTACGCTCCATGAAATCCCCCAGCCGCTTGAGATAGGCTTCAATACCGATAAACTCCCCGATAAGGGCGCCGGATGCCAGGCTGATGATGATCACCAAAAGGTCGTCGCAGCCCAGGGCGCTTTTAATGCCCACCAGCATCACGCACAGGGCCACGGCCTGCATCACGGTCTGATTGTACCGGTCAGGAATCCCGTTTTTAAAAAACAATCCCACAACCACACCGGCCACAATGGCCAGGCAGTTCACAAAGGTTCCCAGCATGATAAAATTCCGTTCTGTAAGGAAAGGCCGTAATAACCGCCCCGGTTAAAAGAATTGATCCTTGATATACCTGACACCGTTTTCAAAGAGACGGATGCCTGTGGTGAAGCCCTCTCCCGGGACCTTGCCCATGCGCTTGGCCATCTCTTTTTGCCTTGGCCATTCCGGATGGTTGGTAAAGTGGTTGTAGGCTTCCGGATGGGGCATGAGCCCGAAAATTTTGCCGGTGGGATCGCAGATGCCGGCAATATCCCTGGCCGCACCGTTGGGATTGTTGGGAAAGGCTCCGCCGGCGGGGTTGCCCTTGTCATCGGCATAGGTAAAGACCACCTGATGACTGGCCTCAAGCCTGTCCAGGACATGGTCCTCGGCCACGACCTTGCCTTCGCCGTGGCGCACGGGATAGTCGGCCAGGTCAATGCCCCGGGTAAAAACACAGGGGCTGTCCGGATCCGCTGACAGCCTCACCCATTGATCCCGGAAATTGCCGCAGTCGTTGAATGTGATGGCCACGGAGCGGTCTGTGTAATCCTTGTTGAGACCGGGCAGCAGCCCCAGGTTCACCAGGGCCTGAAATCCGTTGCAGATACCGATGACCAGCTTGCCGGCAGCGATAAAGTCCAACAACTCCTGGCCGATATTGTTCTTGAGCTTCAAGGCCTGGATCACCCCGGCCCCGTGATCATCCCCCCAGGAGAACCCCCCGCCAAAGGCCAGGATATGAAAATCGGCAAGGCGCTGCCCCCCTCTGATCAAGGTATTGATATGAACCCTGTGGGCATGGGCCCCGGCCATGTCAAAGGCCAGCGCCGTTTCATTATCACAGTTTAAACCAAAACCGGTAAGCACCAGTACCTTTACCTTGCTCATATCTTCTCTCCAAAGGTCTTGTTGAATGCGGTGTCAAGAATCGACAGGCCAAGGTCGGCCAAAACAATGCCGGCACCGTTTCGAATGACCAGGCGGTCGTCGGTGGTTACCTTACCGATGCAGGCACAGGGCAGGCCCTTGCACAATTTTTCAAAGGTCGCGGCCTGGTCCGGTGCCACCGTGACAAGGAAGCGTCCGGCAGACTCGCTGAACAGCAGCTTTTCAGGGGGCAGCCCGGTTTGGGCGCCGGGAACGGCTGACAGATCCACATCCATCCCCAGTGCCCCGGCCATTGTCATGATGGACAGGTGAACGCCAAGCCCGCCCCTTGCCACGGCATGGCAGGACGCTGGAATCTCCTTTTCTATGGCCTTTTCCAGGGCCTTGTACATGATCTTGAATCTGGAAAAATCAACCTGGGGAACGTTGAGGCCGGTCTTGCCGAACATGTCGTAGTATTCACAAGCCCCCAGTTCATCCCGGGTGGTGCCCAGAATATAGACCTTGTCCCCGGCCACTTTAGGATCCAGGGTCACGCATTTGCCCACATTCTTTACCACTGAGGTTGCGGAAAACTGAACCGTCTCCAAAGCGGAAATCTTGGTCCGTTCTCCGAATTTGCCTTCCAGATGGCCGTCCACGTACATGGAGTCCTTGCCTGAAAGCAAGGGGATCTCATAGGCCATGCAGGTTGCTTTCAGGGCCCGGCAGGCCCGGACCAGCTGGGCAGCCTTGAACTTGCCGTCGGGGTTGGTGTCAGGATCATACCCGATATTGGGCCAGCAAAAGTTGTCCAGCCCGCCGATGTGGTCAAGGCAACCGCCCACGGCAATGACCCGCCGCACGGCTTCATCAATGGTGCAGGTCATCATGTGAAAGGCATCAATTTTGGCGTACCAGGGCAGGATGCTCTGGGAAAAGGCCAGGCCCTTGTTCGAGGTCAGCACCGGCCGGGTCACCGAGGCATCCGACGGGATATTGCGCTTGACCCCTACCAGGGGTTTGACCACGGAACCGCCCTGGACCTCATGGTCGTACTGGCGGATAATCCACTCTTTGGAACAGATATTGGGCCGGGAAAGCATGTCAAGGATCACCCCGCCCAGGTCCGACGGCGTTGAGATCACAGGCTCGGTCAGCCCCCGTGTTTGAGGCGGTATCCAGACGGCGTCAAACTCCCAGGCCGGGAAGCCCTTGTCCAGAAGATCCATGTCCACATAGGCGCAGGTGTCGTTCTTGTACTTGATGTGCAGCTTGCCGGTATCCGTGTACTGACCGATCACCGTGCTTTCCACCTCATGCAGGGCGGAGAGTGCCATGAACCGGTCCAGGTGCTCTGGTTTTACACTGATGGTCATGCGCTCCTGGGATTCGGAAATCCAGATCTCCCACATGTCCAGTCCCTCGTATTTAAGAGGAACACGGTCCAGCCAGACCTCGCAGCCGTTGGACAGCATGGCTGATTCTCCCACGGACGAGGACAAGCCACCGCCGCCGTTGTCCGTGATAAAGGGGATCAGACCCTCGTCCCGGCAGACAAGGAGAAAATCGTGCATCTTCTTCTGGGTATAGGGATCGCCGATCTGGACGTGTCCTGCCGGGGTGTTTTCAGAAAAGCTTTCAGAAGAGGCCGTGACCCCGTGGATGCCGTCCTTGCCCACCCGTCCGCCGCTCATGATGATCAGCTCCCCGGCAGAGGTGGTCTTTTCGTGGCTGGGTTTTCCAGCCACTGTTCTGGGCATGATGCCCAGGGCCGTGACAAAGACCAGGGCCTTGCCCATATACCCGGGCTCAAACAGGGTCTGGCCGAAGGTGGTGGGCACCCCGCTCTTGTTCCCGCCGTCTTTGACCCCTTCAATGACACCATCCAGAAGTCTTCTGGGATGAAGGGGCGGTTTAAGGGGTCCGTCATAGGTGATGTCACCCACACAAAACCCAAAGGATCCCATGAACAGCCTGGACCCAAGCCCCGTGCCCATGGGGTCGCGGTACACCCCGACGATGCCGGTGATGGCCCCGCCGTAGGCCTCCATATTGGACGGCGAGTTATGGGTTTCCCCGGTGACCACGTAGTTGTTCTCCTCGTCAAAGGCACCGACCCCGGCGTTGTCCCAGAGAACGGAAACCACCCAGTCTTTTTTGTCCTTGATCGCCAGGGTCGGATCCTTGATATAGGTCTTGAACAGGCTGTCTTCCACGACGGTTTCACCAGTGACCGCATCCGTATACCTGAAGATGCCGTTGAATGTATTGTGATTGCAATGGTCGGACCTGGCCTGGGAAATATACTCCAGCTCCACATCTGTGGGCTTGGACAGCCCCACCTGCTCTCTGTCGGCCAGGACCCTCTCGTCCAAAAAGTACGCCCGGATCACGGGGATATCCCTGGGGTTCAGGGCCAGATTCCGATCGTCGGAAATCTTTGCCAGCATCTCATCGGTGTCGATGTCCACCGTATCAAAGGCCGGTGTATGGTCGAGAATGACCTTTGCCGGTTTGATATCCGCCCCTTTGGCCGTGTCCCATTCGTTTCGGGCAAAGACCTTGAACTGCTGGATAATGGCGTTGGACAGGATCTGAGCCCCGATCTTCTCCACATCCTCCCGGGTCAGGTCTTTGCCTTTAAGGCAATAGCGCCGGGAGGTGTAAATGCCATCGTTTGGGGTAAAGGGTTTGCCCAGAAGATCCTGGATGGCCTCCACGGCAGTGGCGCCGGCGTTGTCACGGACCCCCGGCCGATACCCGATCCACAGGCACCAGTCAAAGTCTATATCCAAGGGGGAGAGGCTGGAAAATTGGGTCACAGGATTGGTGAAGATCTCTTTGCGTGCCGTTTCCAGATCCTCGTAAGGCAGGTCAGACTCAACGGTCACGATATGGACACTTCTGGCCGACGCGATTTTGATCCCGAAATAGTCATCTGCCTTGGCGATAAGGGCAGCGGCTTCGGCATCCCTTAGGTCCTGTTTTAATGCAATCTCAATATTGGAAATCATGTTACCCACCATTAAACATTCTGGCAATGTCGTTGTAAAAGACAAAAATCATTAATGCCACAAGCACTGCTGCACCGAACTGAACCAATTTTTCGCGCAGCTTTTCACTGACGGCTTTTCCGGTCACAGCTTCGATCCCGAAGAAGAGAAGGTGACCGCCGTCCAGCACAGGAATGGGAAACAGGTTGATGATCCCGAGGTTGACAGAAAGCAGTGCAATAAACCATACAAAATTAACCATACCGGCTTTGGCCTGTTCCCCGGCCATCTGGGCGATCATGATGGGGCCGCCCAGATTGTCTGCAGACAGACTGCCGGACACCATCTTGACAAAGGAAACAAGGGTCAGCCTGACCAGCCCCCAGGTGTCGGTAAGGGACCGGCCTGCCGCCTGGACGACATTCAGGGATTTGTGAAAGGTCTCTCCGGTTCCCATAATACCGATGACATACCGGTCCTCTGGTTCGCCAAATACATTTTTTCCCTCTTGTCGCTGGGGGGTGATCAAAAAGGTCTTGAGTTCCCCTTGCCGACGGACCACCACTTCAATGGCCTGGCCCTGGCTCTGTCCCACCGTATTAGAGATGTCCTCAAAGGACTTGACAGGAGACCCGTTGACCTGGGCAATCACATCCCCGGCAAGGATGCCCGCGGTCTGGGCCGGGCTGTTGTCCACCACCTTGCCCACATCAGGCCTGGCCAGCCATATCCCTGAAATCTGATACAGAAGATAAAAAATAACAATGGCCAGGACAAAGTTGAAAACCGGTCCTGCCGCCACGATCAGGGACTTTTTAAGCAATGGTTTTTCGGTGAATGAGGCAGCCTTGTCCACTTCGGCAACGGGGGCGCCTGGCTCCTCACCCGTCATCTTGACATAGCCGCCCAGGGGAATAGCGGAAATACAATACAGGGTCCGTCCCCGCTGGAGTTTAACCACCTTGGGGCCAAAACCCAGTGAAAAGACTTCAACACCTACCCCGCACAGCCGGGCCACCAGAAAATGCCCCAGCTCGTGGACAAATACAAGTACGCCGATCACAATAACAAATGCCACAGCAGAGTGACCCATAAGACCTCTTTGATTGCGGTTAGAATTTTTTTCCGATAAGGCGCTGGGCCGTTTCCCTGGCCTGTTTATCGGCCTCAATAATACCTGAAAGATCAGGTTTGTCAATGCAGCGATGCTGGCCCATGACCTGCTCAATGATGTGAAAAATATCCAGAAAACGGATCTTTTCTTTTAAAAATGCCGCCACAGCGACTTCATTGGCCGCATTCATCACCGCGGGAAGGGAACCCCGAATCTGACAGGCCTCATAGGCAAATGCCAAAGAGGGAAATTTGTCTGCATCCGGTGCCTCAAAGGTCAGGGATCCCATGGCCGCAAAATCGGGAAACCCGGTATCAAGGGGGACGCGGGAAGGAAAGGAAAAGGCGTAGGCAATGGCCCCCATCATGTCTGGCACCCCCATCTGGGCCATCACAGCCCCGTCCCGGAACCCCACCATGGAATGGACAATGGACTGGGGATGAACCAGGACCTGGATCTGCTCATGGGTGATGCCGAACAAATGCACGGCCTCCACCACCTCAAGGCCTTTGTTCATGAGGGTGGCCGAATCAATGGAGATCTTGTCCCCCATTGCCCAGGTGGGGTGGTTCAGGGCATCGGCCAGGGAAATATTTTGAAAGGCCTCTTTGGGCCGGGTCCTGAAGGGCCCGCCCGAGGCAGTGAGAAAGATCCGGGTGAGATCTTTTCTGCGGTTGCCTCGGATGCATTGAAAAATGGCAGAATGCTCAGAGTCCACGGGCAGAATGTCCACACCGTTTTCTGCTGCTGCGGCCATAACAAGATCCCCTGCCATGACCAGGGTCTCCTTGTTGGCCAGGGCAATCTGCTTTTTGGCCTCAATGGCAGCCAGGGCAGGCCCAAGTCCTGCAGCCCCCACCATGGCCAGCAGCACCATATCCGCTCCCTCCCATTGGGCTGCCGCGGTATAGCCGGACGTGCCCCACAGGATCTCGGGGCAGTTGCCCTGACCCAGCAGCCGGCGCAGCGCATCGGCCCGGTCCCGGTCAAGCACTGCGACCATACGCGGCTTGAACCTCTGAACCTGCTCGGCCAGCAGGGGCATATTGGTGGCCCCGGCAAGCACCTGGACATCAAACCGGTCCGGATGCATGCCAACGATGTTCAGGGCAGAGGTGCCGATGGAGCCTGTGGCACCGAGGATGGACAGGGTTTTCATCTGCCGAACACCAAAAAGACGTATAATACGGGAATGGCCAGCAGCAGCCCGTCAATACGGTCCAGCATGCCGCCATGGCCGGGCAGGATACTTCCAGAGTCCTTGATCTTGTTCGCCCGTTTCATGGCGGATTCGAACAAATCGCCGATCTGACCTGCCACAGCCATGATCAGGGCGCAGGGGATGACCAAAAGGGCCAGGTGAAGATCCTTGAAAAAGACGAGGCAGAAGATGAACCCAACCAGAACCGAGGCGGCAAGACCGCCCACCGACCCTTCAATGGTTTTCTTGGGGCTGATGTTGGGGGCAAGCTTGTTTTTCCCCAGATAGGATCCGGTATAAAAGGCGCCGGTGTCATTGGCAAAGGCCACGATAAGCAGCCAGATGATCCAGAGGATACCGCCGTCAAGGGCCCGGATAAAGACCAAAAGGGCCAGTGACATGGGAATATAGACAATGCCCAGCACCTGTTTGGATATCATGTCAAACACCTGGGGGGTGGATGAGAACCGAAACAAAACAAAGATGGACAGGGCCATCAGATTCAGGGCCTGGATCAAAAACATCACCTGCCAGGAGCCCAGACAGGCCCCCATGACCAGGATCATGGATGTGGCATAGGAAATGACTTTTATGGACTGGGAGGCCGGGCCGGCCTCAGTGGCGCGGATGATGCGCAGGTATTCTCTGACGGCAAAAATGGCCACCACACAGATCAGAGCAGCCACAACAAGGGTATTTCCCCGGATTAACACCCAGAGAACAAGGGGAACTAATACTATTGCCGTGAGCCATCGCTTGAGGTGCTGCATTTTACCTTCCCGAACCGTCGATCCCGTTGCTGAAAATCCATAAGTATGCTATGGAACTCTTCCTTTGAAAAATCCGGCCACAGGGTGTCTGTAATAAACAGCTCTGCATAGGCAGCCTGCCACATCATGAAGTTGGACAGGCGAAACTCCCCTGAGGTTCTGATAATCATATCCGGATCCGGCATGGCCCCGGTATACAGACAGGCGGCCAGCTTTTTCTCATCAATATCTTTTGGTAACAATCTGCCGGCAGCCACCTTTTGGGCCAGTTTCCGTGCAGCCAGGGTGATCTCCTCACGGCTGCCGTAACTCAAGGCAAGGTTCAGGACCATGCCCTTGTGCCCCGAAGTCTCTGCCATGGTCTGCTCAGCCTCGGCCCTGACATCCCTGGGCAGTTTTTCCATCTGTCCGAGGATATTGAGACGGATTTGTTTATGCGAAAGATCCTGGCGTTCCGAAACCAGGAACCGTTTGAGAAGGCTCATCAGGGCGGATACTTCGGCTTTGGGGCGGCCCCAATTCTCCGTTGAAAAGGCATAAAGTGTCAGAAAGCCGATGTTCAGCTCCCGGCAGGCGGCCACCATGTCCCGGACCGTCTGGGATCCCCGCTCATGGCCCTTGACCCGATTCATGAGCCGTTTTTTGGCCCAGCGCCCATTGCCGTCCATGATCATGCCCACATGAACGGGCAGCCGGTCCGGATCCAGGGTCTTGCCGGAATCAGACTTCAAGGACTTCCTTTTCCTTGGCCGCGTAGATATCGTCCAGACGTTTGATATACTTGTCTGTCAGATCCTGGACCTGTTTTTGTCCCTTGAAGCTGTCGTCCTCGGAAATATCCCCGTCCTTCTGGAGTTCCTTGAGCATTTCATTGGAATCCCGCCGGATATTCCTCACAGCCACCTTATAGTCTTCGCAGGTCTTGGCCACGGTTTTGGCGATGTCTTTGCGCCGCTCCTCGGTCAGGGGCGGAATGGAGATACGAATGAGTTTCCCGTCACTGGAGGGTGTCAGGCCGAGGTTGGCCTTGTGAATGGCCTTTTCCACCTGCCCGATGACACTGACATCCCAGGGTTTGATGGTCAGCAGCCGGCTTTCTGGCACAGAAATCGTTGCCATCTGGGAAAGCGGGGTCTGGGCCCCGTAATAATCCACCACCACGCTGTCCATCATAGACTGGGAGGCCCGTCCGGTTCTGACTTTGGCCATCTCATTTTCAAAGGCTTTTTCAGATTTACCCATCCGTTCACGGGTTTCTTCTAACACGTCTTCTATCATAGCGACACATCCTGTAAATGGGTTAACGGTTAGCCACCCGCAGAGACTGACCACTTTTCCGGGCAGATCCCTGCGCGTGGATAACCGTCAACTATTTATTGTAAATCCTGGAACCGATGCGGGCCCCTTCCAGCGCCTTGCAAATATTGTCTGCCTGATGAAGATCCACCACCTGAAGGATCAGGTCATGTTCCATGGCCAGGGAAATGGCGGTCATATCCATGACGTGGAGCTGCTTTTCAATGACCTGCATATAGGACAGCTCGTCAAACCGTTTTGCATCGTCGTGAACCACGGGATCCTTATCGTAGACCCCGTCCACCTGGGTGGCCTTGATCAAAATCTGGGCCCGGATCTCATTGGCCCGTAGTACGGCGGCTGTATCCGTTGTAAAGTAAGGGTTTCCCGTACCCGCAGCAAAGATAACCACCCGCCCCTTTTCAAGGTGCCTGATGGCCCGCCGACGGATAAAGGGTTCGGCGATTTTGTCCATGGCAATGGCCGTCTGGACCCGGGTGGGCACATCGCATTTTTCCAGGGCATCGCACAGGGCCAGGCTGTTGATCACCGTGGCCAGCATGCCCATGTTATCGGCGGATGTCCTGTCCATACCAGCAGAGGAACCCGCCACCCCCCTGAATATATTGCCACCGCCCACCACAATGGAAATTTCCACCCCGAGACGGTGGACCTTGGCAATTTCAAGGGCCACGTAGTGGATCATCTCCGGGGTGATGCCAAAGCCCTGATTTCCCATCAGGGCTTCGCCGCTCAACTTGACCAGAACCCGTTGAAATTCAGGTGTCTTGTCCAAGGTTTATTCTCCTATCTGGAAACGGGCAAATCGTCTGATCTGAATATTTTCACCGATTTTTCCGACAGTCTCTTTGAGAAGATCCTCAATGGTCATCTGGGGATCCTTTACATAGGCCTGACTCATGAGGCAGACCTCTTTGTAGAACTTTTCAATCTTGCCGTCCACAATCTTGTCGATGATGTTCTCGGGCTTGCCCTCTTCCAGCATCTGAGCCCGGTAGATGTCACGCTCTTTTTCAATCAGCTCCTGATCCACATCCTCAGGAAGCAGGCCGGCCGGGTTGGCCGCGGCAATATGCATGGCAATGTCCTTGGCAAACGCCTCAAAATCCTCGGTCTTGGCCACAAAATCAGATTCGCAGTTCACCTCGACCAGAACGCCCAGCTTGGCACCGGTGTGGATATAAGAATAGACAATACCTTCGGAAGTAGAGCGGCCAGCCCGTTTGGCTGCCTTGGCCAGACCCTTTTTCCTCAGAAGCTCAATTGCCTTTTCCATGTTTCCCTCGGCCTCGGCCAGGACTTTTTTACAGTCCATAATGCCGGAGCCGGTTGCCTCACGTAGCTCTTTCACCATTGCTGCAGAAATTTCAGCCATTGTATCTTACTCCTTGTATTGCTTGTATTGCTTTCGCGTAATTGTATGCTATTCAGCTGATTGGACTTCTTCAGCTTTTTCTTCTGTCTTTTCCTCAGGGGCAGCGGCTTGGCGTTTGATTTTCTCTACAACCGGACCATCAGTTCCATCGGAAACCACTTCAACACCAACGGCTTTTCCGCCCTTTTCAACGGGGTCGCCTTCGCCGTCCGTATCAGACTTGGCCCGTTGTTTTTCCTCCCAGATCTGGCGGCCTTCAATGACCGCATCGGCGATCCTGGAGGCAAACAGACGGATGGAACGGATGGCATCATCGTTGCCAGGAATGACATAGTCGATATCATCGGGGTCGCAGTTGGTATCCACAACAGACACGATGGGAATCCCCAGGCGCTTGGCCTCTTTTACGGCAATGGACTCGTTCTTTGAGTCAATGATGAACAGGGCGCCGGGCAATTTTTTCATATTGGAAATACCGCCGATGGCAAACTCAAGTTTATCCTTGTCCTTGAGCATCTTGGACTGCTCTTTTTTGGGATAATTTTCCAGGGTGCCGTCATTCTCAATGGAGTTGAGAAAGTGGTATCTGGTAATATTATTTTTAATGGTCTGGAAGTTGGTGAGCATGCCGCCCAGCCACCGGTTTTCAACGTAAAAGGACTCGGCCCGGTTGGCCTCTTCGTAGATGGCCTCGGATGCCTGTTTTTTAGTCCCTACGAACAGCACATCCTGGCCGTTGGCTGTGACGCTTTTAATAAAATCGTGGGCATCCTTGAACAATTTGACGGTCTGCTGTAGGTCGATGATGTAAATACCGTTTCTGGCACCAAAGATGTACTTTTTCATCTTGGGGTTCCAGCGTTTGGTCTGATGCCCGAAGTGGACACCTGCTTCCAGAAGTTCTCTGATGGTAATGTAAGCCATTTTTTCTCCGAATTTTCTAATGGTTTTTTGTTCTTCCACCCACTTCTTCCCCAAAATCGACTTAGTGAAAAGCACCGGATTTCAGGTCCATGGGTGTGCCTTATCTTTAATTAAGCAAAATCCAAACGTATATATCAAAAAACAAGGATGGAATCAATTTATTTTTTAAGTATTGCCAGGCGATTATGGCCAGCCAGATCGGTTTTGAAATCCAGATTCCGGACCCAGGAATACTGACTGGCGAGGTTTGCAATCCCGGATTTCTGGTCAAACCCCATTTCAAGGAGCATCTGCCCGCCAGATGCCAGTTTTCCCCCGGCCTGGGCAAAAAGAATTCGATAGGCATCCAGGCCATCTTCTCCGCCGTCCAGGGCAAGCAGGGGCTCATGCTCCCGGATCTCAGGCTCAAGGGCCCGGATATCGGCCCTGGGGATATAGGGAGGGTTGGACAGAATCAGGTCAAACCGGCAGTTGTCAGCCAGCGTCTCCAGCCAGGATCCCTGGAAAAAACAAACAGGGGTCTTGGCCAGCCTGCAGGCGTTTTCCCTTGCCACGTCAATGGCCTTTCTGGAGATATCCCCCCCAAAAAACCGATGATGGGGACAGGCCGATGCCAGGGAAACGATGATGGCCCCGGACCCGACCCCCAGTTCCAGGACGTTTGCCGGCGGGCCGTTTCTGTCAGACAGAATCTCGATGGCGGTTTCCACCATAATTTCGGTGTCTGGCCGCGGGATGAGCACCCCTTTGCCCACATGAAAGGTATCGTTGAAAAACCCCCGGGCCCCGGTGATATAGGCCACCGGCTCCCTGTCCCGGCGCCGCCGGATCAGGCCCTTGAATTCGGCCAGTTCAGACGGCTCCAGCGGCCTGTCATGCTGAAGATAAAGATCCAGCCGGCGCATGCCAAGGACATGGGCCAGCAGGATTTCGGCGGCGAGCCGGGGGGAATCAATCCCATGGCCCCCAAAGTAGTCTTCGGTCCAGGCCAGCAGTTTTTTTATGGTCCAGGGGGCCATATGGCTGGCGTCAGCCCATCTCTTTGAGGGCATCGGCCTGGGCTTGGGTGCGGAGAGCATCGATGATCTCCTGGATATCCCCCTCCATGATATGATCCAGCCTGTAGAGGGTCAGGCCGATGCGATGATCGGTCATTCGCCCCTGGGGGAAATTGTAGGTCCGGATCCGGCCGCTTCTGTCACCGGTGCCCACCTGGCCTTTTCTGTCCGCTGCCCGCCGTGCCTCCTCCTCTTGGATTTTGGCGTCCAGAATGCGCGAGCTGAGGACATTCATGGCCTTGGCCCTGTTCTTGTGCTGGGATTTTTCATCCTGGCAGGTCGCCGTGACCCCCGTGGGGATATGGGTGATCCGAACAGCAGAGTCGGTGGTGTTGACGGACTGGCCGCCGGGCCCTGAGGCCCGGAACACATCAATTTTCAAATCTGCCGGATTAATGTCTATGTCCACGTCTTCGGCTTCGGGTAACACAGCCACGGTCACGGCAGAGGTATGGACCCGGCCCTGGGTTTCGGTTTCAGGAACCCGCTGAACCCTGTGGGTGCCGCTCTCGTACTTGAGTTCGGAATAGGCCCCCTTGCCTTTGACCAGGGAGACCACCTCCTTAAAGCCGCCGGCAGCAGAGTTATTCTTGTCAATGATCTCCATGCTCCAGTTTTTGCTCTCGGCAAACCTGGCGTACATTCGGAACAGATCTCCTGCAAAGATCCCGGACTCTTCCCCGCCGGTGCCGGCCCGGATTTCAAGGATGACATTCTTGCCATCCCGGGGGTCTTTGGGCATGAGCAAAACGTTGAGATCCTTTTCCAGAACCTCGATCCTGGATTCCAGTTCAGGCACTTCCTCCTTGGCCATATCCCGGATATCCGGGTCATCGTCCTTGAGCAGCTCCCTTGCCTCTTCCAGCTCAGCCAAAGCCGATTCATACTCCCGGAAAACCGGCACAACCTTGTTCAGTTCGCCGTGCTCTTTGAGATATTCCTGATATTTTTTCTGGTCATTGATCACAGCCGGGTCAGACAGCAACTGCTCAATCTTTATAAACCGTTCTTCAATACCTTTTAATTTTTCAAACATAGCTCACCCTTGGAAGACCGTGAAACCAAACTTAAAAAGGGGCACTTTGGAAAAGGCCCCTTTTCAAACCAACACCGAAGATTAACGCTAGACCATTTTGGTTGCGTCAAACCCTGCGTATTTTTTCTTGAAGCGGTCAATTCTACCGGCAGAGTCAACCAGCTTCTGCTTGCCGGTAAAAAAGGGATGACACTGGGAACAGATTTCAACTTTGATATTCTCTCTGGTGGATCCCACCTCAAAGGTGGCACCGCAGGCACAGGATGCGGTGGTTTTTGTGTAGTTCGGATGGATATCTTTTTTCATTTTACACAACTCCTTGTCAGACCTTCGTTATAAAAGGCCGCTTTTATTATCAATAGGGGATGACCCTTGTTTAAGAGTTCATCAATTCAAGAAACTCTTTATTATCCTTTGTTCCTTGCATTTTTTCAAGTAAAAACTGCATGGAGTCCACAGAATTTAAACTGGAGAGTAATTTTCTCAGGATCCAGACCCGGTTCAGCACCGAAGGCTCCAGAAGCAATTCCTCTTTTCTGGTACCGGAGCGATTCATGTCAATGGCAGGGAAAACCCGCTTGTCAGCAAGCTTTCTGTCCAGGACCAACTCCATGTTGCCAGTGCCCTTGAACTCCTCAAAGATCACCTCGTCCATTCTGGAGCCGGTCTCCACAAGGGCGGTGGCAATGATGGTCAGACTGCCGCCCTCTTCGATATTCCGGGCCGCACCGAAAAAGCGCTTGGGCCGGTCCAGGGCATTGGAGTCCACACCACCGGAAAGAATCTTTCCCGACGGCGGCATCACCGCGTTATAGGCCCGGGCCAGACGGGTGATTGAGTCCAGAAGAATGACCACATCATGTCCCTGCTCGACGATGCGTTTGGCCTTCTCAATGACCATCTCCGCAACCTGGACGTGGCGCTCGGCCGGTTCGTCAAAGGTTGAGGAAATCACCTCTGCGTCAACAGAACGGGACATGTCTGTTACCTCTTCCGGCCGTTCGTCAATGAGCAGGATCATGGGGACGATATTTTTATGGGCCTGAATCATGGAGTTGGCAATATTCTTCAGCAGCATGGTCTTACCGGCCTTGGGAGGAGAGACGATAAGCCCGCGCTGGCCGAAACCAATGGGGGACATCAGGTCGATCACCCGCATGGAAAAATTATCCGACTCAGCCTCCAGGTTCATCTTCCGTTCGGGATACAGGGGCATAAGATTGTCAAAAAGGATGGTTTCCGCAGCCATCTCCGGATTCAGAAAGTTCACCGCTTCTACCTTGAGCAGGGCAAAATACCGCTCCGAGTCCTTGGGCTGGCGAACCTGGCCAGACACCGTGTCCCCGGTTCTCAGGTTGAAGCGCCGGATCTGGGAGGGAGACACATAAATATCATCGGGCCCGGGAAGATAATTATATCCCGGCGCCCGAAGAAAGCCGAACCCGTCCGGGAGTATTTCAAGGGTGCCTTCCCCGTAGACCTGACCGCTTTCCTCGATATTGGCCTGGAGCAGGGCAAATATCAGTTCCTGCTTTTTCATGCCGCCGATGCCATGGATACTGTACTTTTTGGCAAGCTTGGTCAGCTCACTGATCTTCATCTTATTGAGTTCTACAAGATTCATGCACTCTCCCGGTTTTTAATTGTATCTCTTGGGTTGGTGGTTGTCAGGTTTTGATTTGGTTGCGTTTTAGAAATACCTTTTTGATCTTTTGGAAGCTAATGCGACCTGGGGATAAAAGACAGAAGGACTTGAGGGCCTTTTAAACAGTAATTTTAAATAAAGCATTATTATTTCTTTGTCAAGCGGTCTTTACAAGCTTTTTATACAGGATTTCCAGCTTTTCAAACAATTCTGATGTGCGGCCTGTATTTTCAATGACATGGTCAGCCCGCCGCCTTTTTTCCTCCTGATCCATCTGCAGGGCCAGCATCTGCCTTGCCCCGTCTCTGCCCACCCCGTCCCTGGCAGCGATCCGCTTCTCCAGGGTGCCCTGCCCCGCCGTAACCACCAGGGTGGTGTCAAAACAGGCTTCCATCCCAAGTTCAAAGAGCAGAGGCACTTCCACGGCACAGGCCTTTTCCCTTTTATAGGGGGCGGCTTCCATCTGCCTGACCATTTCCCTGATAATCTCAGGATGAAGAATTTTTTCCAGGGCCACGCGCTTGGCCGGATCCTCAAGGATTATCTGCCGCATGGATGTCCGGTCCAGTATTCTTTCCGGCCCCACCACCTTGGCCCCGAACAGGTCCACCACCTTGTCATAGGCCGGCTGCCCCGGCGCCACCACCTGTCGGGCAATTCGGTCGCAGTCAAACACCTCCAGACCCAGCGTTTCAAAGCATTGGCAGACCAGGCTCTTTCCCGACCCTGCCGATCCTGTCACCCCGATCCTAAAGATTGTCATGTCACCCTCCTTGTTTCAGGGAAGATTTGACTTATAATACGGGGCTATGATAATTTGCAAGCCCTTGTTAGAGTCAAACCCATAACATTATTTGAAGGAAACCAACGTGGAAAGAACATTATCCATCATCAAGCCTGACGGCGTACAGAAAAACGTTATCGGAGAAGTAATCAAGCGCTTTGAATCCAGCGGCATCAAAATCGCTGCCATGAAAATGATCCAGTTGACCAAACCCCAGGCCCAGGGATTTTACGCTGTTCACAAGGAACGCCCCTTTTTTGACAGCCTCACCGATTTCATGACCTCCGGCCCCATTGTGGTCATGGTCCTGGAAGGCGAGGATGTTATTGCCAAAAACAGAAAACTCATGGGCGCCACCAACTTCAAGGAAGCTGACGCGGGCACTATCAGAAAAGACTATGCCACGGATATTGAGAAAAACGTGGTCCACGGATCTGATGCCCCGGAAACCGCCGCCTTTGAAATCGGCTACTTCTTTAACGATCTGGAGATCCAGGCCCGCTGATCCCCACGCCGATCCGTTTCACAGATATCCCCCCGGGTTTTGGCCCCGGGGGGATATTTTTTTTGCACAAGCACCCCTTAGGGCACAAGCACCCCTTAGGGCACAAGCAGGTCAAAGCCGGTGGCAGCGTCCTTTTTCCGGATGCCGGTTGTGTCTGTCAACTCCTGAAGAATCACCTCCATCACCTGCCAGACCTTGACCCCGTTGCGGACACACCCGGTGGTGGTATTGCTTCCCCGGCCGCAGGCCATGTGCATATGCAGAACTGGCGCCCCGCCCTCATCCGGAAAAATCGTTCCAGTGCCTGCCACCTCATGAACATTGTCCAGCACCCGTTTTTTGGGCTCAATGGGAAAGACCCGGCCCTGGGCCGGCCCGGTCACCAGGGCGCTTCCCCGGTCCGCCCCTCCCAGAATAACAAGGGATGCTGCCATGATTCCCTTGTCCTTTGCAAAGGATTCCAGGGTCTCATGAACAATGTCTCCATCTTCCAGCCGGATCACAAACACACGACCGGCATTTGCCTCTGAAAATTTCATCTTTACGCTCTTTCATCTTGTTTGGGGTTCATCTTACCGCTGGCATAGCCGTCCAGGTCCAGGGCAACAAATGAAAAGCCCGCGCCCTTCAACGCCTGAGATACCTGTAGCCTGAGTTCAGGAGAGGTCAGCCGCCGGATATCATCCTTTGGCACCTCGATCCGGGCCACACGGCCGTGATGCCGCACCCGGACCTGGGCAAATCCCAAATGATGAAGCACGTCTTCCGCCTGCTGGATCATATCAAGGGCCCCTGAGGTTATCTTTTCCCCCTGGGGAATCCGGGTGGCCAGGCAGGACTGTGCGGGCAAGTCCCAGGTAGGAAGGCCCAGATCTTTAGAGCACATCCGAATCTCCTGTTTGGAAAATTGCGCCGCCACCAATGGGGCGATAAATCCAAGTTCCTCTGCCGCCTTAATTCCCGGCCGATACTCTTCAAGATCATCCAGGTTAATGCCGTGCATCAGAGAATGGATTCCCTGCTTTGCTGCGGCGTCTTTAATAAGGGAAAACCCGGCCTGCTTGCAATAATAGCATCGCATCGGATCATTTTTAACCACATCTGGAATCGCCAGGATATCCAGTTCCAGGCAAAGATGCGCCACCCCGAGGTCCCGGGCAATGGCCCCGGCCCGCTCCCGCTCTTTCCTGGTAAAAAATCCAGAGACCAGGGTGACCGCCAGGAGCCGGTCCATACCGGCCGCAGCCGCCGCAGCAAGCAGGAAAACAGAGTCCACTCCGCCTGAAAACGCAATGGCGGCAGCCCCGCCATCCTTTAGTCTGGCTTTCAGATCCTCGTATTTATATAAGGCCTGCGCCCTGTGCATCAATTCATTCATAACTTTCAAATCTGGTTTCAAAATCAGCCATGGCCACCAGATCCCAGTAAAGATTCTCCCAAAGCCCCCCTTGCCTGCAACCGCTTTGCCGTTGATCAATACGGTAATTGCCATGATCACCCATTTTTTTCAAGGGTCATGAAAATACCTTTTTATACCACCCGGACACCCTTTATTTTCGACGAATATAATTCTTGACTTTGAACTGCTCTTTGGTGTATAACGCCCAACGTTAATTCTGCTGGCTGATCGTCCAATGGCAGGACTACGGACTCTGACTCCGTCAATCTAGGTTCGAATCCTAGTCAGCCAGCCACTGATAATAAAGCCTTTCAGGATTTTTTCTTGGAAGGCTTTTTTGCGTTTGATGCGGTTTTGCATGCGGTTTTTCGATTTTTAATACCCTCTCCCATCATAAACATACCACCGCAGGAAACCGGATATTTATCTGACCCAAAATTCACATCATGCCGGTTGCATAGGGGCGGGTAAAAGTATATAATCGAACGCCTAAGCCCTTGACAATAAAGGGTTTCACTGCTTTTAAAGTGTCCCGGTCATACTACGGGTGATGGGGAGATCACTTCATTTTCCAG
>Ga0209949_1000652_pt1 | contig 17971 bp, 10 predicted proteins | sample SalPonC_black_MG_FD_185711 | JGI IMG/M metagenome (GOLD analysis project Ga0209949, IMG submission 185711) | Salt pond soil microbial communities from South San Francisco under conditions of wetland restoration - Salt Pond MetaG... | ecosystem: Environmental > Aquatic > Marine > Intertidal zone... | reverse complement strand
GGCGACCGAAATGGGACAGGGATCGTTGACTTCCCTCGCCGTCATCGTCGCGGAGGAGATGGATGCCGATTGGGCGAAAGTGGAAATAGAACACGCCCCTATCGAGCCCGACACCTACGGGCTGACCTGGGGCGGTGAACTCGGCGGGCCCATGATCACCGCAGGCAGTCGCATCAACCGGGGTTATTACCGGCACATGCGGCAGGCGGGCGCCCAGGTGCGCCGCGTGCTGATGAACGCCGCCGCCGAAAAGTGGGAAGTCCCAATTGAGGAACTGCGCACCGAGCCCGGCGTAGTCATCCACGATCAAAGCGGGCAACAGCTGAGCTACGGCGAAATCGCCGGTTTCGTCACCCCTCCGGAAACATTGCCGGAAATTCCCACCGATCAGCTGAAAAAGCCAGAGGATTTCCGTCTTATCGGCACGGTGATTCCCCGCTACGATATTCCCGGCAAGGTGGACGGCAGCACCCGCTATGCGGTCGATGTGCAGCTGCCCGGAATGGTTTACGGTGTAATCAACCGCTCGCCGGTGCACGGCGCCCGGCCCAGCCTGCAAAATGAGGCCGCCGTAAAAGAGATGCCAGGAGTATTGGAGGTAGTCTCCCTTGATCACGGCATCGGCGTCATCGCCGAAACCATCGAAGATGCCCTGCGCGCCAAAAAGGAACTACAGATTCAATGGAGCGAAGACGCCCCGGCGCAGACGCACACCAGCCAGGACGTTTACCAGAACTACACCAGTATTGTAGGAACTGGCGGCCCGGAAGGCCGCAAAACGGTCGATAAAGGAGACGTTACTCGGGGGCTGCGGCAGTCGACCCGGCAATACCGCATCGACTACAAAAACGACTATGCCTACCACGCCCAGATGGAACCTCTCAACGCCGTAGTATCCATCGCCGATGACGGACAAAGCGCCGAAGTGTGGGCCGGCTCCCAGGCGCCCGACGGCGCGCGTCAGGCAGCGGCGGAAGCATTGGGACTCCAATTCGAACAGGTCAACTTCCATCCCTGTCTGCTCGGCGGCGGCTTCGGCCGGCGCTCCATGTCGGGCTTCGTCACGGAGGCCGCGCTATTGGCTAAAGCCGCCGGTCGTCCCCTCAAACTGCAGTGGACCCGCGAAGATGACGTACAGTACGGTGCCTTCCGCCCCATTTCGCTGCAGCGCATGCAGGCCGGGATTGACGAAAACGGGTTGATTAAGTCCTGGTCGCACACCGTCAGCGGCCCCGGCGGCGGCCTGCTGGCTTCCGGCGCCGATACGCCGTACTACAGCTTCGATAACCAGCGCGTAGAGGTAAGGGCGGTGGAGCATGGCGTACGCACCAAACACTGGCGCTCAGTTGGCCATGGCCCTAATAAATTCGCCATCGAGGCCTTCGTCGATGAAATCGCCACTGACCTGGGTAAAGACGCCTACGAATACCGCCTGCAACTCATGCGCGATCATCCGCGCGCCCAGAAAGTGCTGAAAACCGCCGCCGAGATGGCCGGCTGGGGCAGCCCTGCTCCGGAAGGACGGGCACGCGGCATCACCTTCAGCGAACACGGCGGCTCCTACGCCGCCGCCATCTGCGAAATTTCCCTCGACGAAGAGTCGGGAAAAATCCGGGTGCATCGCATCTGGTCTGCCCTCGACGCAGGCATTGTCATTCAGCCCGACAACGCCGTCGCCCAAATGGAAGGGGGCATCATCATGGGCCTGAGCAGCGTACTGAAGGAACAAATCACTTTCGAAAACGGACGGGTACAGCAATCCAATTACCACGACTATCCCTTGCTGCGCATGTCGGAAGCACCGGAAAGCATCGAGGTGCAACTCATCGATTCCACCGAAGACCCCGGCGGCATCGGCGAGTCGGGAACGCCGCTGGCCGGCGGGGCAGTGGCCAACGCTTTCCTGGCGCTGACGGGCAAGCCGCTGCGGCATATGCCGTTTACGCCGGAACGGGTGAAAATGGCCTTGAATGGAGAATTGATGGGGTGAAGGCGTGCTTGGGTATCTGGATTTCTTAATTCTTGAGTACCTCCCCACCCTCTTTCCTCGGACGGATAAAAGTTCTTGGATTTTCCGGAAAAAGAAACGAGGGCGGGGAGAAACCGAGAACAATACATGCCATCGTCTCTTTTTCCCTGGCTGTTTCCGTATCTTTAAAGCAGATCCCAAACACGACACAAGGCCCTTGGATGAAAAACTACTTTTTATTCTTCCTGTTACTGCTGGTTTGCCTGTCAGCCAATGCGCAAAATGAGCCGCCACCGGACACGGTATTGCTGGCCGATCGCACCAAAAAACTATATATCCTTCCCCTTTTTAGCTATTCGCCCGAAACCTCCTTCCGCTTCGGCGCTATTGGCATTTACCTGTTCCGGCCCCAGGAAGCCAGAACCGGCACCCTGCTCTCTTCCATCAAGATGCCGATTACCTACACGCTGAATAATCAACCGAAAGTCAGAATATCCTACGATATTTTTCTAAACGGGAATGAACACATCCTGGAGGGTTTTGCCCAATGGCAGTACTTCCCCTTATTTTTTTACGGTATAGGGTCAAAAACCACCCAGGAAGATGAAGAAATATTTACCAGCCGGACCTTTGGCGCTGAATTCAGTTACCTGAACAAAGTGGCCGGCCGGCTCTTCCTGGGCGGCCGCCTGGTCTGGATCGACAGTAAAACGGTGGAGCGGGAAGCAGAAGGACTGCTTAGCCAGGAAGGGCTTATCCCGGGCAACGACGGTGGGGTATCTACCGGAATAGGGTTGGTCGCAAGGCTCGACAGTCGGGACAACAATTTCAATGCCACCAAGGGGATCTACCTGCAATCCAGCATCACTACCTTTCAACGGAGCTTCGGCGGAGATTTCAAATTCACCAAGTTCAACCTCGATTTTCGCAAATTCTTCTACCTCTTCCAAAAACATGTACTGGCCTTCCAGCTTTTCTCCGAATACAACTGGGGCCAGCCTCCCTTTGAGCTACTCGCCCTCCTGGGCAGCGATGAGTTGATGCGCGGGCATTACGAAGGCCGCTTCCGCGATAAGATGTACTGGGCCAGCCAGGTGGAATACCGTCTGCCCATCAATCGCCGCGAATGGCTCGGCGAAAATCAGGAGCTCAACTTCTGGCAGCGCTGGGGGCTAGCCGCATTCGCCGGCCTCGGTACCGTCGCACCCAATCTCAATGATTTGACGGAAAGTGGTATCAAATACTCCCTCGGCTTTGGCATCCGCTACCTCATTCTCCCCAAGGAACGGGTCAATATTCGTATCGATTTCGGCTTCGGCACCCAGCAACCGGGGTTTTACATGAATGTGCGGGAAGCGTTTTAAGAATTGCCATCCGGCTCAAAGTCGGAAGGGGCTTAGCTGGGCTTATCCAGAGAATATTCCAGGCTAGCGCCAGCCATCCAGCATCCAGTACCCAGTTCACTCCGGCACCACTCTATATATCCGTCCCGGATCCTCAACAGCGATGTAGATGTATCCATCCCGTCCCATCTTCACATCGCGCAGGCGGCCGATATTTTTGAGCAGTTTTTCCTCGCCTACGATTTCCTCGCCGTCCATCTTCAGGCGGGCCAGGTATTTGAAGCTCAGGGAGCCGCAGAGCAGGTCATTTTTCCAGGCCGGGTAGCGGTCGCCGCTGACGAAGGTCATTCCGCAGACGCCGATAGAGGGCACCCAGTATAATTCCGGCTGTTCCATGCCCTCTTTTTCAGTTAGTTCGGTGAATCGCGTACCGTTGTAGTTGATGCCGTAGGAAATGACCGGCCAGCCGTAGTTTGCGCCTTTCCGGATAATATTGACCTCATCGCCGCCGCGGGGGCCGTGTTCATTGGCCCAGATCAGGCCCGTTTCCGGATGCATAGCGACGCCTTGAGGATTGCGATGGCCGTAGGAGTAGATAGATTTGACTGCACCGGGCGTATCGACGAAGGGATTATCCTCGGGAATGCTGCCATCATCGTGTATGCGATGGATCTTGCCGCAGTGATTGTCCAGGCTTTGGGGATTCTGATCCCGGCGCCCCCGGTCACCTACGGAGAGGAAAAGATAGCCGTCTTTGTCGAATTCGAGACGAGAACCAAAATGATGCCGGGTGCTCAGATAGGGAGCTGCTTCCAGAATGAGTTGCTGGTCCTTGAGCTGGTTACCCTGCAGAGTGGCGCGCATGACGGCAGTTGTTTGCCGGTCGTTTTCCCGCTTTGAAAAAGAAAAGTAAATAAACCCATTATCCTCGAAGGCGGGATGCACCTCCACATCCAGCAAGCCCCCCTGGCCGCGGTCGCGTACTTCGGGAACGCCGCTGATCTCCCGGAGTTTTTCTCCCTCCCGGTAAAGGAATAACTTGCCCGAACGCTCGGTGATAAGCATATCGCCGCCGGGTAGGAAAGCCAGTCCCCAGGGAATGCCCATTCCTTCCACGACCGGTTCCAGGCGGAAGTTCATCTCCTCCGATTCGATGATGCCGGAAAAGTCTGGGCGCTCCTCGAAGGATTCAGAAGTGAAGTTTTCAAGTCCTGTGAGAATGTAGTCTGTCAGATCGGCGATCTCCTCCTCGGTGAAGGTGGTGTCGTAAGCCGACATCCCATCGTCCGGATAGCCGTACTTGATCCCGCGGAACACCTCGTTCCAGGAATTGCCGTAAATCCATTTCCGGTCGATGAAGGATTTCAGGTTGTCGCCGTGGCAACTGGCGCAATATTCCTGATAATTGGCTTCGGCATCCCGGAAATCGCGGTTCTGCCGGTTGCTGAAAATAAAAATGCTGCCCAGCAAGGTCACGGCAGCGAAGGAAAATAGCAGGCTGTTTTTACTCATAAACGAATTTAGTCTGTATTTATCAAGGCAGGTAAAATTAACAATTTATGGGTTACTTTTTTTTATCAGGATGCTTTAGTAGTCCCCAGTATGCCCCTTCACAGGGCGATACAAGCAGCTGGTCGATGAGGTTTACGGAGCCGGCCGGGAAACGATCCAGTGTTTGTACGCCTCCCACTGCAGGGCGGGCTAAGGAACCGGATATCGACTGTTCGAGCAAGCTGCATCCCCGGGAGTCGAGGAGGGAGACGGCGAATTGCTCAATGCTGTCGGAGCGCAGATCAATACAGGCATTTAGCGCAAACCGGTCCTCCGATGTCACCAGGCCGGCATCGCGGGTTTCAACGCGGCCGTCGTGGAAGGTCCAGTCGGAGACGAAGCGGGTAAGACGGGTCTTTCTTCCCACATGGGGCTCGAAATTGAAAACTTCCAGCACATCTCTGCCTCCAGTAACTGCCGCCCCGAAGGGCCCTGCTAAAAAGTAAGCACCCAGCACGACAGGGCCAAAGGGCTTCTTTTGGCGTAAGCCCGGCAACTGCGCATCCAGGTCTATCCCGTGCAGCAGCAATATTTCTCCCCTGATGCTCAGGGAGCCTTCCGAATTGTACAGCCAATCCTGCGCTTTGTTACCCTGCGTGGAAAGGTCGAGCGCAATATCTACCGGTCCACTGAGCAGCTTTTTGCGATGAAACTTTCCGATAATCGATTCAACCGGCATGTTTTCCAGGGCATAGGCCAGATGAATCACCGGCACCTCGCCGGAAAGGTCCACTTCGATTGCGCCTTCTTCCAGTACCTCCGAAAACTGATATAGTGATCCCTGAAATGCGTAATAATCAGACCTGCCGGCACCCTCCATTCGGATACTCATATTTTCCATCCGGTTCGTATGAAAAGCGTCGACAGTCAATGCGGCCGACAGCTTGGAAAGCCAGGGTCTGACCTCACGACGCCCGGAAAAAACGGCCTCTTCTATACTGAGATCGATTCCATCCATATCCATTTTTACCGTATCCTGATGAACGTATTGCACTTTCCCTTCCGTAAGCATCAGGCCGCGAATAGCGCGAGCGGGCACGTGATAATTTCCCCGGAGCAAAAAACCGGCGTCGAAAGGGGCATAAGCAAAAGGCCGCCCCGGTTTTCCCGTCGTCATTTGTACAAGAGGCGCCGGCCGAAAGCCACCCAGGGCGAGCCGGGTATCTGCCTCTACGAGTCCTTTTTCCACCGACACCCGGCCGCCCTGCAGTTTTATTTTGCCGAAAGGCAGAATTGCTCTTATCTCATTGATATCGATTCCCACTCCTTTTTTGCCTTTAGGCATCAAGGTCACAACTCCCTGAAGCAAGTCGATATCCGGAATGACATCAAAGTCGCCGCGCAGTTCCCGTACCGTGATTAGTTTCTTCTGTGCCCAGGGGAATTGCCGAAGCCAGTGGCCCCGGCCCTCTACCGCCAGATCGAGATACAGCCCTCTGACCCGCTCCTGCGCAATGCGAAGGGAGGAGGTATCAAAGTAGGGCCAGTCGGCAAAGCGGATCCTGTCCGCTTTCAGCTGCAGGCGGCCTTGCCAAAGCGTATCCCGGCCGGCCAGCCGGGAAAAAAAGTTATCCAGTTTGCCACTAAGGCTGAGCTGACCACCGGCGTAATGCCCCCAAAGCGCATTGGTTAGTATCTCGTTTCCCTTCCCGCTTAATATTCCGTTGACTTCCCGGAACCGGTGCGGGAAGACGGGCAGGTGAAAATCAATATCCTTCAGTTGCAGCCGGTAATTCGTCACTTTTTCCAGCTGAAAACCCTCCGAAGTTTTCCATTTATCCAGGCCGAAGGACAGCGAAGCCATGCCGGCAAGGCTGTCCATCACGACGGGGTGAAATAGTTTCTCCCATCCCTGCACCGGAAAGTTTTCCAGTTGCACATCGGCCGAGCATACCGGATCCTTAAGCTGGAATATCTCCAGGTCTCCAAGGATACGCCCTCCCCGGTAATAGGCAATCAGGTTCTTGATCTGCAGCGGGGCGATGGAGGAACTTAAATTGGCGGCTGTATTCAGCGCCAAATCAAACTGCAAGCTGGAAATCCGGCCGCCGGGCAAGCTCCGGGCCAGTACTTCCAGCCCGGGCAGTTCTGCCGGCTTTAACCGCCGGGCCTGCAGTTCCAAATCGGCAAACACTCCAGAGGAAGGGCGAAATAACCAGGAGAGTACATTACCGACGGTTCCGGAAGCGGCGAGCACTGAAGTACCGTAACGCATGGATAACTGCTCGAGGGCCAGGCGATTGCCGCGATGCTCAATCCTGGCGTCAATCGAATCAAAGCGCTGCGGAAGATCCGGCCACTGAAATCCGGCCTCTGCTATTTCCAAGCGGAAGGTCTCCACCCGGTCCAGCAGTTTTTCCGGGCGAAAAAGCTTCCTGTTTTTAACGTCGGCGTGCAGGGCGATACGCCCCGCAAGTTGCTGTATGGGCCCCAGTTTAAATACACGATCCCATCCATCGATATTCGCGTTGAGGCGACAGGAAGCCGTGAGCAACGGATCACTGAAGTTAACGATTTCCAGCCCGCCGGAAATTTGCCCCCCGGGCAGGCATCCGTGGAGTTCATCGATTCGCAACACCGTTTCCGAGAAGTTGTCGGCCTCCCCTGTGCTGAAGTAACCGGAAAATCCAAGTTGCTCGATAGCTTCGCGCTGCCCGGGAATATCCAGGTTAATATTTTCGGCGCCGAAGCGGAAGGTAATATCGGGAATGTGGTTAATGGTTTTTCCGCTGACGGTTCCTCGCAGGTAGGCGTTGCCTTCGTGGAGGATGTCGAGATTGCGGTCCAGAATGTCATCCTCAATCAGATAGGATAAGAGCGTCATATCCTCATCCGAAGCATCCAGGGTAAGATTGGCCAGTCCGCTTTCGCGAAAAGCATAGGTGCCGTTCATGTCAAATGCCAGGCCTTCAAAAATCAGCCGGCTCTTGCGGATGTGGCTGACCATCGTCTGCTCGTCAACGGTGAAATCCAGATCCAGTTGTATCGCTTTTTCCCGCAGGTAAGTCTTTTCGTTGTATTCCAGAAAGCGGAATTCCAGTCCGGCATCCAGTTGTACGTCATCCACTCCCTTCCGGTAGCGCAGCCCGGCCGAGAGATTCTTCACATCAACTTCCGTTTTCATATGAAGGCGCTGATGTACTACAGAGGCTTTCAGGTTTTTTAACCGCAACTTATCGAGCAGCAGGTCTACATCCGGCCCCGTTGACTCTCGGATATTCATCGGTTCGCTGCGTACCTGCCCGATCCCCAAAGCATTGAGCAAATTGACCGAATTATCCGGATAAAAAATGAGGTTGACCTCGCCGTTGCGCAGACTGATTTCGCGGATGTCGTAGCTTCCCCTCAGCAGCGGAAGCAAATTGAAGCCCAGGTAAGCCTGCTCGACCTCAAGGATAGGCCGTTCGGTTTCGGAGCGGTCACCCGAAGTACGTTCGTAGTACAACACTTCATCCAGGCGAACAGCGATATGCGGCAGGGCCGACAGGGGGGAAAACTGAACTGCCTCAATGTGGATTTCACCCTGCTGATGCTCCTGCACATAACGCAGCAGTGCCTCTTTTATCTGATCTTTGTTGAAGTGAAATAAGAGAAAACCCACGGCTAACAAAAAGGCCAACAAACTCGCAAGCGCTAGCAGGTATTTCAGCAATCGCTTGAGCCAGGGGCGGACAGGTATGGGATTGAATTGCATCAGCCGGGGAAGTTTTCTCTTCAATGAATACAAATCCCGCTGCTTTTGGTTGCTTCGGGAGAGGAAAAGAAAGGATTGGAAGCATCGTCGGGGGACATACGGAATTTCCGGTTCATTCTTGCTAACTTAGCCTCAAAAAGTCAATGGATCCACGAGCTGAATTTGAGAAGGCCACCGGTGCTTCTTTCTTTTTGCAGATAGGCGACAGGAAAGAGACAGAACACTATCTTCGCCGGCAGGAATGGCTGGATCAGCAGGAAACCGTCCTCCGGCTGGAACACCCGGGAGAAGGCAATATGAACCAGGTGGTACGGGTAGTGACCAATCAGCGCAGCGTCATCCTCAAGCAATCGCGCCCCTGGGTGCAAAAGTTCCCGCAAATCGAAGCGCCGGTCGGGCGGGTGTTGATCGAAGCGCGTTTTTACGAGCTGATCAACCGCGATGCTTTTTTCCGGCAGTTCGCGCCGCAGGTATTTGGGCGCGATCCGGATAACTATGTACTCCTCCTGGAGGACTTAGGCAAAGGAGCCGATTTTACGTTTATCTACCAGCTGGAACATACGATCGATGCTACTCATCTGGAGCAGCTCATGGGTATCCTGTCGCATTTCCATCACCTGAAATTTGACCGGGAAACAGTGGAAGACTTTCCCGACAACCTGGGTATGCGCCGGCTCAACCACCAGCACCTCTTCGTCTTTCCGCTGGCCGAAGATACCGGCTTTGACCTCGACCAGGTACAGCCCGGACTACAGGACATTGCACTGCCCTATAAGCGGGATAAGAAGCTCAAAGAAAACATGCAGGAACTGGGCGAACGCTACCTGAGCGCCGGCCCCTGTCTGCTGCATGGCGACTACTTTCCGGGCAGTTGGCTGAAGATCGGCACCGAGGTCAAAATAATCGATCCGGAATTCTGCTTCTTCGGACCGCCGGAGTACGATCTCGGCGTCATGCTGGCCCACCTGAATATGGCCCGGACGCATCCGGAGATGGTCTCTGAAGCCAGGGAAAAATATCAGGAGCCCGCCGGTTTCGATGAGAAACTGCGGCGGAAGTTTACCGGTATGGAACTCATCCGGCGCCTGATCGGACTGGCGCAGCTGCCGCTGGACCTGCAGCTGAAGGAAAAGGCGGCGCTGCTGAAGGAGGCTAGAGAGATGGTGGTTAATTGAATGCTATTCGCTGTTCGCTAGGTTTGCATAGCTTCATCGAACGATGAACACCGTTTAGCAAAGCGTTGACCGCCCTAAAGCGCGTAGTGAAAAGGATTGCTTTTCCTGGCACTTCGTACGATTAGCTGCGAACGGCGATCAGCGAATCGTGCCTTGGGTTTTAAACCAACTCGAACTATTAAAATGACAACTGTGACCGATCTCGTCAAACCAAATTCTGGAATAAGTATACACTGGAATCTCCTGTTCACTTTTTGGGTGCTTGTTCTTTTTTTGAGCGCAAGCGCCTGCCAGCAGACAAGTTCTCAAAAACCGGAAACTATGCCCTCTTCCCATGTCGATTCCCTGCTCACCCGTGACCAGCTCGCCGATAAGGTCCTCGGATTGCTCGTCGGTTCCGCCATCGGCGACGCAATGGGCGCGCCTACGGAGATGTGGGACCGCATGAGCATCCGCATCGAGTACGGTCACATCGATACGATGGACGTACACGTGCGCGAAGCCTCGCCAGAGGGTCCCTGGGACTACAACCTGCCGGCCGGCGGCACCACTGACGATACGCGCTGGAAGAAACTGGCGGCGGATTATCTGATTGCTCAAGCAGCCGGCGCCGACAGCCTCGACTCCCGCGCTTTCGGCCAGCACATCATCGACACCTATCTCGATTATATCAAAACCCTGAAAACTACCGACAGCTTTGAGCCGGAGCCTTTCGAGCGAGCCCTGCGCCGCATGACCTGGCTGCAGGAATGGGCGCTGGTGGCCAAGCCCTATGTAGAGGGCGATTACGAAAACTATATGACTGCCCTTAACCGCTTCTACGGCGGTGACCTGGCCTGCGCGGGGATGCTCTACGCACCCATGGTCGGACTGTACTATCCCGGCCACCCGGAGAAGGCCTACGCCGAAGGCTACCGGCTGGGTATTTTCGATCACGGCTACGCCCGCGATATAACAGGACTGACTGCCGCCCTGACCGCGGCCGCGGCCGGCTACAATTCTTCACCGGAAGAAAATTTTGACGTCATTCGACAGATCGATCCCCATGAGTTTTTCCGCTCCCGCCTGCTGGGACGCAGCGCCTACCGCATCTATCGCGAGGCGCGCAATATCGCCTATGAGGCCAAAAATTACGAGCCCGGCAGCTCAAAACTGGATTCGCTCCTCCTGCCCCGGCGCTGGAAAGCTTCCCGGATGCTCTTCGCCCAGCGGGAAAAAGCCTTCGATCTGCTCGATAGCAAGCTCCAGGACGCACCCTTCCACGCCGGGGAGATCTGGCTAATCACCCTCACCGGAATGATGATGCACGACTGGGAGTTCCTGCCGGCCATGGAATTTATCATCAACTACGGACGGGATAATGATACGACGGGAGCGGTGGCCGGGGCTATTCTCGGAGCTTACCACGGGGCTTCTGCTTTACCTCCGGACCTGAAGGAACTGGTTTTGAAAACAAGTAGGGAAACACTGGATATCGACCTGGAACAGACGGCGGAGCAACTTACGGAGGCGATTTGGAAAAGGCATCCGGGCTTTCAGGAGATATAGTTTAGAAGTTTAGACGTCAGATGCCGGATATCAGAAGTCAGACTCTAACTAACTGGTTGTCAAGGTAATGAAAAGTTTTACCGGTGCCTCCACCTCAGCGGGGGGATGTTTGCAAGCCGTTGGAAATCAAGGCTGTCCAGTCTGGAGTCTGGCCCTGATGACTGGCGTCCAAAGTCCAAAATTTTGAATATTCCAACCTTCTAGTACACCGTGTACTAGTGGACGCCGCCAGAAGTTTTTAGACTTTCTTGGGAAAAGGAAAAATGGTAAAGTTTACTGTTGGTCGAGCGTCTTTGACCTCGACCAAATATCCTGCGGTCTGTGACCGCTTCCTTGATTCGGGTAGAAACTTCTGGCGTCATCCACTAGTCCAACAATTCTCCGCACGGTTTTACCCTCAATTAACATCCCATGCTTAACTTTGCCGTTAAACGAAACACCAGTCATGAAAAAGCACCTGCTAGCCCTCGTCTGCCTGATTTTTGCCCTAACCGCCTTCGGCCAACATCCCCACTCCCACCCTCCACAACGCAAGATCGAATTTCCGGATGTACCGGGCTACCTGACGCTGAAATGCGACTTTCATCAGCACACCGTCTTCTCCGACGGCGTCGTATGGCCCACCGTCCGCGTGGAGGAGGCGCTACGCGATAGTCTGGACGCCATTTCCCTGACCGAGCATATCGAATACCAGCCCCACCTCGACGACATCCCGCATCCGGATCGCAACCGCGCCTTTATTCTGGCCAAGGATTTCGCCACGGCTTTCGACCTTTTGGTGGTCAACGGTTCCGAAATCACCCGCGATATGCCCCCCGGTCACTGCAACGCGATCTTTCTGGAAGACGCCAACCGGCTGCTGTTCAGAGACTCCATTGAAGTATTCCGGGAAGCAAAGCGCCAGGGCGCCTTCGTCTTCTGGAACCATCCGAACTGGACGGCCCAGGCCCCCGACGGCATCGCCCGCCTGACGGATATGCACCGGCAATTGCTCGAGGAGGAACTGATACAGGGCATCGAGGTAGTTAATGATCTGACGTATTCCGACGAAGCCCTGCAGATCGCACTGGACCATGATCTGACCATTATGGGAACCTCCGACATCCACGGGCTGGTCGACTGGCAGTACGAAGTACCGCAGGGCGGTCACCGGCCGATTACGCTGGTTTTTGCTGAGGAAAGAAGTGAGGAAGGGATTAAAGAGGCGCTGCTGGCAGGAAGAACAGTAGCCTGGTTCAACAATACGCTGATCGGAAGGGAGGAGCACCTCGTTCCGCTGCTGGAAAGTTCGATGCAGGTAATCGAAGCCGCTTATCAGGAAGACAGCCAGGTGTTGGATGTCCAGGTCGAAAATCGCTCCGATGCGGATTTTCACCTGCAAAACCTGAGTGACTATACCCTGCACGCCAACACGGATTTTCTCACCGTTCCGGCAAACGGCGTCACGACGCTGCAAATAAAAACGCTGGAGCGGAAGGACAATATCGAACTGAGCTTTAGCGTGTTGAATGCCGTGACGGCTCCGAAGGAACATCCGTTGGTTGAACTGGAAGTTGAGGTTGTTCCTTAGTGCTTAGGTTTAAAAGTTCAATTGACGGCAAATTCTGTATCCGGACGCATGCTGGGTGCATGCCATCCCAATACAATTTCTTTTTTAGGTATTCCTCTTTCCAGTAACCAATCTACGACGATTAAATCTGTATTGTCTTCGTGTAACCAGACCCGACCGTCTTCTCTTACCTGCATATGGATTAAAATCCCGTGAACTACCCACCAACTGAAGATTGGTGGGCTTCGGGCTTCCCAGAGAATAGCTCGCTGCTCAAAAACCAGCCTGCCGGCTGGCAGGGAGTTCGGAGTCTTACGTTCTCTCCACCCGTGTACTCGCTAGTCCCTAACGAGGTTTTTACGTCTTTTACTGACAACACAAATATGCACAAAAATATTCAAAATTACAACTATTAGAAACAAAATATTTCAAAAACATTCGCTTTCATCCCATTGGCTGAAGACCAATGGGTTTTAAGCTCAATTATATAAAATACATACTGACCTAATGCCTTGTACAAATCGTGCAACTTTGAATGGCCGATAAAACTTTTTACCTCGACTGCAATTTTTCGACCCTGTTTTTCTGCTCCAATCAATTTCTCAGCTCCTAATTATCCAACGCTGTTTTAACAATGAGAGGATCGTGTGTGATCATCCACCCATCCTTCTCCAACAATTGTATGATTAAATCGTGATATTTATCCCTAGCCATTCTGAGCGTTTCAATTCAAAGTTTCAACCCTTCATATAATTCCTCAACCGGAATTTCAAGATCAAGGGAACGTAGTTGCAGATTGTCTTCCCGTTTTCGGTAATTCCCAAATCGCCACAAATCTTCGGCTTCGGCATACCAGGTTGTCACGAAATAATGCGTTTGACTGATAAGGACATATTCCTTGAAAGATGAAAGCGTCTGATATTTGAGCAACTTTTCTCCGCGATCGTATTTCTCAGTACTCTCTGAAAGCACTTCCACGATTAGTAGCGGGTTGAGGAGCAAGTCACTTCGTCCTTCGTAGAACTTGGGCTCCTCACAGATCACCACAGCATCCGGGTAGACGGCGTGATTAAAATCGGGAAGGTAGATTTTCATATCGCTGCCGAGCACAAAATACCGCATTTCCCGGTCGCGAAGCCGTTTTCTGAGCGCTTCCAATACATTGGCTGCGATGAGGTTGTGTTCAAAAGTTCCGCCTGACATTTCTACAATTTCACCATCATAAAACTCGTATTTACGGCCCGTACCAGCCTCCCATTCCAGATAGGCCTCCAGAGTCATTCGCTCTTCCGAAGTTTTTGTTTGCGTGGGCATTGATAGCGACTTTAATCCGATCTAAAATACACTTTTGGTGCTATTTTTACAATGACATGCCCCAAAGGAATTAATTTCGGTAAATTTTTTGTTATTCCAATATTGTTATCAAACCGAAAATTATAAATATCGAACGCCCTCAAGCCGGTCATACCGAAGCCATTCGACTCCTGCTTCACCTCTTCGGCGACAAGGAAGCCACCATGAACCAGCTGGCGCCGGAAGGCTGGGAGAATAGTCCCTATTACCGGTTGCAGCATCCTACAGTGGAGCAGTTGTATCAGGAGAGCACTGATTTTCATAAAAGCATCAATCAGTTGCTAAAAGAGAGCGAGCCGCCCCCGACCCGGGAAGAGATCGAAGCGGACTATGAGGAACGGCCCTGCTATCCCCGCGACGAGCTCCTGCAGTTGCTGGGCGAATGCGTGTGGAATATTTTTTCCAACAACCACAGCGTCATCGGTCAGGAGGGCGAGGAATACAACCTGGGCTCCTTCCGCGGTTCCGGCCGTTTTATTGCGGAATTCATCAACCAACAATACCCTTTCGAGCGGATTGTCTACGATTACCTGGATTTCTACTGTGCTGGCTGGGCTCACCATGACCGGGCTGACCTGACGCCGGTATACGCCCTGTTTTTTCAACGCTTGCGTGAACGGAGTTGCGACTGGGTGTATTCCTTTCCGAGAACCTATCTCGTTGATCTCAGTCAAAAGGAGGAAGAGGCCGGCAATGACATCGAAGAGTACAATCCGGAAGAGGCAATGCGTAGGGACATGGAGCGCCGGGAACGGCACAAAGAAGTGGAAGACTTCCGACGGGAACTTGACGAAGGCAATGAGGAAGCTAAGGAGAAAGCCAAATACGAACCGCCCCCTGAGATTATTCGGGCGTACCGGCAGGTATACAAGAAATGGCCGGAAGGATGGATTTTTTAAAGTGAAGCGGCATAATTTAGTTATATTTCGCACCTATTTAGCGTGGGGGTTACCGGCGCTGCGCGCGGCTGCCTGAGGGGCCCTGAAGCAACTGCTTCAAGGTTGTGGGGGCTCGGCTATCGCCTCGCTGAGGGGTGGGAGAGCCATGGATCATCCCGGTGCTCCCACCCCTCAGCGAGGAGCGCAGCGACCGAGCCCCACAGGGGGCGCAGTAGCGCCCGCACCCCTACAGGCAGGCGAGCATAGCGATGCCAACCCCCACACGCTCACTTGCTATATTTCACAGAATATCAAATGGAACAACCTATGCTTGTTGCGCTCCACCGAAGCAATTCACTGCCCTTTAGCGTTTTAGCAACCGTATTTTTAATCCTAACCCTTCAACTGCAGGGTTGCCAGTCAACGGAACCACCTGCTCTCGTCGAGCACTTCACCACCATCGAACTTTCCGATACCCTTCACATCGATTCAGAGCGGACCGAGGAGGAAGAAACTCAGCCTGTTCCTCTATCCGACTTTTTCTCAAGCCTCGATTCCTCGCTGATCGGGGAGATGATCTATCAGCCCGACACCACGGATACGGAGCTTTACAGTCATTGGAAAGCCCCGGTCGATGATCAGTTCGAAGCTTATCTGCTTGAGATGCGGCAGCACTGGTTCGTCTTCAAATATTTACTCGTGTATTCCAAAGCGGAGCAGCAATTCACCTCCTTGCTTCCTGTTGCCCATTTCTACGGCGGGGAGGGCGGACAGATCCGGACGGAGAGCTGGCTGTTGGACTGGAAAAACGGGCAGACGGCGAAAATACTGACCCGGCAATCCGAACACACCTTGCGAATGCTGGAAGAAGAAGTGGAAGACATCTATGAGGAGCGCGTAATGCTTCAGCAGTGGCAGCAGGGACAATTCCAGGAAATGCAGGTACAGGATTCCAGCTCCTGGATTGAGAAATTTCCGATAGAATGGTAGGCAGGATACCTGCCAGTTTTCGGAAAACGTACGTGTTTAGCGTCAAGCTTTATCTTTTAAGGAAGTTTAGCGCGGCGCCCTTCCTGCGGACCGTCTGGTCGGGCTTGCCGTTTAGCAGGTCTGAAAATGAACCTTCCGGTTTCAGACCTGCTAAACTTCTAATCCAGCCACGCCCGCAGGGCCGTGGCGACTAAACTTCTAAACTGTTGTCGGCCTGTCTCATAAACCACGCTAAATATTTACCGGAACACTGGCAGGTATTCACCTTAAGATCAGGCATGGCGCCTAAAGTATAATTATTTCCTTACCGGCCGCTTCCCAGCAAGATAAGATCGCCCACGAACTCGCCCTGTTCGTATAATTTGGCGCCTTCCTCGCCGATATCGGCGTGCTTGGTCTGGTAGTCAATAATTTCCTGGGAATACTCCGTTTCACTGGGAAAGTATTTCTCACGCTGCGCCTTACTCATCGTGTACACCACAAATAGATCCCCGGCGTGATTTCCCCGGTCGGCTTTGCAGAGGGATACGTTCATTCCTTTGAGCTCCTTGACGCTGGGTAGCTCTTTGTTTAGTATGAAATCAATAGCCTTTTGCTCCGAAACTCCGTCTTTGACCTTAATCATATGGATTCCCATCACCTCTGGCAGGTGCAGGTCGGCGGCGGAATCGGATTTCATGCTGAGAAAAACGGCGGCGAAAAAACCGAGGAAGAATGCGAAGAAGAGTTTGATGTTTTTCATGGTAAGTTGGGTTTTAGGTAAAAAATTCAGCACTGATTTCCAACTGCCTGGCAGCAGAAGTATGTTTCAAAAAAAATAGCCAGTGAGAACGTATGAAAAGTCAATTTTAAAAATACTTAAAATCAGGGAAATTTAAAAGGATCGCATCCAGGAAATTGGATCAAGATGGGGCATGAAGTCAGGAGGCGCCGGGAAGGCCGAACGACACCCCACATCTTTTAGAGCTTGTTTTATGCTTTTGAGACCTCGGAGAGGTCAACTCTTTGTAGAAATCAACGGTATGAGCTATGGAACCGACCTCGGAGAGGTCGCATATTCCAAATGCCCGGAGGGTTTACATGCGACCTCTCCGAGGTCGGAATTAAAATCGTTTTAACATTACTACTACAAAGAGTCGACCTCTCCGAGGTCAAATCTCCTGTAGATGTGGGGTATCATTAGGCCGGGAAGGCGCCGCCTGACAGGGCTAAAAAACATCCAGTCAATCCGTTAAAAAAACGACTGCCGCTTGTACACCCGCGCCTTCCCTTCCGCCTGTATCGAAAACACGCGTTCCTTCCTCGGCAGCCGGTTATCATCGTAAGTGACCGGAACGAGTAGGAAGTTATTGTTAGTCCGGTAATCACCGTAGGGATAGTCGTCGTACGGACGCTCGGTACCCGTATTCGTATTGAGCACCTGCCCTTCCGGAAAAACCTCCTTCCAGTCGCGCCAGGTCATTTCTACATGCGGGATTACCTCCAGCCGTTCGCCGATGCGCTCGCCGCGGATGCAGAGTCCTTCCAGCTGATGCCAGTCGGAATTGGTGCTGCGGTCGAAGGGCACCAGGTTGCTATTGTAGAGCAGGCCGGAGACGCCGAAGCGGTCGCCGCCAGTCTCCCTGCGCTTCCACACTTTAGCCGTCCCCGTCAAGGGGCAGTACGTCAGTGCGATGGGTACGCCGCCCACCTCGTCATTGACGATTTCGTGGTAGTCGAGTATGGGATGGGGATAAGCTTTCACTTCGCCGTTGATGCGCAGGCCGACCACCCGATCCTCGTCGGTCATAAAAGCGGTAGTGGGGTCCTGACCTGGGGCCGAGTACTCGTCGAATTGCGGATCGTTGATCGAGGGGATGCCGTCGCGCCCGGCGCCGTCGAAGACGAAAGTGGTGGGGATTAGCCAGCCGGGGGCCGGTTC
>Ga0209949_1000644_pt1 | contig 18167 bp, 10 predicted proteins | sample SalPonC_black_MG_FD_185711 | JGI IMG/M metagenome (GOLD analysis project Ga0209949, IMG submission 185711) | Salt pond soil microbial communities from South San Francisco under conditions of wetland restoration - Salt Pond MetaG... | ecosystem: Environmental > Aquatic > Marine > Intertidal zone... | reverse complement strand
CAGTATCGACGTCGACACCGGCAGCTACAGCAACGTCCGCCGGATGCTGCGCGAAGGCCGGCTGCCGCCCGAAGACGCGGTGCGGGTCGAGGAGCTGATCAATTATTTTTCCTACGACTACCCGGTGCCCGACAATAACGACACGCCGTTCAGCGTCAGCGTCGAACAGGCAGTCACGCCGTGGAACCCGAACACCCGGTTGCTGCAAATCGGCATCCAGGGCTATCGTCCCGATCCGGCAACCATTCCGGCCTCCAATCTGGTGTTCCTGCTCGACGTCTCGGGCTCGATGAACAGCGAAAACAAGCTGGGGCTGGTCAAGAACTCGCTGAAGATGCTCGCGCGCCAGCTCGATGCCGACGACCGGATCGCCATTGTGGTCTACGCCGGCGCCACCGGCGTGGTGCTCGAATCCACGCCCGGCGACCAGCATGCAACTATCGCTAACGCACTCGACCGCCTCTCGGCCGGCGGCCGAACCAACGGCGCCGCCGGCATCGAGCTGGCCTATGCACAGGCCGTTCAGGGCTTCATCGAAGGCGGCGTGAATCGGGTCATCCTGGCCACCGACGGCGACTTCAACGTCGGCACGGTCGACTTCGAAGCGCTCGAGGACCTGGCCGAGCGCAAGCGCGAAACCGGCATCGCGATCACCACGCTGGGCTTCGGCACCGGCAACTACAACGATCACCTGATGGAGCAGCTGGCCGACGCCGGCAACGGCAACTACGCCTACATCGACACGCTTTCCGAAGCGCGCAAGGTGCTGGTCGACGAGATGAACGCGACGCTGATGACGATCGCCAAGGACGTCAAGATCCAGATCGAGTTCAATCCGGACGTGGTCGCCGAATATCGTTTGATCGGCTACGAGAACCGGGTCCTGGAGCGCGAGGACTTCAACAACGACGCGGTCGACGCCGGGGAAATCGGCGCCGGGCACACCGTTACCGCGCTGTACGAAGTGGCGCTCAAAGGCGCCGGCGGCGAGCGCGTCGACCCGTTGCGTTACGGCGATGATTCATCGACGATGCGTGCAACCACAGCCGACGGGAAAACTCGCGAACTCGGCTTTTTGAAGCTCCGCTACAAGGCGCCGGGCGGCAACGTCAGCAAACTCATCGAGCAGCCCATAGCGCGCAACGCCGATGAAGCCACGTCGAACAACCTGGCGTTTGCCGCATCGGTCGCCGCCTTCGGCCAGCACCTTAAGGGCGGCAAGTACCTCGAAGGTTTTGGTATCGAAGACATTCACGACCTCGCCAGCCGAGCCAAGGGCGACGACCCGTTCGGCTACCGCGGCGAATTCCTGCAGCTGATTCGGCTGGCCGAAGGCTTCCAGGTGGCCGGGAACTGATCGTCTTCTGGTCGTTTGGTCGCTTTGTCGCTTCGTGGGTGGCGGTAGTCGCTTTCTTCGAGACGACGAAGCGGCCAAACGACCAAACGACAAGCGTAAGCTGACCCGATGACCGACCCGCGCACCGACGACGACCTGATGCTGGCTTTCGCCGGCGGCGCGCCGGATGCGTTCGAGGTGCTTTATGAACGCTATCGAAAGCCGCTGTACCGCTACCTCTACCACGCCGTCGGCGACAAAGCCGCGGCCGATGATCTGTATCAGGACGTCTGGTCGCGCATCATCGCCTCGGGCGAGAAGTTCCGGCGCGGCAACGGCTTCAAGCGCTGGGCGTTTCGAATTGCCCACAACCGGCTGGTCGACCACTGGCGCGCGCTGGGCCGTCAGCCCGGTATGGATGCCGATGCACTGGACACGGTGCCCGGCGACGGCCGCCAGGGGCCCGACGAAACGCTGGAAAGAGGCCGGCAGGCCGAACGCCTGCGTGCCGCATTGATGCAACTGCCGCCCGACCAGCGCGAGGCATTCTTGCTGCAGCAGGAGGCCGGTCTTTCACTGGCCGATATTGCCAGGCGCGAAAACGTCGGCAGAGAAACCATCAAGAGCCGGCTGCGCTACGCGGTCGGAAAACTCAGGGGAATGCTGGAGCCGGGCCCGGAGGCGGCCGGAAAATGACCGAACAGCGAAACGACAAGCACGATGCCGCGCTGGAGGCGCTCTACCGGGAGGCCGGAGACGTCGAACCCGATGCCGGGCTGGACCGGATCATTCGCGCCCGGGCCGATGAGGCCGTCCGCAACGGGCGCTCATCGAATCGGCTTCCGTGGCTCGGCGGTCTGGTCACCGCCTCGGTCGCCGTTGTCGCGATTGCCGTGGTGCTGCAGCAGACGCCGCCGGCCGGTCCGGTGCCTTCAATCACTGCACCGCCGAGCGAGGATGCCGGCGCGTTCATGGCGCCGTCCGTCGGCGCCGAGGCAAGGCTGGAGTCAGAATCGCGCGAAACCCGGCCCGTCCTCGACGAGATTCGCAAAATGCAGTCGTCGTCCGAAGCCGCCGAAGCCGAGCCGTCGCCATCCGCATCCGCACTTAACGCTCGCGGCCGGTCCTTGAATCGGGCAACCCAAGCAGTGGAACAACGCAATACCCGGCAATCGCCTATGGAAAAGTCCCAGGACAATGTTGCAGAAAAAGACAGCCTCGGTGACGAACAATCGGAAAATGCCGCCGAACCTGCGCGATCACCTGTCGCGGAAATCGCAGAGAATCCTGAGTTGATGCTGGCGCGGATAGAGATGTTGATCGCAAACGAGGAAATCCAGCGCGCCCGCGACCTGCTGGAGGCCTTCCGCCAAAAATATCCCGAATACACGATCCCGAAGAAAATCCGGGAGACCGTTGCGCCGGAGTGAGCAGACCTGCCCCATCCAACGTCATCGGCAACCCGGTTTCATCGCAATGGGGGATTCGCTTGACCTGCCCCTTCAACGACTCGGACCCGGACACACGCGCCGATCTTCGCAGATGCAAGCCAGCCGGGTTCGATTTTCCCTGAGCCTTTAACCCTGAGCCTTGAACGGGTCGCCAGGGAAACGATCCCAAGGCCCGCTGGAAGGCCGGAACAAAGCCGGAGCCCGGTGCTCCCGCCTATTTGAAGTGCGATTTGAAGTAGTTGAAGGAATTGCCCAGCGCCTTCCACGCATGCTCGGCCTCGTCCTTGAACTGCTGCCACTTTTCTTCACCGGCGGCTTCGGCTTCGTCCATCTTGCGCTTGGCCTCGCGGCGCTTTTCGCGTAGATCGTGCAGGCGGTTTTCGTATTCCTTCTTCGCTTCGCCCTCCAGCTTGTCGCCCCGCTGCTTGAGATCCTCGATCTGCTTATCGAGATCATCGAGACCGTTCTTCATTTTTTCGATGAATTCATTACGCGTTTGACTGGCCATTCGAGACTCCTTGCTGTTGCATTTACGGGCTGCTGCATTAACGAGCGACGGCCGAGATTCGTCCGTCCCACATTTAGTAGATTCGTGCCACAGTCGTGGTTTTCAAGCCGTGCCGCATCGGAACACCGACGCGATACGACGAACCAGCCACCGCGTATATCGTCGATAAGCTGCACAGATCGGTGTAACCTGAGGCGCCTGAGTTTCCACTCCGTCGTGACCGGATCAACAGGAGGAAGTACCCGCAATGGCCGAAATCAAGTTCTACACCAATCCCCGCTCGCGCGGCCGCATGATCCGCTGGATGCTCGAGGAAGTCGGCGCCGACTACGACCCCGTCTACCTCGAGTACGGATCGATGAACGCCGAGGAATATCGGCACATCAATCCGATGGCCAAGGTGCCGGCAATCGTTCACGGCGCCAACATCGTCACCGAATGCGCCGCCATCTGCGCGTACCTCGCAGACACGTTCCCCGATGCCGGCCTGGCGCCGCCGCCCGATGCTCGCGCCGACTACTACCGCTGGCTGTTCTTTGCCGCCGGCCCTCTGGAGGGCGCAATCATCAACCAGGCGCTTGGCGTGGAACTCGAGGCCGAGCAGAAGGGCTTCGTCGGCTACGGCGACATGGGCCGGGTACTCGACACGCTGGAACAGGCCGTCGGGAAGCACAAGTTCATCACCGGCGACGACTTCAGCGCCGCCGACGTCTACCTGGGCGCGCAGTTGAGCTTCGGCCTCCAGTTCGGTACCGTCGAGAAGCGCAAGACCTTCGAGGATTACGTCCAGCGCGCCACCGATCGCGAGGCGTTCCGCCAGGCCGCAGCGCTGGATGACGCCGCACTGGCAGCTTCCGACTGACCAGCGTTGTTGACCAGCCTTGTTGACCAGCCGTGGATTTTCACCATCTCAGAGCGCTGCGCGAATCCCATTCCGGCTGGCGACTGCTGGCGGCCGATCACGGCCCCATGGTCACGGCATTCCTGAGCCGGGCGTTCATCGAGCCGAATCAGCGCGTGCTGGCCGAAAGCGAACTGACCGTGCAGCTCGAAGACTTTCTGCACCACCTGCGCGAGATCGAGGGCGAGGACGCATTCCCGAAGTCGGCACGCGCCTATCTGATGGACTGGTCGGCAGACACGCGCGGCTGGCTCCGGCGGTTCTACACCGAAGACAGCGATGAGCCCCACTACGACCTCACGCCGCCCACCGAAAAGGCCATCGCCTGGCTCAGGGGCCTGGAACAGCAACGCTTCGTCGGCGCCGAATCGCGCCTGCTGACCGTATTCGAACTGCTGCGCCAGATCGTCACCGGCACCGAAACCGACCCCGAGGCCCGGATTGCCGAACTGCAACACAAAAAAGCCGAGCTTGAAAGCGAAATCAAAAATATCCGCGAGGGTCGTCTGGGCATGCTCGACGATACCCGGCTGCGCGAGCGCTTCATGCAAATGGCCGAGACCGCGCATGGATTGCTGGGCGATTTCCGCCAGGTCGAGGACAATTTCCGCGCACTGGACCGCCAGGTCCGCGAACGCATCACGCGCTTCGAAGGCAGCAAGGGCGAGGTGCTGACAGACATCTTCGGCGAACAGGATGCGATCGCCGATTCGGACCAGGGCCGCAGCTTTCGCGCGTTCTGGGATTTCCTGATGTCGCCGGCGCGCCAGGAAGAATTCGGCCGCATGCTCGACAAGGTGCTTTCACTCGAGCAAATCCAGGAACTCAAACCCGACCGCGGGCTGCGGCGCATTCACGATGACTGGCTCGGCGCCGGCGAGCAGACCCAGCGCACCATTGCGCGACTGTCCGAGCAGCTCAGGCGCTTTCTCGACGACCAGGCCTGGCTGGAAAACCGGCGCATCATGGATTTGATCCAGAACATCGAGCAAAACGCGCTGGAGGTGCGCGAGCGCCCACCCCGGAATCTCGATATCGGCCTGGACCAGACCGCACCCGGCATCGAACTTCCGCTGGAGCGCCCGTTGTATTCCCCACCGGTCAAGCCCCGCATCGAACAACACAGGCTTGCCGAAGGACAGGCCGACATCGACAGCGACGCCCTGTTCAACCAGATGTACGTCGACCGGGAGCAACTGCGCGCCCACATCCGCCGCGCGCTGCAGACCCGTCCCCAGATCGACCTGCAAACCCTGATCGGCGAAAGCCCGCTGGAAATGGGCCTGGCCGAGCTGGTCAGCTACCTGGCCATCGCCGCCGAGGATCCGCACGCCGACATCGACGAAGCGCGCCACCACGAAATCGCCTGGACCGGTACCGACGGCGTCGAACGCCGGGCGCGCGTGCCCGGCGTGATCTTTTCGCGCTGAATAAGCAATCTTTGCTTATGGATGCCGCTGACTCGGAATTCCCCGCCGTAGGAGCCTGCTTGCAGGCGAACATCCTCGGAGGCCCCCATTCGCCTGCAAGCAGGCTCCTACGTGGGAATGCTGCTTCACGCGGCAGGTCACCCGGAATGCATCCAGTTAAACTGCCGACGTGACCGAAACACCGCCGGAAAATCCTATCTCGCTGCCGTTGATCAGCCTGCTCAAGGGCGTGGTCTACCGCGACAGCCACGAGAACGCCTGGCGCGATCTGATCGACCATCAGGCCGCCGTGGCCGATTACGCCACCGTGCTGGGCCTTGAACTGATCGTCGACGAGGCCGAAGGCCATGCCTTCCTGCGCCAGATCGAACCCGACGACGATGCGCCGGGTCTGTACCTGCGCGAACTCGACATCGAGGGCGTCGACACCAAGTTCATCGAACAGCGCCGCAAGCTGATCGGCGAGTTGCTCGACCAGGTCATGGAAAGCCGTCATATCGACACCGGGTCCTCGGGCGTAAAAGGCTTCGACAGGCGCTACGGCCTGCGCCGGCGCCCGGCGCTGGTGCGATTCCGTATCCTCGATCCGGCGCTTGAAATCAACGGCATCGACGACCTGTCGCTGCCGGCCGAACAGTTCGCCAGGCTTGATATCGATGCGGCTACGGTCTTCATCACCGAAAACGAAACCAATGGACTGGCGTTTCCACCCCACCCCTCGGCCATCGTCATATTCGGCCTCGGCTACGGCCTGGAGCGGCTCGCCCGCGTCAGTTGGCTGAGCGAACGCCGAATCCACTACTGGGGCGACATCGACACCCACGGCTTTGCCATTCTCAACCGCCTGCGCCACCACCTGCCGCACGCCGAATCACTGCTGATGGACCGTGCCACCCTCGACGCTCACCGGCAACTGTGGACCCGCGAACCCAAAGACCGCCGCTTCACCGGCCAGCTCAACCGCCTGAGCCATAGTGAACAACAACTGTTCGAGACCCTGCGCGACGACCGCCTCGGCGAACGCATCCGCCTGGAACAGGAACGCATCGGCTTCGGCTGGCTGCAGGATCGGCTGCGCGAAATCGTCCACAGCGAGCAAACAGCAACCGGAAACGGTAATGGCAATGGCAATGGCAATGGCAATGGCAATGGCCGTAAAACAGCATGCCGGGAACTCTGATCATTCTGGCGCAAGTGTGCGTCAGGGATTCACAATCGAACCAGGCCGGCAAATCGAGCGACTGATCGATGCGCCACGGCCGCGCTAAACCTCATCGCGAATTTGCGTCCAATTGGCGTCGCGAAACTCCGGATGCGGCAGAACCGATGAAATCCGACGCTGTTTACATGACCTCGCGCCAGAAAAGCAGCGTGCCAGCGGAATCGATGACGGGCCCACCGAAGAAGCCGAGCCGCTGGATCGCGTAGAAGCCGCCGGTTGCCTCCCGAACCGGTCGTAGCGCCCACCAAGCAAGCGTAAAATCTGTATCTCGCTGCTTGACGGCCAGCAGCAGATCTCCGGTAGGCTCGATCGACCATTCCACATCGAAACCACCGGTCGCAGGTCGTGATGCGGCAGGATCGTCCAGAGAGGCCTGCCAGCCGGTTCCGTCGGGTTCCAACACGAATACCCCGCCGAACGGGCTCATCGACTCATACCGTCCCGGCAGCGTATCGGCACTGAAATTGAATGCGGGATCGGCCTCGATTGTGAGTTGGGAGGTCATCAAGGTCTGACCGTCGGCGCGAGTCGACCGTGCCACGACCCGTGTAGTTTCCAGATCTCCGATATGCATAGCTGTCGACCCAAAGGGCACGACCTCGACGACGGTTTCGTCGCCCTGTTCGATGATCGTGCGCTGTCCCGACTGCGTCCAGGTCAACCCGGGATCGACAATCTCGCTACTTGCGGTACCGTCGAGGTTGAAGCCGATCAGATCCACGTTGGCGCCATTGCCGAGGCCGGCCGCGGATCGGCAGTCCGTATCACAGCGTGGAAATACCCAATTACTGCCGGCCACGGGCACCGGCGAGGGCGGCACCGACGCGCTATCCGGACGGGAAATCGCGTACGAATCGGCAAACCGGATTCCGAGGCTATCGATCTCCTCCGGATCGAGATCCGGCCGGTCGGGTGCGACCCCGTTCTGTACGTCGCGCACCAAAGCCAGGCGCAGCACTTCAGAAGCGTCGAGTTCGCGCCAGCGAACTTCCTCGAGCCGTGTCTCGGCCTCGACGGATTGATTCTCGCCTGGCGGCAAAAAGAAAAAAGTCTGGGGTGGAATGATCGAATCCCGATCCGGGGCGGTCAGGGAAACATAACGCGTCCCAGTACCGACGGCCTCCATGTCGTCGGCAAAGATCACCTCGCCGGCATGGACGTTGGCCCACTCCACGCTGCCGGATCCAGTCCACTCGGCATAAAACCCGTCGCCGGCGCCGTCCAGCGTGATCTCGAATGCTCTGGCGCCGGAAGTATCCGGATTGGACAATGGGACGAAATAGCCGGTCTGCGCGAGCGCAAAGTCATCGTCCGGAATTCTCATCAAATTGTCATTCTGTACCAGTGCCTCCTCTCGCTGATCACGAACTCCGCTATCGATTGAATTGAGTGCTTCGCCAAGCAAATCCCTGTCCAGTACGACATCCACCAGGGTCTCTGCCCCCTCAGGCAGTGGCGCGGCACCTTCGGCAATCAGACTCAGAATCGCGGCATATCGCCCGATCGTGGAGGAAACAAAACTCCGTCGAAAATCCTCGATCTCGGCGAGGTCGGACGGGACAACATTTCCCGGAATCGAGAGGCGCAATGATGCCCAGGCGGCTGTGCTAAGCGGCGAGAGATCGCCCGTTATATAGACCTGCTCGACTCCCGCACGTTGCTCGATCTCGGCGGAGGAATGGACAAGCCGCACGTGGCAGATTGCGGCCTGATCACCAGCACCACAAGCCTCGATCCGAACCAGCTCGGCGCCCGGCGTGAACGTGAGTTCCGCAGAAAACGCGCCGGTATCATCAGCCGAATGCGTGCTGGTTTGATCCCCAACCCACACCGTCACCTCGGCACCCGGCAATTGCGGCAGCCTGGTCTGGCCGGTCAGTGTCACGGTCTCCGCGGTTACCATGCCACTTGCCAACAGCAACAGCACGGCAAGGGCTGCGTCGCGCGATAACAGGCACTTGCAGGCTTTGGCGCCCGACCGGACCAGACTCCGATCTCTTTTCGACTGATGCGGCTGACAGATAGTATGCGTTTTCATTGCGTATTCTCCTCGTGCATCGCTCTTTGCCGACGCCGGTAACAAGCCGTTCCGTCGGCACCGGCAAAGCGCTACCGACTATTCGAAACCCGTGCCGAAAATCCCGACAAAATCGGCATCCTCGGCCGTGTTGTTCGCCGGCGCCTCGTCGATGAAGTCCGAGCCGATCGAAAGCGTGGCGCCGATGACGACCGGCTCTTCCGGGCCTTCCTGCACATCGACAGTCAGCCGGTACAGCAGGCCGCCGTCGGCCGGCAGGTCGAAGGTCTGGTCGATCGGCGTGCTGCCGCTCGCGGCCGGGCACGTGGCGCCGCCCGACACCGTCGTGCAGGTCCACGACGGGTTGGAGTACTGCGGCGGTATGGGCACATCGAGCGTGATCGCCTCGGCCGCGTTCAGGCTCATGTTGACCACCGGGATATCGAACGTGGTCTGCTCGCCGGCCCGCACCGTCGTCACGCCGTTTTCGATGTCCACCGAAACGTCACCGATGCGCCGCACGACGATATCGTCGATCCAGGCCGCGTCCAGGCCCGCGCTGCCCGAGGCGTCCTTCTCGTAGCGCCATTGGAGCGTATGCTCGCCGGCGTCGATCGGGAAACGCGCCTCGACCCAGCCGGTATCGCCGGAATCGACGAGCTGCTCGGTGCCGTCGAGCAGGAAGCGCAGCACATCACCGCTCGCCTCGCTGTCGACCTTGTACTGAAAAATCAGCGTGCCGGCCTCGAACGTGTCGACCAGCTCGACCGCGGCGGTCTCGCTATCGCCGATGATGCGCGAGCCCAGGCTGCGATCCCCGCTGAACGCCGCGCCGGTTGCGGCCGTCCAGGCCACCGTGCCGTCGGGCGTGGAAAACCCGTCGGGTAGCGGCGACTTGTAGACCGCGGTATTGAACGGGTCGAACGCGTTGAACGTGATCACCGGGGCGTTGGCATCCAGCGGCGCCGGGTCATCGGCGTTCGGGATTCCGTCGTTGTCGTTGTCCGGGTCGGTCGCATCCGGGATTTCGTCGCCGTCGGAATCGGTCGTGAATGCCGGATCACCCGGAAATGCGTCATCAAAATTCGTTACACCATCCCCATCGATGTCGTCATCCGCGAAATCGCCGATGCCGTCGCCGTCAAAATCGTAGGCAAGCCCCGGATCATCCGGGAACAGGTCACTGGCGTCGCCGATGCCATCACCGTCGCTGTCGACCGACCACAGCGGGTCCTGCGGGAAGGCGTCGGCCGCGTTGTCGATGCCATCGCCGTCGATATCGGGATCCGATGCATCGCCGATCCCGTCACCATCGGTATCTCGCCACTCGTCCGGGTTGTTTGGAAACGCATCGGAGGAATCGATCACGCCGTCGCCGTCTGAGTCAACATCTCCGGACTGGTCGATGATTGCGATTGCGATATCGCTTTCGCCAGCATTGAACGACTGCCAAGGGTCGACGGTCGGAAAATCGGTTGAGGAGGTATTTGCGGCTACAAGAACATTACCGGACACCGGGTCAAACACAATGCCGCTAGCACCCTGAAAATTTCGATCGCCACCACCACCGAGAAATGTCGACCATACCAACTTTCCATCTGGCGTGAATTTCGTGATGCCAAGATTGCTCTCGCCAGCAAGCATGCCTTGTATGGCGCTCGCAACTGGATAATCCGCAGACCGCGTTCTAGCAGAAACGTACACATTACCCTGATCGTCAGTGGTCAGGCTATTGAACGGATCTTCGCCCGAGCGCCCTCCAAGAAACGTTGAAAATTCGACCGATGGCGTTGTTGGGTTGATTCTGGTAACAAACAACTCACTGGCATCTGACGTGAAAAAATTGACAGAATCATAGGACTCCCGCGGCATCCGAAGGTTGGGTTGATGTGCATTCACAGTCGGAAAATTGAATTCGTTGGTGATGCCGGTGACTGCAATGTTGCCGTCGAGATCGACGGCGATCTGCGAGGGAAAGTAAGCCTGAAAGCTGGAACCGCCTGGCCCCTGGACAGCACTTCCCTGCGCAGATGGCCCAAAGTAGGTCGAGAAATCAAGCGTTGCAGGCGACACCGAGGGATCGATGACCGAGATGAACATATCCCTGGAACCCTCGTATCCCGGGGCGTTTTGCAACGGGTTGACCAGTGGGAAATCGGTCATCGAGGTAGTCCCGACGACATACAATCGACCGTCGTTTCCGATGTCAACATGACGCGCCCATTCGAGGCTGGATCCACCACGGTCGTCACCGCCAAAGCATGAAGAAAACGTAAGTGCTCCATTACTAGAGAAAACAGTTACAAACGGTTCCGTGAATTCACTCATGGCGGAATTCAATACACAACTTTGACCATTGATCGAGCTCAATTCCGGCAAATTATTGTCTACGCTAACCGCCCCGGATATCGCCACTTCGCCGTTTGGCCCAACAGTCAGACCACGCTGGATGCCGCCGAACCCCGATGCGGCGGAAATCTGAAGATATGTCGCGAAAACCAGATCGCTTCCACTGGAATTCAGTTTTGCCAGATACGCATGGCCCTGGTCGGAATTGAACTGCTGGGTCTCATTAGCCAGCGGCCAGCCGGAATTGCTTTCGGTAAGCCCGAATGCAGCTTCCCCGCTCTGCGATACGCCAGTGGAATTTGCCCCAAGCTGAAATATTTCGTCTGGATTTGAGCTTCGCATATAGGTGGTCCAGAGGCGCTGCTCCCCATCGGCCGAGAACTTGGCGATAATCACTGCTGCAGTTCTCGTGAAAGTCGTCGTCCGTTCCACCTGACTGCCACCTGGAGGAGTATCCGTACAATCATCACAGGCAGGAAACACCGTCTGTTCGGAACGAGTTACCGGATTTTGATCTGCAAAGGCGCCCGACGTCGCAAGTCCGGCGCTAGCCGATTGTCCAATGACATAGATATTCCCGTCGGAATCCGTATGGAGGCCTTGCGCGAACTCGTTCCCGCCGCCTCCAAAATAGGAAGAAAAATCCAGAACGGGATCGATCACAACGGTCGCGTCCGGATCGTGCTCTCCCAGTTCGAACGCCACGGTGTTGCCGCTGACGCGGTAGCCAACCGACACCGGGCGCCGCGCGCCGTCGATAACCTGCCAGGCCTGCGGCGCGCGCTGCTCGAAAGCAACCCCGCCGGCCTGCACCTGAAGTGCGCCATCATCCTTCAGTGTCAGATCTGCGCCCTTCCCGAACGCCATGGCGATCGATCCGGGATCAGCCCCCGGTGATACCTCGAACACGTATTCGGGAAAGCCCTCGGTGACCCGGAATTCCAGGTCCACCCCGGGATAGAAATCCGGGTACTGCACGCGCCGGTAGCTCGGTACGTTGGCATGCCAGTTCTCGCGGTCGTTTCCGACGATATAGTTGCGCCGCTCGGTGATCGGGTCCAGGCCGACCGGTTCCCCGGCCGCGGTACTGCCGGGAAAGCCGAGCGGGATGCGCGTGACCTCGCGCCGGGCGGCCTGCCGACCCTGAATGCCCTTGCCGGTCCGGCCGACGCGTCGAACCAGTTCGATCACGGGCGCGGGACCGGCCCGGAACACGAAACCGTCGCCGGCCAGCACGAAATCCCCGCGCGAACCGAATTGGCCGCGATTTTCCTCGAACACCGCCGGGCGCTCCAGCGACAGCGACTCGGCCTGCACGGGTGTTGCCGCCCGGGCAGTCGGGACCAGAAAAAGAGCGCTCAGCGCAAAAATCAGCAGGACTCGGAAGCTCATCAAACCATTCCCCGTATGTGTCAAGACGACCGGCCGGTCGAACCCGCCAGCAGTTCGCACCCTAGCGTGCCGGGCGGTCGGAAAAGTTCAAGAAAAGATCAAGATTGATATTTCCGCGCCCGCTTGGTCCCCTGCCAAAGCCTTCCAGTGTGTCGATTGCGTCATTCATGCGTTGGCCCGGAACCATTTCTTGCGCATCCCCAGGAATATCAATACGACGCCGATCAATGCCGCCGGCGGGAAGAGCGGCGTGAACAAAAATGCCATCAGACCAGCGCCGATTTGCTCTTTATGCCGCCGGTAATGGGCGCCGCAGCCGCGGCAAACCCGGAATCCCTTTTCAACTGGTGTTCCGCAATGTCCACAACGCATTGTATTGACCCTCCTGTGCAGCGTGATCAATCACGAACCAGCAAGACCTGGATCGGGCTGATCTTGTTCACGTTCAGGATGCTGCCTTCTCCGAACGAGACCGCGATTTTCCCGTCGATGATATTGCCATCGGAGTCCTCGAAATCCGGGCCGTCGGTCGTGGTCCAGAACCACGGGGGGCCGACCGGCGCATTCAGCGGCCAGTTCGGGAACGCTTCGGGCTCGATGACCGGCTGAATGATGTTGCCGACATTGTCGCAGCGGATTCCCGGTCCGGAGACACTCGGCAGCAACAGCGCCGGATCGCCATCCGAGCAGTAGCGCAGCGTCGAAAGCTCCTCGACCGAAGGCAGGCGCCAGCCACCGTCCGGCGCGAGGACCACCGCATCGTCCCACTCGACGCCGCTGGCCTCACCGGTGCAGATCTGATTCGCCTCGTCCCAGACTCGACCTAAGGGGCAACGTTGCCATTCCAGACCCGTCACGATATCGAGCACCACATTCTCGCCGGTCACGCAGAAGCGGTTCTCGATCAGATCGTCGCTGCAGCCGGCGAATTCGAAGTCACCGGCAAAGATTGCAACCGGGTCGGAATCCGTGGCCTCGTTGTTCGACGGGTCTTCGTCTTCGATTCCGGCAGGCATCGTGGCGGTCACGGTGTTGACCACGTCCACGCCTTCGTCGACGATTACCGGCGCGGTGAGGGTGAACGCCATTCCCGCCCCTGCCGGAAGATCGACGATCTCATCGATGTCCCCCACGCCGGAGTCAACGGGACAGGCGACGCCCGTTCCCGGCGTGCAGGTCCAGGTTGCCGCCGTCGCATCCAGTTCCGGCGGCAGAACATCCACAATCCCGACCCCGAACAGGTCGGAAAGCCCGAGGTTCAGCACCTGGATGTCGTAGATCGTAGCCACCCCAGGCAACACGAACTCGGCCGCATTCGATTTCATTACCGCGACATCGAACTGCCCGCTCGTGCCGGTCAGACTGAATTCGGTATCGGAACCGGCGATGGCATCGGATTCGACGGTGATCGTCTGCACGAAATCGCCGGGGTCGGTCGGTTGGAACTGGTAGTCGATCGCGCACGAATCGCCCGCCGCGACGGAAAACGGCACCGCGCCGCACGTTCCGGCTGCCTGGGTGAACGGCGCTTCGGCTGGGTCGACAGCCGTGACCGTAAGTGCGCCAGAGCCGGGATTGCTGAAGACCAGACTGATCGGAGCCGAGGCGTCTTCTCCGGCGACATTGCCGAAATCAACCAAATTCGGGTTCAGGTCCAGTTCCGGATCAAGATTTACACCTCTGCCACGGATGAAAAACCTCCCAAGGCCCGCGTTGGAATCAACCCATACAGTGAAAGCCTGAGTGCCAACATCTGAAGGACTGAAGCTGAACTCGAATGCACAGCTATCGCCCGCGGCAACTGTTGTGGCAGAACATTGATCGAGTATCAGACTGAAGTCATCCGCATCTGTGCCCACCAGTTGAATGAAATTGACGATCAGATCAGCGGAGCCGGCATTCTTCACCAGAAGCTCGCCAGACTCTTCGGTGGTGCTGACAGGCACCGCTCCGAAATCAAAACCGTCTGGCTCGAAAGCCATCACCGGAGCCTCGATCCCGATTGCAATGTATGTCTGTTGATCCGGCGACGAGAACGCATTGGAAACTATGTCAACTGCAGCTTCGCGCAGCCCTGTTTCGCTCGGCGCTACACCTACGTTGTAGGAGCAGGTCTCGCCCGGTGCTAGAGAACTTCCGCTGCAGTTATCAGCATCCAATATGTAATCGTTTGCCGCCGGGCCCGCTAGCGCAAGGCTTTCAATATCGAGTGCAGTGCTCCCGGTATTTTCGACTGTTGTTGTTTGATTACTGGACCCGCCGATTGCAACCTCGCCGAAATTTACTGACGCCGGGCTCAGATCCAGGACCGGCTGATCGTTTATCATTCCATTTCCGGAGAGAGTTACTGTATCGAGCGACGACTGCGCGCTGGAACGCACGTCGATCTGCGCTGATCTCTCGCCACTGCCGGTTGGAGAAAAAACCACTTCGAGAGTACATTCCGACTGTGGCGCCAAGGTTTCACCAGTACAGTCATCAGCCACTACGGGAAATTCGGCCAGGTTCACGCCGGTTACCAATACCGACTGTATATCCAGATCGACTTCGCCAGTGTTTTCGATTGTCACAACTTGCGGGATGCTGGTGCTACCCAGTTCAATGTCCCCGAAGTCAATCTCCGATGGAGAAATGTCAATTTCCTGCTGAACTGCCACTTCAAACGTTGCAAGCCTGCTGGAGAGTTCCTCACCGGCCAAACCAAACTCACCGCCTACATGTATGACCGGGCCGGCAACCGCCAAGGCATTGACCGACTGGTTGACTCCTTTCGCGGCGCCATCGCCCAGCGATGACCAGCCGCTGCCGTCCCAGTTCGAAACGAAGTTGATTGGCTGGCCGCCGGCTTCGGTGAAAGCGCCCCCAACATAAACGCCACTAGACGAGGTAGCCAAGGCTCTTACAGATATATTGATATCAACAAGGCTGCCGATGCCCGTCTGCCCGCCGCTTTCCAGCGCATGCCAGGCACTTCCGTCCCAGCGCGCGATATTATTTGCCAACTGGCCGCCAGCTCCCAGGAACTCGCCCCCGACATAAACGTCACTGCCGGACACGGTCAAGGCACGCACAACCGGGTCAATGCCACTGACACCGCTTCCCAGTCCATGCCAGGCATTGCCGTCCCAGCGTGCCACATAAAGTGCCGGCTGGCCGCCGGCTGCGGTGAATTTGCCACCGACGTACAACTCACCGCCTGAAGCCGCGAGGGCGTTAACATCAAAGTTGACGCCATTCTGCTCGCCGCTTCCCAACGTATGCCATTGACTGCCGTCCCAGCGTGCAATATTGTTGGCTGCCTGGCCGCCCGCTCGGGTAAAAGCCCCAGCAACATACACGTCGCTTCCCGACACGACCAGGGCATTTACAAAAAAGTCCGTACCATTTTGTTCAGAGCTTCCCAGCGCATGCCAATCCGTGCCGTCCCAGCGAGCCACTCTGGTGGTTTGCTTGCCACCAGCCTGACTGAAAAAGCCACCCACATAGAGATCACTGCCCGACACGGCCAGGGCGTTGACCCAGTTGTTCACGCCATTCTGACCGCCACTTTCCAACGCATGCCAGTCCGTGCCGTCCCAGCGCGCAATGAAGTTCGCTCGCTGACCGCCGGCTTCGGTGAAACGCCCCCCGACATAGAGATCGGCGCCCAGGACGGCGACCGCAGAGACAATGTTGTTTAGGCCATTTTGCCCACCGGTTATTTCCAATGCGTCCCAGTCAGCACCATTCCAGCGCGCCACGTTGTTAGCTGACTGCGCGCCGGCTTCGTCGAAGGCGCCGCCAACGAAAACATCAATCTCTGAGACAGCCAGGGCTCTGACATTTATACCGCCATTGCGACTAACGCCGTCGAGGCCATTCTGCTGATCGCTGCCGAGAGCGTGCCATTGATCGCCGTCCCAGCGTGCCACGCGGTAGGCTCGCTGGCCGCCAGCTTGCACAAACTGGCCGCCGACATATAGGTTACTTCCCGAGACGGTTAGCACTCGTACCACACTGTTCACGCCATTCTGCCCGCCGCTTTCCAGCGCATGCCAGGCACTTCCGTCCCAGCGCGCCAACGCGATGGCGGACTCTCCGCCGGCTTCTGTAAAACGGCCCCCAACATACACATCGCTGGCCGAGGCGGCCAAAGCATATACAGTCCCGTTCACACCATTCTGGCCTCCACTTTCCAGCGGCTGCCATTCGTTGCCATTCCAGCGCGCGACGCGGTTGGCCGACTGGCCACCTGCTTCTCCGAAAGCCCCTCCAACATAAACGTCGTTGCCCGAGACGGCCAGCGCCCATACGCGGTTGTTGACGCCGTTTTGGCCACCGGTTCCCAGGGAGTGCCACTCACTGCCGTCCCAGCGCGCCACGCGGTTGGCCGGCTGACCGCCGGCCTGGATGAACTGACCCCCGACATAAACGTCGCTGTCCGAAACCGCCAGGGAGAACACGGACGCAGGACTGACCCCATTCTGGTCACCGATTCCCAAGGAATGCCACTCCTTACCGTCCCAACGCGCGATCCCGCGGGCCGGATTGCCGCCGGCTTCGGTGAACGAGCCCCCGGCGTACAGCTCACCGCCAGATAATGCGAGTGCGGAAACATCTGGAGAAGAGAATGAAGAACCGCCGACACCATTTGCGCCGCCGCTTTTCAAGGCTTCGAATTGGTTGGCCACTGGATCGTATAGCGCGACGTAATGAGCGGCTGTGGTCCCGCAGACAGTGAAGCGGCCGCCGAGATAGACCCGACCCGATTCGTCGATCGCCATGGCCAGGATTTCGCCGTTGCAACCGGAATTCATCCCCCCAAATGCCTCCCACTCCCCTGCGACTGTGCCGATCCCGCCCTGCACCACAAAGCGCGGCGTGCCGTCAGCACTCGTCTGCATTTCGAAGCCTTCCGGGTCCAGGCTGCCACTGAATCCTTCGGGAATCGACAACCGACCCTGGTCATCCAGAAACTCCCCCAAACCGTGCGCCTGCCCGAATGCCGCCAGCGGCACCCACAGGCAAAGTAACAGCAAAGCCAGACCGCAGCAGCGACAAGCGAGGCTCAGATGGCGAATTTTCATGGTCTGTTTCTCACTATGTCGTAGCCAATAAAAGTAGTGCCGTAGGTGCGACCAAGAATTTTGCTACGTGCCGATCATGTGGTTGCTCGCGTTGCCGGAGTTCATTCGCCACTTCCTAGAACCGCGCGAAACGGTTCGGCGATGATTGGAGGCTAACCTTTACTCTGACTTGAAGACTTCAAGAAACCCTCAAGGATGCTCCAGGCTACTCCCACCGAAGGTTTGGCCACTCCCAGGCCGCCTTGATGTCGGCCTTGATGTCGTCGCCGGGTGCTTTACCTGTGCGTTTAGTAGGCGGGGGCTTAAGGCGAGGCTTCCAGATGCTGTTTCAGCGGCGTGACAATCCAGTCCTGTATTCCGGATTCTTCAAGCGTGTCGACTGCCGCTTCGAGCCAGGCGATGCCCTGTTCGCGCTCGTCGGTGTATATCTAGATCAGGGCCTTCAGCGCGTCGACGCGGGTATTCCAGTGGCTGGCGGGGCTGGCGGGGCTGGCG
>Ga0209949_1000641_pt1 | contig 18196 bp, 14 predicted proteins | sample SalPonC_black_MG_FD_185711 | JGI IMG/M metagenome (GOLD analysis project Ga0209949, IMG submission 185711) | Salt pond soil microbial communities from South San Francisco under conditions of wetland restoration - Salt Pond MetaG... | ecosystem: Environmental > Aquatic > Marine > Intertidal zone... | reverse complement strand
TTTTTAAACGTTAAGTTGAGCGGCGAACGCAAAGCCGAAAAAACCGGTGATGCGTTCGCCGTCTCCAACGTCTTGTTACATTAACCGGGTCGAAGACTCGGTGTTGTTTCCTTGGGTAAAAGTAGAGGAACCTGATTTCCATAGCCTGGATTTGGCCGTCATCGCTTTAAAATTTTCCTGGATGGTTTGAGTGTTCATTTGAAATTGCCCTATTGATTTATCCGGCCCGGTCTAAAAGTGAAGCGAAAAACCGGCCAGCCGATGTCGATTGTCGATACTATCCCTTGCAAAACGCCGATCACTTTTGATATCTGCAATTTTCTCCAAAGTAAAGCCCTTTATGGTGATCCTGCCGTCAACTGAACCTGTTCGCCGTCTGTATTCGGTTGGTTCGATTTTACCACATTTCCAAAGCCGTCCAGCACCAGGAGGGTTATCATGATGCCGTTGCCGCAGGCCGGGCATTGGCAATTCTGCTCGTTGGGTGATATTGGTTCCGAACCCGGTTCGATTCTGTCACTCAAAGCCTGTCGTATGGATTGAATCTGCTTTCCGGCCTTCCCGTTGGCCAGGAATCCGTAATACCGGATCCGATGGAAGTGTTTGGGCAGGACGTGGGTCAGGAATCGGGCGATAAATTCTGACACAGACAGAGTTGTGGTTTCCCACCGGGACTTTTCCCGGGTGTTCTTGAACCAGAACCTGACGGTGTCATCTTCCAGGGCAATGATTCGGTTGTTGCTGATGGCGGTTGAATGGGTGTATCTGCCGATATATTTGACCACTTCTTCAGGTCCTGAAAACGGTGGCTTGGAATAGACGACCCACTCCTTGGGTACGGTATGGAACAGCCATTGCCTGAACGCATCAGGTCGGGAGAGCCGGGCCAGGTCACCGGGCAGTTTCAACCGGCCTTTGCCGTGAGCCGCGAGAAGACCGCTTAAAAACTTGGCCCGGAATACGTTGGAAAGTGCCCGGACCGGAAACAGGAAGGTTGAACCGTACTTTGGCTCCACCCATTGCCCCTGGGTATTGACGCCGCCTGCAGTGACAATGAAATGGATGTGGGGATGCAGCCAGAGCTTGCCGCCCCAGGTATGAAGGATGCCGTAGAATCCGATCCTGGCCCCCAGGCGCTTGGGGTTTTCTCCGAACTCCAGCAGGGTCTGGGAGGCGTTTTCGAACAGCAGATCGTACATGATTTGCCGATTGAACCGGCACAAAGGGTTAAATATATCAGGCAGAGTGAAAACGCAGTGATGATAGGAGACCGGCAGCAGTTCGTCAATCCTGGCCGCCACCCATCTGCGGCGGGCGATGTTGTTTCAGCCGGGGCAGTGGCGGTTTCGGCAGGAGTTGTATCCCTTTTCCAGATGGCCGCAGGTATCGCAGATCTCCCAGTGGGTGCCGAATTCTCCGCACCGGCAGTGCTCAATATCGTACATGACCTTGTGCTGGCGAGGATGCAGGCGGTGTGCAGCTCTGAAGGAAGGACCGAATTCCCTGAAGATATCGCCGACGGTGGGGCCTGAGGTGGGTTTATCCGGAAGCGGTGTATGGCTGCATAGTGTCTTCATTGGTTATCGAAGCCTATGGCGCAGGAGAGAAGGGGCGCAGGTTGCAAGATTTATGACTGGCGTGGCATTTGCGTTTTTTGCAAATGACACGACTGGCGGAAATCTTGCGCCAGGGCGCGCCCCCTTCTCTCCGGAACAGTCTGCACCATGGGTTGAGAACTCCTTATTTTATAGACGTTTCAAGCTCTGTGAGCGGTCAGAAATTACTACATTCACCGACTAGGTTTAATGTAACAGTGGTAATAACTGGAAAATTTACATCAGATTACCTTATCTCTGCAAATATTTTCCATAATACTCTATATTATCAATTTTAATATAGAGAAATCATTCCAGGATATCATACCATCCTTTACATTCTCCATGAGAACAAGTAATATCAAATTTACCATGGAAAACAAGAAAAACTTCACTCCCAATCCAGATTTTAAACTGCTTGATCAGGTCCGAGAAACGCTGCGTTATTATCACTATGCACGATCTACGGAAAAGACCTATTGTCAATGGATTACGCGTTATATCTATTTTTTTAGGAAAAAAGTCCACCCAAAGGATATGGGGGAAAAAGAAATTGAGCGTTTTCTTTCCCACCTGGCTACCCATGAAAAAGTCGCCGCCTCTACTCAGCGACAGGCTCTCAATGCTCTGGTCTTTCTCTACCGTGACGTTCTGTTAAAACCACTTGATAACTCAATCGCTCCGGTTCGTTCAAAACGTAAAAGACGGCCGCCCACTGTCCTGACAGAAAAAGAAGTAAAAAGCGTGCTTGATTCCATGAGCGGTACACACCTGCTGATGGCTCGACTGATTTACGGGTCCGGCATCCGGCTTATGGAGTGTATCCGGCTCCGCATCCAGGATGTGGATTTTGGACAGGGTCAGATTTATGTCAGAGACGGCAAGGGAGGAAAAGACCGTACCACCTATCTTCCGAAAATGGTCGCAGATGAACTTCGCCATCATATTGAGCGTGTAAAAATTCTCCACCGACAGGACCTTGATGAGGGCTTTGGTACGGTGTATCTACCCGATGCTCTGGCAAAAAAATATAAAAATGCGGCAAAGGAAACCGGGTGGCAGTATGTCTTTCCATCCCGTTCCCGCTCCATTGATCCTCGCAGTAAGGTCGAGCGTCGTCACCATGTTCTTGAGTCAGGATTGCAAAAAGCGGTAAAAGCAGCGGTTTCAAAATCCGGTATTGATAAACGAGCCACCGTCCATACCCTTCGTCATTCCTTTGCCACCCATATGCTTGAGCATGGTGTTAACATCCGTGTTCTGCAGGAACTTCTCGGACACGCCGATGTAAAAACTACTGAAATTTATACCCATGTCATGCGAAAAGACATTCATCGGATGCAGAACCCTCTTGACCGCCTTTATAAAAATTAGGGAAACTCCACAAGGCATAAGTCTATCACTCATCACCTTATTGAAAAATCGACAGGCCACAACATATGGCATGGACGCTGACTTGAGAAGACAGCCCACCACCAAGTTTTTTATACATTATCCTATCTGTTGCTAATATTTCAAGGGTAACCTTATACTTTTCGTGCCGGCCTGCCCAGCGAACTTAGACCCGCCTGGGGAAGGCAGCTGCCGCAAGGACCGACCGGGTGAGGCATTCGCAGATATAGGGCATGGCTGGTGGCATTGCCCTGGTATGTTTGCTTGATCAGATCAAAACAGATCAGATCAGGCCCGGGATTCGGATTCCGGCTCTCCCAGAAAAAAGCGGCGCACCCGGGAATGAAAAGATGACACGGCAAGCTTTCCCTCTTCGATCATGGCGTAGAGGGTAGGGACCACTACCAGGGTGAGGATGGTGGCGATGAGCAGGCCGAAAATCACCACAATGGCCATGGACCGCCACCACTGGCTGGACTCCGAGGTCCAGGACATGGCCATGAGATGAAAGTCGTAGGAGACACCGGTGACCATGGGGAGCAGTCCCAGGATGGTGGTCACGGCCGTGAGCATCACCGGCCGCAGCCGGGTGGCGCCGGCGGCAATGACAGCGTCCCGTATGGCCATGCCTTTCTGCCTGAGTTTGTTGGTATAATCAATGAGCACAATGGCGTTGTTCACCACCACCCCGGCAAGAGAGATGACCCCGACCCCGGTCATGATGACCCCAAAGGGAGAGCCGATCACCGCAAGGCCCCAGAAGGCCCCGCCCAGAGAAAGGATCACCGATGTCAGGATAATCACCGGCTGGACCACAGAGTTGAACAGGGTGACCAGGATGAAAAAGATCAGGAACAGGGCCAGGATAAAGGCATTGGTCAAAAAGGCCTGGGACTCTTTTTGCTCTTGATCCTCTCCGGTGAACTTGTAGGTGTACCCGGCTGGCAGGTCCAGTTTTTCCATCAGGGCCATGACCTTTTCCCGCGCCACGGTGCCTGTGGTCTTGGCCTCGTCCACATTGGCCTGGACCGTGACCACCCGTTCGTGGTTCTTGCGCACAATATCCCCGATGGTTCCTTTGTAGGAAATGGTGGCCAGGGTGGTCAAAGGAACCATTTCTCCCGAGGGAGAGGGAAGCATGAGTTTGTGAAGAATGTCCGTGACCTGGCGGTCGGACTCGGCCAGGGTCACGGTGATATCATAGTCTTCATCCCCCTCGTAATAGGTAGAGACGTCCAGGCCGTTGTAGGCGATTTTCAGGGCCATGCCGATGGCTGAGGTGGTCAGGCCGAACAGGGCGGCCCGCTGCCGGTCAATGTGAACCTGGACCGAGGGCAGCCCGCCCTGGTAATCGTCTCTGACATCCTTGACATGGGGCACCTGGGCCACGATTTTTTTCATCTGCTCGGCAATACGGCTGAGCACGGCAAAGCTTTCCCCTGAGAGTTCAATATTGATGGGGGGCCCTGTGGGCGGTCCCTGGTCTTGTTCATCAACGGTGATTTTGACACCTGGAATCTTGGCCACACGCCGTCGGATTTCATCCAGGTCCGGTCGGGTGGGGTGGGTCCGGTCCTCAAATTCGAGAAATTGGATGCCGATGTGGTTGGGCAGGTTCTGGTCAAAGATGGAGGCCCCGGCGTTCTGGACCACCCGGGTGTATATGTGCTGGATATTGTTCATGTCTGAGGGGGCCATAAAGGCGGTGCCGTCGGCTTTTTTATGCTTTTGTTTGGCAATGGCCGCCTGGTAGTCGGCATGTGGCTTTCCGGCAATGGCCTTTTCCACGGCCTGGACGGTCCGGTCGATATAGGCCAGGTCTGCCCCTTCGGGAACATCAATGTTCACATAGGCGGATTTGGGATCGATAGAGGGAAAGAACTCCACTGGCTTTTCAACGCCGATGCGCAGCATCCAGAAGAGAAAAAGAATGGCCAGAACCCCAAAGGCCCCAACCATCACCGTGATTTTGTGACGCAGGGAATGGGTCAGAATCTTCTGGTAGGTGAAGAGGACCACCCCCTTGATCTGAATGGGCTGCTCTCCCTGGGACTCAAGTTCGGTTGCGCTCAGGTCGGTGGTTTTCCCCTTGGCCTTCATGAAAAAGGCGCACAGGGCCGGGTTGATGACCAGGGCCACGAACAGGGAGGCGGTCAGGGTGATGATCAGGGTCTGGGGCAAATATCCCATGAATTCGCCCATGATCCCGGGCCAGAGCAGCATGGGGGCAAAGGCGGCCAAGGTGGTCAGGGTGGAGCCAATCACGGGCCAGGCCACCTCTGCTGTGGCTTTCATGGCCGCTTCGATCCGGGGCACGCCCTGCTGCATGTACCGGTAGATGTTTTCTATGATCACAATGGCATTGTCAACCAGCATGCCCAGGGCCAGGGTCAGGGAGAAGAGCACCACCATGTTCAGGCTTATTCCTAACGCCTGGAGTACGGTAAAGGACAGGAACATGGAAAAGGGGATGGCCAGCCCCACCAGAAAGGCGTTCCTGACCCCCAGGGCCACGAACAGGACAATGACCACCAGGATTAATCCTGAAATGATATTATTTTCCAGGTCTGCCACCATGGCCCGGACATCGTCGGACTTGTCCATGAGCCGGGTGATGGTGGTGTTTTGGGGAAAGGTTTTTTCAGCCTTTTGAACCGTGTCGTGGATCTTCTCCGTAATGGCAATGATGTTTTCTCCGGACCGTTTTTTTATGGAGAGGTTAATGGCGGAAACCCCGTTGAGTCGGGACCTTGAGGTTTCATCCTTGAGACCGTCAGATACCGTTGCCACATCCTTTAAATAGATGGGCCTGCTGTCATGTGTGGCCACCACCAGGGACAGGATTTCTTCCGGGGTTTTAAATTCTCCCGGGACTTTCAGCTGGTACCGGCCGTCCCCCAGGGTGATGGCCCCGCCTGAGGTGTTCTGGTTTTCCGTGACCACGGCGGTCTGAAGATCGGTGATGGGGATCCTGTAATAGGCCAGCTTGTCCGTATCCACCTCCACCCGGATCTCCCGCTCCCGGCCGCCGGTGACATCCACCTCCAGCACCCCGGGGATGGCTTCGATGTCGTCTTTGAGGTCATCGGCGATTTTTTTCAGCTTTCTGGGCCCCTGTTTCCCGGCCAGGGAGTAGACCACAATGGGCATTTCAGAGAAGTTCACCTCATAGACCAGGGGGTCGTTTTCCAGGTCCGTGGGCAAGTCATTTCTGGCCTCATCCACCTTGTCCTTGACCCGGGTTAAGACCTCGTCGATGTCTGTGCCCGGCAGAAATTCGATATTGATCTGTGACAGGCCCTGGGAGGAGACCGACGAGATATTTTTGACCTTGTCCAGCCCTTTTAGCTTTTTTTCGATCTTTATGGTGATGGCCGTTTCAATATCCGTGGCAGAGACCCCCCGGTAGTCTGTCTGGACAAAGACGTAGGGAATGGTGATGTCCGGCTCGCTCTCCCTGGGCAAAACCGAGTAAGCGTAAAGTCCCATGCCCACAATGATGATAACCAGGACCAGGACAGATACCCGGTTTTTAATGGCCATATCCGAAAGGATCATTGGATCAGTTCCTTGACATTGGAAATGGTGTGGGTCACATTGACCTGCTCCTTGTTTTCAATAAGCCCATGCCCTACCACCACCACATGTTCCCCTATATCAATTCCGTCTTTTACCAGTATTCTCCAGCCGTCCTGGAATCCTGTCTTCACCGGTCGAAAAAAAACGTTTCCCCCTTTCTCTACAAAGACACCGGTTTTGTCTTTCTGGGTGACCAGGGAATAGATGGGTACGGCCAGGCCTTGATCCACCCGGTTTTTTACAAGGGCCACCCGGGCAAACATATCCGGCAGGATCCGCAAGTCTGGATTGTCCAGCTTGATTTCAAGGCTGTAGAGGCGGGCCATGGAGTCTGTCGTCTTGAATAGATAGTTATAGGTGCCAATGACCCGCTCACCGTCCAGGGCGTCAAAGGTCATTTCAAATTCGGAGAGCCTGCGCACGGCAGCCACATCAGATTCTGGAATCCCCACCACTACCTTGAGGCGGTCCATCTGCAATACCGTGGCCACGGGATCGCCGGCATCCAGGAAGGTGCCGGTTTCAATGAAGACCCGGTCCAGGATCCCGTCCATAGGGGCGCGGATGGTGCAGCGCTCAAGGTTCAGTTTTGCCAGGTTCACGGCTGCTCGGGTGGTGCTTACCAGGGATCTGGCGTCATCCAGCTGGGACAGGGTGGCAAAGTTTTTTTTGGACAGGGCAACGAGCCGCTTTTCATTGGACCTGGCCGTGTCATATGATGCCCGGGCAGAGTCCAGGTTAAGCTGGTAGTCCCGCTTGTCAATCACTGCCAGGACGTCCCCTTTTTTGACCTGGGCCCCTTTTGAAATGTTTTTAGAGATAATTTTGCCCTTGACCTCGGCCACCACATTCAAAGTGATCCAGGGCTTGACCACCCCCGGAAGGCTGATCTTTTCCTGAACAGGACCCGGAGTCATGGTCAGGGTCACCACATTGGTCAGGACCTGTTCCGCTTGACCAGCCATGGCCTGCTGCTCTCTAAGATCCGCCTTTTTGGCATCAATCTTCTGCAGCAGGGGCAGAATGACCAGGACGATCAGGATCAGGACGGCAATGAGGGGAAGAAAATGCCAGGCCAGGCGCAAAAGCCTGCGGCGAAAGGTCGGTCGTTTCAGGGCATCGTCGGTCATACATCTGTTCCTTGCGTCTGTGAAAAGATATCTGGATTATAGTATGGTATAGAGCCAAAATGTGAAAAGTATAAAGTATGGCCGTCCGAATGTCCACGGGCCGACTTGAAATAATTAAACACCCCCGTATTCGTATTGGGATAGGCATAAAACACGGGGGTGTTGCCAGGTTTTGACATGGAACCGCTGTCTTTGGATTTACCTGATTAGAACAGGGCTTGGTATTTTCCATAGCCTTGTTCGGCCAGCTTGTCCTTTGGGATAAACCGGAGGGCTGCCGAATTGATGCAATACCTGAGTCCTGTGGGGGCGGGGCCATCTTCAAAAACATGTCCCAGGTGGGAGTCGGCAATTTTGCTTCTGACTTCGGTGCGGACCATGAACAGGCTTTTATCGGTTTTTTCAACGATGTGATCCGGCTCCAGTGGCCGGGTGAAGCTGGGCCAGCCTGTACCGGATTTAAACTTGTCCGTAGAGGAGAACAGGGGTTCCCCGGAAACAATGTCCACGTAAATTCCCTCTTGCTTATTATCCCAGAAGGCGTTTTTAAACGCAGGTTCCGTGCCGTTGTGCTGGGTGATTTTGTATTGCTCCGGGGTCAGTCTCTGTTTGATCTCATCATCCAGGGGCCGGGCCCACATGGACTGGTCTTCGGTCTTATCCATGGGGGCGGTGTTTTTTTTGTTCATATCTGCCTTGTTCCAGGCGTTTTCAATGAACTGATCCCGGCCGGAATTCCAGCGATAATACTTGTAGCGGACCGGGTTTTTTTTGTAGTAATCCTGGTGATAGTCTTCAGCAGGGTAGAAGGTTTCAAACTTTGTAATGGGGGTGACAATGGGCTTGTCAAAGACCATGGCTGCTTCCAGGGCCTTTTTGGATGCCAGTGCCTGGGTTTTTTGCTGGTCGGTGTGGTAGAAGATTTCAGACCGGTACTGGCGTCCCCTGTCCACAAACTGGCCTTCGGCATCCGTGGGGTTGATATGGCGCCAGAAAATGTCCAAAAGGGTGGTATAGGAGACGATGTCAGGATCAAAATAAACCTGAATCGCCTCGGTATGGCCGGTGCCTCCCTGTGAGACCTCTTTGTAGGAGGGGTTGGGCTCTGGGCCGCCGGTATAGCCTGAAACGACTTTGTCCACGCCGTTGACCTTTTCAAAATCCGCTTCGGTACACCAGAAGCAGCCGCCGGCAAAGGTGGCAATTTGCCCGGGGGTGTCCATTTGGGTCTTATCCATAAGGGGGTTCTCCTCTGTGTCCATTCCGGCAAAGGCGTATAATCCAAGGGTCAGGGCGGCCATTGCCGTAATCATTATTCTAAGTGTCATGGGGACTCTCCTTTTCAAGGGTTAAAATTAGCGTCACCCTAAACCAAGAATATAAGATCACAAAAGAATCCGTCAAAGATTACACGCCTGTAATCTTGAAAAAGAGTTCTTCAGTATGATATCCTGTATTTGCCAGTATTTCTGCTTGCACCGGGCTGTTCCGGCGCAGGCAGTTATTTTTGATAGCCAGTGGTTCATCACTTTTTATAACCCATGATTTAGGAAACGCCCATGGCATTGGTTCAGGAACGGCGCAAGACCAGGCAAATTCGCATCGGGACACACCCCGTGGGATCGGAGGCACCCGTATCTGTTCAGTCCATGACCAACACCCAGACCCAGGATGCGGCTGCCACCGTGGCCCAGATTCTGGCGTTGGAAAAAGCCGGGTGCGAAATCGTCCGGGTGGCCGTGCCGGACATGGACGCGGCCCGTTCACTGGCGCAGATAAAGGCCAAAATCAAGATCCCTGTCATTGCGGATATTCATTTTGATTACCGCCTGGCCCTGGCCGCGGCCGAGGCCGGGGTGGATGGCCTGCGCATCAATCCGGGGAACATCGGAGAAGAAAAAAAGATACGGGCCGTGGTGGACTGCGCCAAAGCCCATGACCTGCCCATTCGGGTTGGTGTCAATGCCGGATCCCTTGAAAAGGATATCGAAAAAACATACGGCCCCACCCCAGAGGCCATGGTGGAAAGCGCCTTGTCCAATATCCGCATCCTTGAGAAACTGGGGTTTTATGATATAAAGGTCTCCCTCAAGGCCTCGGATGTGGAGCGGACTGTGGCAGCCTACCGGATGCTGGCACCTGTCACCGATGTTCCCTTCCATGTCGGGGTGACCGAGGCCGGCGGGCTGTATGCGGGCATCACCAAGTCAGCCATTGGTATCGGCATGCTGCTGTCCGAAGGCATTGGGGATACCATCCGGGTCTCTTTGACCCGGGACCCGGTGGAAGAAATCCGGACGGGGTTTGAGATTTTACGGGCCCTGGGGATCCGTCAACACGGGCCGGAACTGATCTCCTGCCCCACCTGCGGCCGCTGCCGCATCAATCTGTTCAAAATTGCCGAGCAGACAGAAAAAGCCTTGCTTGAACGGTCGGCAAAGATTAAAGTTGCCATCATGGGCTGTGCGGTCAACGGCCCGGGCGAGGCCAAGGAGGCGGATATCGGTATTGCCGGGGGCGACGGAAAAGGTATATTGTTTAAAAAGGGAAAAGTCATTCGGAAGATTGACCAGGACTGCCTTGTCAAAGAGCTGCTGGATGAAATCGATCTGATGATAAAAGAGAATGCGGAGGAGATCAATGGGAAAGAAAGTTAAGACAGCCATAACCCCGACCCGGGAAGAAGACTATCCTCAGTGGTACCAGGAGGTCATCAAGGCTTCGGATATGTCTGAGAACTCACCGGTGCGCGGGTGCATGGTGATCAAGCCCTGGGGGTATGCCATCTGGGAAAATATCATGGGACAGATGGATGCCATGTTCAAAAAGACCGGGGTGAAAAATGCCTACTTTCCATTGTTTATCCCCTTAAGTTACCTGGAAAAAGAGGCCGAGCATGTAGAGGGGTTTGCAAAAGAGTGCGCCGTGGTGACCCATCACAAGCTGGAAGCCGCTGATGAAGGCGGGCTCAAGCCTGCTGGCAAGCTGGCCGAACCCCTGATTGTCCGGCCCACCTCTGAAACCATTATCGGCGAGTCCATGTCAAAGTGGGTCAACTCCTACAGGGACCTGCCCATCCTGCTCAACCAATGGGCCAATGTGGTCCGCTGGGAGATGCGGACCCGGATGTTCCTGCGGACCAGTGAGTTCCTCTGGCAGGAGGGGCATACCGCCCATGCCACACGTCAGGAGGCGCAAGACCGGACCCTGACGATGCTGGATGTGTATACCAAATTTGTGGAAGAGCACCTGGCCATGCCCGTGGTCAGAGGCCACAAATCCGAATCCGAGCGGTTCCCCGGGGCAGATGACACCACCTGCATCGAGTCCATGATGCAGGACCGCCGGGCCCTTCAGATGGGCACCTCCCATTTTCTGGGTCAGAATTTTGCCAAGGGCTCTGACATCACCTTTCAGAATGAAGAGGGCCAGGAAGCCTTTGCCTGGACCACCTCCTGGGGCACCTCCACCCGGATGATCGGGGGCATGATCATGACCCATTCCGATGATGACGGCCTTGTGGTGCCGCCCCGGGTGGCCCCCTCCCATGTGGTCATCCTGCCCATCGTGAAAAAGGGGGCTGACAACAACGAGACCCTGGACGCGGCCTATGCCCTGAAAGCCGCCCTGGAAAAGCAGCAATACCACGGCAGTCCGGTGCGGGTGGAGATCGACGCCCGGGATATCGGCGGGGCCAGGGGATGGGAATGGGTGAAAAAGGGAATCCCGGTGCGCATTGAACTGGGTCCCCGGGATATTGAGAACAGATCCGTGTTCATGGCCCGCAGGGACACCAATAAAAAGGCAGGCATGGACCGGTCCGAATTTATAGAGACCATTTCAGATATCCTGGATGATATCCAGAACGCCCTGTTCCAGAGGGCCCTGGCATTTCGCGAGGAACACACCGTTTCCATTGACGACACCAAAAAATTCTATAAGCTGTATAAAAAGGCCAAGGGATACCATAACGGGGCATTTGTCATGTCCCATTGGTGCGGGTCTGGTGAGTGTGAGGAAAAGGTAAAAAAGGATCTTTCCGTCACCATCCGGTGTATCCCCTTTGACAGCCCGGATGAAGCCGGGACCTGTATCTGCTGCGGCAAACCCAGCCAGCGCCGGGTTCTTTTTGCCAAAGCCTATTAACTTAAGTCCGGAGGGCTAAGCTGCACAGATGATTCGAATCAGTGATATTTTAGACAGAATCTATGACCATAGTCCAGATGCCGATGTCTCGCTGATCGAACGCGCCTATATTTATTCTGCCCGGGTCCATGAGGGTCAGGTCCGCCTGTCCGGGGAACCCTATCTGTCCCATCCCCTGGAGGTGGCCTATATCCTTGCGGCCATGCACCTGGACATGGAGAGCATTGCCGCGGCCCTGCTCCACGACGTGATTGAAGATACCCCGGCCACCAAAGAGGACATCACAAGGATGTTTGGTGCTGGCGTGGCTCATATTGTAGAGGGGGTGACCAAGCTGTCGGCCCTGCCCTCATCCACCAAGGCGGCCCAGCAGGCCGAGTCCCTGAGAAAGATGATCCTGGCCATGGCTGACGACATCCGGGTCATCCTCATCAAGCTGGCCGACCGCATCCACAACATGCGGACTCTCAAATACCATAAAAAGCCGGAAAAGCAGGCGTCCATCGCCCAGGAGACCCTGGACATCTACGCTCCCATTGCCGCCCGCCTCGGCATCTTCTGGATCAAGCACGAGTTGGAAGAGATCGCCTTTTTTTACACCTTAAGACAGGACCATGACAGGATCAGCGCCCTGGTGAACAAGGCCAAGGATGAAAAAGAGGAGTATATCAAGGAGGTGTCCACTTCCCTGGACTATAAGATGGAGGAGATGGGTCTGCCCTGCCAGATCAAGGGGCGGTTCAAGGCCTATTACAGCATTTACCAGAAGATGCTGTCCCAGAACCTGGAGTATGATGAGGTCTACGATATCATCGCCTTCAGGATTATTCTGGACACGGTGCCCCAGTGCTATGCCGCCATGGGAGCCATTCACTCCATGTGGAAGCCCATCTACTATAAGATCAAGGACTATATCGGCAACCCCAAGCCCAACATGTACCAGTCCATCCACACCACGGTGGTGGGACCCAAGGGCGAGCGGGTAGAGATCCAGATCCGCACCCAGGAGATGGACCGCATTGCCGAGTCCGGCATTGCCGCCCACTGGTCCTACAAAGAGGGATCCAAGGTCGATGAGAATACGGGCGAAGTCTTTGCCTGGATCCGGAACCTGGTGGAAAACCAGGCCAACTTCAAGGATCCCGAAGAGTTCATGGAAAATGTCCGCATTGACCTGTATCCCGGGGAAATCTACGTCTTTACCCCGGCAGGAGAGATCAAGACCCTTCCCAAGAAAGCCACTCCTGTGGATTTTGCCTATCTGATCCACACCGAGGTCGGGGCCCAGTGCACCGGGGGCAAGGTCAACGGAAAACTGGTGCCCCTGGCCCATGAACTGAAAACCGGGGATACGGTGGAGATCCTCACCACCAAGGGGCACCAGCCCAGCCGGGACTGGCTCAACTTTGTTAAAACCGTCAAGGCCAGAACCAAGATCCGGTCCTTTATCAATGCCAGGGAAAAGGAGAGAAGCCACACCCTGGGCAAGGAGATGCTGGAAAAGGAATTCCGCAAGCATGGCAAAACGTTCAGCGCCCTGGTCAAGGGCGGAGACATTCGAGCCATTGCCGATGGTTACGGGTTTAAAACCGTGGATGACCTCATCGCCCACGTGGGGTTTGGCAAGCTGACCCCCAGACAGGTCTTTAACCGGGTGGCGCCCGAGGCTGGCGTCAAAGAGGGCAAGGAAGAGTTTCCGCCCCAAAAAAAGCTGGCCACCCGGAGGTCTGTAAAATCAGATACCGGGGTCATCGTCAAAGGGCTGTCCGATATCCTGGTCCGGTTTTCCAAGTGCTGCAGCCCCCTGCCGGGGGATCCCATTGCCGGCTATATCACCCAGGGCCAGGGGGTCACCATCCACAGGAAAAACTGCCTCAACGTCATGAAGATGAGCCCGGAACGCAAGATCGATGTTCAATGGGCCCAGGACCTTAACGAGTCCTATCCCGCTTCCATCCGGATCAAGACCGATGACCGGCACGGGCTTTTGGCAGACATTGCCGCCGTAATTTCCAAGTCCAAGATCAACATCCTCAACGCCCAGACCGATACCTCTGAAGAGGGCATTGCCATGTTTTATTTTACCATCATGGTGGAAAGCTCAGACCAGCTTCGCAGCTTGATGAACGAGATCCGGCGGGTAAAAAAGGTCACGGATGTCAAACGGGTGGTCAGAAAAGATTAAACCCACTGGCTGAAATGGCCTCCAGGGTCCTGTAAACCAAACAGCAAAAGGATCGGACAAGGCGTGTATCCATGTCCGATCCTTAACTATTGTGCTGAACACCCTTCTGACCCGCATGGTTCAATGCGGCGGCAGTGATTGCTAGGCGGCTTTGGTGACCTTTCCCGACTTGATGCAGGAGGTGCATACATCAATTTTTTTAACGCAGCCCTCTTTGATAACCGCACGGACCCGCTGGAGGTTGGGATTGAATCTTCTCTTGTTCAGATTATGGGCATGGCTGACATTGTTGCCGACCATTGGTTTTTTTCCGCAAACTGCGCATTGTTTTGACATGATTGTACTCCTAAAGAAAAACGTATCATCAAAATATTAACCCGGTATAAGTACACCAGCTTTTTGATAAAGTAAAGAAAAATTATTTTTCGGATTCTTTTTGGGCCTGGGCCTTTTTGGAAACCGCCGGGATTTTTGTCAGGGCAGCTTCGCTCTGGCTGGTGCCGGCATACTGTTCCACAATGAACTCATACCGCTTCAGGGCTGCCTGGTATTTTTTGGTTTTATTGTAAAAATTGGCCACATAAAGCTCATGGCCTGCTATGGTATTGATACAGGTTTCAATGTTTTTTAAGGCCTCTGTGACATATTCGCTGTCCGGATACTGCTGGCTTAAGCGCTGGAACTGGGCCAGGGCGTTTTTTGCCGGGGTGGTATCTCGATCCACAGTATCAATCTGATTGAACCAGCAGGAGCCAATCTGGTTGATGACATAGGGAACAGCTTCATTTCTCGGGTGCATCTTTTCAAAGCTTTTATAGGCCACAATGGCCTCGTCATACTGCTCCAAATGGAAATGGGCATCGGCAATTTTCAGCTCTGCCAGAATGGCGTATTTTGAGAAGGGATACCAGTCTTTTAGATCGGTGTAGGCGTTGACAGCATCTTTGTAGTCTTCATTCATGAAAGCTGTTGCTCCCTCTGAAGCCAGTTGCTGGGCGGTTTTGTTCATCTGGGTGGATTGGTCAAACATGGCGCACCCGCACAAAAGCAGGATACCGATAACAAGGATGTTTTTCATTTTATAGATTCTCAATATAGTGTTCTGCGGATACCGCGGCAACCGCACCGTCGCCGACAGCTGTGGAGACTTGGCGCAGGGGGGTTTCCCTGACATCCCCTGCCGCGTATACCCCAGGGACATTGGTCTTCATTTTTGCATCGGCAATGATGAATCCCCACGCGTCGGTGTGAACGCTTTCCTGAAGAAACTCTGTATTGGGCAGGATCCCCACCCAGATAAAGCAGCCGTCAGCTTTGATTACGGATTCCGCTCCGGTCTTCAGGTTTTTGACATTCACCCCTTCAATACCGAAAAACCCATCTACTCCCGTGGCCACCGTATCCCAGACAAATTCAATCTTGTCGTTGGCAAAGGCCCTTTCTTGAAGGATCTTGGTGGCCCTTAATTCATCCCTGCGATGGACCAGGTATACTTTTTTGACAAACTTGGTCAGGAAAATGGACTCCTGAACTGCGGTATCTCCGCCGCCAATGGCCACCACGGTCTTGTCCCGGAAAAAAGGGGCATCACAGGTGGCGCAAAAAGAGATCCCCTTTCCCATGTACCGGTCTTCGCCAATCCCCAGTTTTCTGGGGGAGGCGCCTGAGGCAATGATTAAGGCTTTGGTCTTTATGGTCCGGTCTCTGAGCACAACTTCCTTGATCTCTTCGGACAGGTTCAGGGATTTCACCTCGGCGGTGTCAATCTCAAGCCCGAGATCTTCAGCTTGTTTTTTCATTTTTTCGGCCAGGTCAAAGCCGCTGATGCCCTCGGGAAACCCCGGATAATTTTCAATCCAGTCGGTGACAAGGACTTGACCCCCTGGGGCGGCTTTTTCCAGGAGAAGGACTTTCATCCTTGCTCTGGCTGCATAGATCCCTGCGGTAAGACCAGCCGGGCCGGCACCGATAATGACAAGATCGTAGTCGGTCATGTATGGCTCCTTTACAGGACTTTTTTCAGGGTCTCTTCAAGTTTTTCCTTGGCAACCATACCGGTAATCTGTTCGGCAACCTCACCGTTTTTAAAGATAATCAGGGTGGGGATGGCCTGAACGCCGAATTTGCTGGGGCTCAAGGGGTTGTCATCCACATTGACCTTGGCAAAGGTTACCTGGTCTTTGTATTCACCGGCCAGGGCCTCAACAGACGGGGCAATGGCTTTGCAGGGGCCGCACCAAGGGGCCCAGAAATCCACCATCAGGGGTTTGTCTGATGAGGCTACGAGTTCTTCAAAGGATTCGTCTGTGAGGTCTATAATATTGTCGGCCATGGTTTTTTCCTAAGTCTGAGTTAAAAATTGTTCTAAATATATGTTGATCTTGATGGTTTGTCAATTATTGGCCCCAGAAACAAATAGATCCCCAGGGGGTTAATACCCTGGGGATGGGGGGCCGGCAAAATTTTAGTTTACCAGTTTTCACCCAGCACTTCAAAATGGGCCTGGGGATGGTCGCATGCAGGACAGGTGTGGACCGCCTCGGTGCCTTCGTGGACATAGCCGCAGTTGCGGCAGCGCCAGGTTATGGGCGCCTCTTTCTTGAACACCTTGCCGGCCTCAATATTGGCTGCAAGTTCCTTGTATCGCTTGTCATGCTGCTTTTCAGCAATGGCAATGCTTTTAAATACGTTGGCAATGTTGTTAAAGCCTTCTTCCTGGGCCACAACGGCAAATTCAGGGTACATATGCTCCCACTCGTGGGCCTCTCCGGCAGCGGCATCCTTGAGGTTTTCAAGGGTGGTGCCGATGATCCCGGCGGGAAAGGCTGCGCTGATTTCCACTTCTCCGCCTTCAAGGAATTTAAACAGGCGTTTGGCATGCTCTTTTTCCTGGTTGGCTGTTTCAGTGAAGATCTCGGAGATCTGAACGTAGCCCTCTTTTTTAGCTGCGCTGGCATAATAGGTGTACCGGTTTCGGGCCTGGGATTCCCCGGCAAATGCGGTTAAAAGATTTTTTTCTGTCTGGGTGCCTTTTAAACTTGCCATAATGTTGTCCTCCTGGTTGGTGTTAAGGGTTGTCGGGCATCATGCCCGGGGTTGATTGGAATATGGGGCAGCCTATCTGGACTGTCCGCTGCATGCCTTGCAATACCCTGTCAAACAGACCCGTTTGCCGGTAATGGTGAACCTGGCCTGGGTGTCAGGGGAAACCGTGATCTTGTCCAGGGCCGCGTCATGGAAATCAAAAATGCCGCGGCAGGATATGCAATAAAAATGATGGTGGTCATCCACATTGGGGTCAAACCGCCTGGGATCTCCATGGCCCTCCACCACCCGGATCATCCCGGCATTGGCAAAGGTGACCAGGGTCCGGTTTACCGTGTCCAGACTGATACTGGGAAAGTTTTTTTTCAGCTGTCTGTGGATCTGGTCCGCACTGGGGTGGGCGGTGGACGAGGTCAAAAGTTTATACACGGCTGTCCGCTGGGGGGTTATTTTTAAATTGTTTTCCCTGCAGGTTTTGTAAAATGTTTCCATGGTCATTCCCTGTTCCAAAATCGTTTCAGCAATTAAATAGGATTAAATCCTATTTGTCAATGAAAATTTAAATGCAGTGAGACCTCTGGTTTCCGGTCCCGGCCGGTTGTGGTATAGTGCCGGGAAATTAAAAGAAAATTCAGGACAGGGATATGAAATTATTTTGGACATTGATGGTAATGCTCATCCTGTTAAGCCATGGCAGCATGATTGCCCTGGCTGACCAAGGGCAAGGAATTTTTGAGTTAACCCGGCTTGCCGCCCAGGGAGATCCGGCTGCCATGGCAGATCTTGGCAAGGCCTATTATTATGGCCGGGAGGTGCTCAAAGACCCCTTCAAGGCCAAGTGCTGGGTCCAGCGTGCAAGGAAAGCCGCCCTGGATCAGGACGATGACCACATGGTTCACCGGGCAGAACACCTGTGGAATACCTTGGAATTATGGCGGTATTCCGGAGTGTGCGACGGTCAGCCCCCCTCAGTATCCGGCCCGGCTGCCGGGGATAGGTTTGTGGAACCTGTGACCGGCATGGCCTTTGTCTGGATACCCGGCCGGTGTTTTTCCACTGCATCCAAAAACAAAGAAAGGGCCTGCCCCAAAGGGTTCTGGATGGGCGTGCACGAGGTGACCCAG
>Ga0209949_1000639_pt1 | contig 18207 bp, 15 predicted proteins | sample SalPonC_black_MG_FD_185711 | JGI IMG/M metagenome (GOLD analysis project Ga0209949, IMG submission 185711) | Salt pond soil microbial communities from South San Francisco under conditions of wetland restoration - Salt Pond MetaG... | ecosystem: Environmental > Aquatic > Marine > Intertidal zone... | reverse complement strand
TGTAGGTAGTGTTAAGTCTTATTCAATATCAAAAACTATCATTAAATTATCTTTCACTAACTGTATTATTTCTTTCGGTAAATCTCCTACTTTATTAATCAACCGATTATTATCAATTGCTCTTACCTGATCTATCATGATATCAAAGTCCTGATGTAAATTTGCAGCACCTTTCTTAAGATGTACTCTTAATATGTCAGCGCCTTTTTTAATGTTAGTGGTCATCGGACAGATAAGAGTGGAAGGATGTGGTATTTTATTAAGCAAATTTGTCTGAACGGTAAGAACAAACCTTGTTTTTCCAGGCTCTGTTCCTATCTGTGGATTCAAATCTGCAATCCAAATTTCAAACTGTCTAATCTGCATAATCTATATCTTCAAATTCTTTAAGTATCGATATAGAATCCTTTTCTACTAATTCTGATTCTTTTTTTAGTTTTTTTTCAAGAATCATTCTTTTCTGAATGCGGTTGTAATATTCTAACGCCTCGTTAATGTATCTGTTTCGAGGCTTTTTTATCCTTGAAAGAATCTTTTCTGTTTCTTCAAAGATTGAATCATCAATTTTTAATGATACTGTTTTCATAGTATTTAGCTTTATCCCCAAAAAGTATATATTTTTAGTATACATGTTAAGTATATACAATAATATTATATTGTGTTGCTACATATTTTTAGAAATTCAACCGAACCCCAACAATAAAATTTCTACCCGGGGCAACTATACCCGATGAATACGGGCGATAGCGTACATCGAATAGATTTTCGATACCCATATTAAGGGTTCCCCAATTTTTAAACTGATAAGATCCTTTAACATTTAATGTCCACCAAGAAGGCGAATAGGGATTTCCATTTTTGTCTGTTGCATAGATATGTATTTTCCCTTGTTCGCTGGGCGCCATGTCCTCATAAGCAATCTCCCCGTTATAATTGGCATAAAGAGAGATTTGCAAATCTTTTTGTTCATAGTTTAAGCGGGTACTTCCAAAAAGAGGAGCTACATGCCGCAAAGGGATTCCATCCTGATCCTCACCGTAGGTATAGTTTATGATTGATTCCAGATTTAACTTAAACGGTAATTGCACATTTGCCGAAGCGTTTAAACCATAAATAGATGCTTTATCGGCATTGACAATAGCCAGCACTTTGCTCATTTCTCCATCATACAATATTGAATCCTGTCCGTTAAAAGTAAAGTCTCGTCGCACCATGGCATTGGTCAAATAAGTATAAAATCCTGTTATTCCTATTTTCACAGCCTTGCCAAACTCTTTATGTATACCTAAGTCAGCATTGTAAGCATATTCCGGTCCTAAATCTTCGTTAGGAACTACCACGCTTCCGGGTTCCGAGTCAAAAACCTTGGCGATATCGTCAATGTTGGGGGCATGAAAACCGGTGGACAAATTAAGGTTTATCTGCCATGATTTTTCCGGACGATAAACCAATCCAAAAGAACCATTTAAGGCACTATTATTTACTGAAATTTTATTATATGGAAAATTAAAAAAAGCAGTGTCGTTTAAAGTGGAATAAATACTGGTATAATTGAACCGAATCCCGGTGATTGCTGTCCACTTTTCATTGAAATTTTCTTTGTACCCGGTATAAGCTGCTAAGGTGGTATAATCATTTATTCCATCAGGATACCGGGTTGACTCCGGGGACAGTTCACCGGTTACAATATTTTTACTGTGGGCCGTTGAACTGACCGAATTATAAACCGCCTCCAGTCCGTAATATAATTCGTTATCGCGGTTCAGATTTTTGTCAAAATCTAAATTTAACGAGTAGGCTTTCACCTTTTCGGTTCGTTGCCGCAAGCTTTCACTGCCGAATTTCCGATCATGCCGGCTTTCTTCATAATCCTGGTATGCCAGGGTAAGTTTTGCGTCATCAAAAAATGTATTTGCTTTTCGGAAGTTAACATTTAAAGCATGCATCATCCATAGTTGCGGACCGTAGTACCACTCGCCATACTTAAGGGTTTCGCCGCTATATTGAATTAAACGGTCATATCTAGGCACATCTGATAATTTAGAGTAATGAAAAGCATAATTCATATCCAGGTTTTCTGAAGGCCTGAACCTGACTTTTTGCATCAGATTTATCTGGTTATATCCCGTAGGAACCTGCAAGTCCGGGTTGCTATTTTGAATTACAGAATCTGTTCCGTTTATCCGCTCCACATATTCAGGTCTTTGATATTCGGGATGGTACCGGCTGCCCATTTTCAAATCATCATAATCGCTGTATGTAATACTTGATAAAAAGCCCCATTTAGGGGTCCCGATATTAAAATCAATATGTCCTGTTTTTTCATTATTGGCCGACGAGTATCGAGTCATCGCGTTTCCTGAAAATTGTGCTTTCGAAGCCGTTGACAATTTAGCTTTTAATGTATGAAAATCCATTACTCCACCCAATGCATCGCTACCATAGGTAACCGAGCCAGGACCGAAAATCACCTCACTACTCTCAATAACATTGGCATCGAGGGATATTACATTTTGTAAATTCCCTTCGCGATAAATAGCATTGTTCATTCGTACCCCATCCACAACCAGCAATACAGAGTTTGTTGCAAAACCACGAATCATGGGACTGCCGCCACCCAGCTGACTTTTTTGTACAAACACCTCGTTGGTTTGCGATAATAGGTCTGCCGTAGTTTGTGGATTATTAAAAATAATCTCCTTCTGTGCTACTCGTGTAATTTTATTGGGGATTTCTTCAGGATTTTGCTCCCACCGGTAGGCAGAAATTACAAATTCATCCATGGCATAAACTTCACTTTCCAAATAAACGATAAAATCCATCTGCTGAATTTCTTGTTTGGTATAACTTACCGGTTTATAGGAGGGATGTTGAAAGAAGATGTGTTCTTCCGATTCAAACTCATCCAAACTTACTATCCCACGGGCATCCGTCAGGCCCGATTTTTCCTTCGATTGGTTAAAAACAGCAACATCTTCAATCGCTTTAAGACTTTCGCTATCAACAACTTTCATTGTTTGTCCAAAACCAAAAAACCCATTCATAATAAGTAAAAGAAAAAGAGAGTATTTTTTAAAAAGAAGATTAACTGTTAGCATATTTTTATCTATTGTTAAATATCATGCAAATTTATGCATTAGATGATAAAAAAATCATCGGGTTTAATCAATTTTAAGTATGATTGTTTATATATGGTTACCATTATCAATTTTTATTTAATATTTTTGAAACGAAATCTTCCAAAAAGATTCTTAAAATTATGTTAAAGAAATTTTTAATCATTGCCACGTTAATTGTCATTATTGCAGCAGGTTTTTTTGGCTATCGATATATCAAAAGTCAACGAATACCAGAGTTTAATATGCTAAAAGCCATTCCTGCAGATGCTGCATTTATTATTGATAGTGACCACTTTATCGATAAAATTAATACCCTGGTTAAGAACAATAAAATTTACCAGGAATTAAACCATTTTAATAAGGTAAAACATTTTCAGGAAGACTTAAATTTCCTGATAAAAGTATATGAGGAGAATAAATTTATCAAAGAACTCATTGAGGATAACAGAATTATCCTCTCAGCACACCGCTCGGGGAAAGAAAATATTGCATTCCTTTTTTTAATGAGAATGAATACTTTGCGTGATCAAAGAATAATTCTACAACATATCCATAAACTTCTAAGTCCAAAAGGAGAAATCAAAAAAAGAGAATATAATAATACGCAGGTTTATCAGGTACCGTTGAAAGAAAGAACACTCTATTTTTCTTTTAACCAGGGAGTTTTGATGTTTAGCCCATCGTCTATTCTTTTAGAAGCAGCCCTTAGACAATCAGGTGTTAAGGAATCCATTTTAGAGGATAATGGTTTTAAAGCCCTGCAAAAAACAGCAGGCAAAAATGTAGATGCCAATGTTTATATTAATTTATACCAGTTCCCTGAAATCATATCCTACTTGTTAAACGATAATTATAAAACTAAAATCGCAAATTTTAAAAACTTTGGCTCATGGATGGAGCTGGATGTAAATTTCAAAGAGGATGCCATACTACTCAATGGATTTTCATTTAGCGAACAATCGGCAAATAATTATTTAAATTTATTTTCACAGCAAGAGCCCGTTGAACATAAACTAAATCAAATTTTACCTGCAAATACTTCTGTATTTATTGCATTAGGGATAAGTGATAATGAGCAATATTTTAAACAATATAAGAACTATCTTAACGAACAAAATAAATTAACAAATTATGATGAATTTATTCGTCATTATCAGCAGAAATTTACCATTAATTTCGAAGAGCTTATAAAAAACAATTTAGATCAGGAAATAGGATTAGTAATTACCGACAATCCCAACCAAAGCATAAAACACAACTCATTTATTATAATGAGAACCAAAAGCAGAAGCCTTTTTGAAAGCGACATACAAAAAAAACTATCTAAAATAGCTGAAATTAAAGGGGTTAATAAAACAGACTTCATCTTTGATTTGAGAATCGATAAAGAAACGGTATATAAAACTTATAATATTCCTGTGAAAGGTCTGTTTAAGCATCTTTTTGGCGATATCTTTACCGGATTCGAAAATCCATATTTTACATTTATTGACAATTACATGGTTGTTGGTAACGCTCAGAAATCATTAATCAATTTTATCCATTCCAATATATTGCATAAAACGCTAAAAAATGATATGCGATTTAGCCAGTTTACAGACTATCTCTCCTCTCAATCAAATTTCTACTTTTATACAAACCTTTCCCGGTCTACCGGAGTGGTTTCTGAATTTTTGAATCCCAATTTAAAAGCCGGGGTTAAAAGCAATAGTGAACTTATTCAGAAATTTCAGGCCTTTGCGGTGCAATTCAGGAACAATAATAAGATGATTTTTAATAATATTTACCTGAAATATATTCCTGAAATAAAAAACGAAGCAATTACCGTTTGGGAAAGTCGGTTGGATACAGCCATAGATTTTAAGCCCTGTTTAGTAACCAATCATTATACCCGTGAGAATGAAATTTTTGTCCAGGATTTAAATCACAAAATTTACCTAATCAATAAAGTAGGAAGAATTTTGTGGCGCATGCAACTCAATGAAAAAATCAATAGCGAGGTTTACCAGGTGGATTATTACAAAAACGGTAAGTTACAGTTACTTTTTAGCACAAAAAATAAAATTCATTTAATCGACCGGAACGGAAATTATGTTGAACGTTATCCTATAGAGTTCAGATCTCCCTCAACAGCAGGAATTGCTCTATTCGATTATGAAAATAATCTCGATTACAGAATATTTGTTCCCTGCGAGAATAAAAATATCTACCTCTATGGAATAGATGGTAATTTAATCAACGGTTGGGAGTTCCAGCAAACAGACACACACGTTAATACTCCTGTTCAACATTTCAGGGTTAATACCCACGATTACATTATTTTTGCCGATGAATATCGCGTGTATATTCTTAACCGACGAGGGCAGGAAAGAATTCGGGTGAAAAATCAGTTTGCCAAATCTAAAAATAACCGATTTATTTTAGATCCTGCAGACAATAAAACAAACACTCACTTTGTTACTACAGATAAAACAGGCATAATTAAAATGATTGATTTAAACGGGCAGGTTACCGAGAAGAAAATAAAAACCTATTCGGAAAATCACTTTTTCGATTACCAGGATATTGATGCCGATGGATACAAAGACTATATCTTTGCTGACGATAAAACATTAGAAATATTCCAAAAAAATGGAGACAAAATTTTCGAATATACTTTTAAAGATAAAATCTCAGATCCTCCGATTTACTTTTATTTTTCGTATGATGACCGAAAATTAGGTATAGTTACAAAATCATCGGAAAAAATTTATTTATTTAACAGCAACGGAAATATTTATAAAGGATTCCCGCTTAAAGGATATACTCCTTTTAGTATCGGGTTTTTAGGTAGTTCTCATAACCAATTTAATTTAATTGTTGGTTCGCAATATAACTTTTTATATAATTATTCCGTAAATTAGATTACTAATTTAATGTTAAAAATATGAGCCATTTAAGGAACTTAAGAATTATAAATCTGCTTATCGCTTTAATTATTTTATTGTCCTTTTCGCGATGCATGCAAGACGAATATGATTTGGATAAACTAAGCGATGAAATGGAAATTAATATGGGGTTGTTAACCCCTTTAGCTTATGGATCCCTGTCGCTAAATGACATTATTAGCGAATTTGACAGCACAAGCTATATTGATACAGACCAGGAGGGGTTATTTTATATAACCTACGAAGATTCTTTATTATCTCTTCGTGCCGAAGATTTATTAGACGTCCCTGACCAGGATTTCTTTGAATATTTTATTGAGTCCGATGTGGATGTTCCTCCTTATATTAATTGGGGTGACTCTATTGTTATTGAAAGAGAAGAATTATTCACTTTTGATTTTAATAATAATGAACAGTTGGATAGTATAATACTTGAAACAGCAAATCTTACTATAGATATAAATTCCAGTTTCAGGCACGATGGCAAAGTAATCCTTTCAAGTCCAAATATAAAAGACCAACAAGGAGAACCTTTTGTGGACACGATTATGATTAGTGATGCCAGCGGAAATTTTTCCTTTACAGATATTATTTCACTTAATAACCATGTAATTGAACTTACTACCTTATCTGACTCCAGCTATATTCCTTTTAATTTCAAATTAACATTATACAATTCCGGAGCAGGAATATCTTCCGGAGATCAGTGTATTTGGCTATCTTGGAAATTATGATTTAATCAGTGAAACCGGAGATATTGATTTAAGCTTCTTCGAATCTTTAAACGATGGCTATATCCGATTTGAAAATCCCCAGGTAAATTTTAAAATAAGTAATTCATTTGGCGTGCCGGCAGCAGTTGATATTGAAAGGTTCACAGGATTTAATCAGGATGGAGATTCAACAACACTCCTTTTCAATCCCGGAGTTAACCCGTTCAGTTATGCATATCCTACCATTGAAGAAATCAACCAAACAAAAGATACCGTTCTTTCAATCAATGGGAATAATTCTACTATTGCTGATTTTTTAGCTTTTTTACCTACTCATCTTGAATATTCTCTAAAAGCAAGCTCAAATCCCGATGGTGAGCAGCAGAGCGACTATAATTTTGCCACAAAAGATAGCAAGATAAATGTTGACCTGGAATTTATATTACCCCTCTGGTTCAGAGCAAATAATATTGCCCTGCAAGACACAATAGATATGGACTTGAGCGATATTAGTGAAGAAACCGATATGATTGATAAAATAAATATTGTACTAAAAGTAATAAATGGCTTGCCCGTTGCTATCGATTTTCAACTATATTTTTTAGATGAATCCTACCAACCCGTAGATACTCTTTTCAATCCGGGCTCACAACCTGTTATTGCAGCAGGACAACTTGATTCAGAATATAAAGTTAGTTCACCTACACAAAAAGTTTCTGTGGTTGAATATCTTCAACAAGATATCGAAAACCTTGAAGATGTCAGGTATGCATATATAAAAGCCGGACTAAAAACAGCAGAATTTGATAATGATATTTCAGTCAAATTCTTCGATTATTATAATGTAGATTTTAATTTAAGCATCGATGTTGATGCTTTAATAAATACAAACGATTTATAATATCCGTACCATGAGACTTAACCAATTTATAATTATCCTCGTTTTAGGAGTACTTTTTATTACGAATTCTTTTGATCTATCAGCACAAGACAGCCAAACTTTATACTTTATAAACAGGGTTCCTCAATCAAATCAAATGAATCCTGCTATTCAACCCAAATGCAATTTCTTTTTTGGATTGCCGGCAGTCTCCTCATTCCAACTGGGATTTGGAAACAACAGATATACCTTATCAGATGTAATAATGCAACACCCTGACCAAGACTCGCTGATCACCTTTCTTCATCCTGATGCAGAATTTAATAAAACTGACTTTCTAACAAAACTCGGAAACAACAATTCCTTTTTCCAATATTTTCAAACCGATCTGTTATCTTTTGGATTTAGAATGAATAGCTGGTATTTTTCCTTTAATCTATCAGAAAAACAATCCATGGCCCTAAACTATCCCCAAGATTTAATGGATTTCGCCCTAAACGGAAACAAAAATTTTATGTATCAAACAACTGATTTTAGTGATCTAAGAGTAAATGCATCCTTTTATAGGGAATATGGAATTGGTGTAGCGAAAGAAATTAACAGCAATTTGTTTATTGGGGTACGTGGTAAAATATTATTCGGACATGCAAACATCGAAAGTAGTAACAATAACACATTGGGGCTTTATTCGAGCCGCGACTCAATATATATAAATGCTGATGCAGTAGTTAACACTTCATCTCCTCTTATAGCAACAACCAATACCGATGGTGATTTTGATGGTTTTGAGGTTCCGGCTTATATTGAAAATGCTGAATCTGATTCTTTAATAGATTTGGCTATGCTTCATCAAAATATGGGGTTAGGAATAGATCTGGGGATTTACTATAAGCCCGTTGATGATGTAGCTCTTTCGCTTAGTATTATAGATTTAGGATACATTAAATGGGATAAAGATGTTACCAATCTTGAATTAAAAGGAAACTATTCATTTAAAGGAGTTGATGTAAGTGACGAATTTGGAACGGATGAATCGGAAGAAGACCCTTTTGAACAGGCACTGGACTCCCTGGAAAATAGTTTTACAGTATCAAACCAATCCAACAGCTATACAACAGGGCTTGGAACTAAAATATATGTTGGTGCATCGTATTTTGTTTCACCCAAATTTGATGTAAGCTTTTTATCCCGATCATATCTTTATAATAACTATTTTAACCAGGCATTTACTTTATCAGCAAACGTACGGCCAATAAACGGAATCTCTGCAAGCTTAAGCTACTCTATTATGAATGGCACATACAACAATATAGGGTTGGGACTGGTACTTGGAGGTGCTCCATTGCAGATTTATGTTGTTACAGATAATGTTTCTGCGGCATTGTGGGGACACAAAACTTCATCTGCTAACTTCCGTTTTGGACTAAATATTGCTTTTGGTTGTAAACAAAAAAAGAACCCCGATAAACCATTGCTTATTTCAACTTTCTGATAGAAACAGAAAATACTTATTTGAGAATAAAATAGTGCTTAGCTTTCTAAAATTTTTAGAAAGCTTTTTTTCGACCACAATAAAATTTGGGTCGGATTTATGCAATTTTACATTCTAAATATACATCACCATTAAAATACTGTTCTCCAGAAATTTATTCAAAAAGATATTAATAACAGTCTAATTAAAAACAAACTTTAGTCGAATTTTTTGCTTATTTATTTTAAGAATACTTTATCTTTAATGCAATAATCAAAAAAATATGCATTATGAAAAAAGTTTTACTTTTACTCCTTGGATTTACCTTTATTCCCCTCTTTTCTTTTTCAGGAGGTATTGTAACGAACCAAAATCAAAGTGCAGCATACATACGTATGTTTGCCCGCGATGCATCAACCGACATTGATGCTGTTTTCTTTAATCCTGCTGGTTTAACCAAACTAAGTGATGGCTTTTATCTCTCGTTAAACTATCAATACATCAGTCAAAACAAATTTATAACCAATGACTACGTTCATTTTGGAGGAACCAATGAGTATCATGGAGAAGTTAATGTCCCAATATTCCCCGGATTATATGCTGCATATAAAAAAGGAAAAGTTGCTGTATCCATAGGCATCAACCCTGTTGGTGGTGGTGGAAGTGCTGTGTTTGATGAAGGCCTGCCATCTTTCGAAAAAAGTGTTTCTGACCTGGTGCCCGGATTAAGTGGATTATCAACACTTGGAACACAAGCTGGAGTTGATTTAGATGTTACCGGATATAATTATGATGCCTACCTTGATGGAAGCTCTGCATTCTGGGGTTTTCAGGCCGGTGCTTCTTACGAAATAAACGATATGTTTTCTGTATACTTAGGTGGTAGATTTGTTTATGCCAAAAACACCTACGAAGGTTATTTAAAGGATATAATGATAGAAAACGAAGGAACGTATATGAGGGCTGATAATTTTATTAACCAAAAAGCTATCCCAACCATAGATGGGACAGTTACTAATTTAAATGGCATTATAGCTATTCCCCAAAACATTCAACCTATTATAGATGGTGGATACGGAGCATTAACTCTTGCTCAGGCAGAATCGATGAATATAATCACAACAGAACAATACAATGGAATAATTGCCGGATTATCAGCCCTTGATGTTACAGATCCGTCAACCTATACCTTTGACCAGACTAGTGCAACTGTTACAGGAGCTACACCAATGCTTGAAGCAAATATTGCAGAACTACAAACCAACCGTGCAGTATTACAAGCTACAGCAGCAGTTATTGCCGATCAGGAAGGGGACATTGTTCAAACAGGAACAGGTTTTGCTCCTATTATTGGCATGCATATTACACCAACCGACAGGTTAAGCATTGGATTGAAATATGAATTTCAAACTAAACTTGAGCTGGAAAATGATGTAGAAGATGGAAAAGGTTTTCTTGTAGGTTTTGAAGATGATGGTGTAACGCCTCGTTATTTGTATAATGATGGCGATAAATTCCGCAACGACATGCCAGCTATGTTTTCTGCCGGAATTGATTATAAAATTACCGACAAACTTTCTGTTGCCACTGGTTTCCATATGTATTTTGATAAAAACGCAGATTATGGAAGAAAGCTTTATGATGCACAGACTGATGAAAGCTTCCCCGTTGATAACGATGAAGTAATTGATAGAAACTCAACAGAATTTGCTTTAGGATTTGAGTATCAATTAAACAAGAAGCTATTAGTAAGTATCGGTTACCTAAATACACAAACTGGTGTAACTGAAGATTATCAAACAGACTTAAGCTACAGCCAGCATTCAAACACAATAGGTTTAGGAGGAGCATACGCTATTACCTCCGGAATTAATATGAATGTTGGATTCGGTTATACGGTTTATAATGATGCTCGAAAGATTTACGAAGTACAAGATCCTTTAGGAGAAATACATGTTACTACAGAAGAATATGATAAAGACAATTTATTTGTGGCTTTTGGACTTGATTTTAAATTTGGGAAAAAATCAGATTAAATATTAAATAGTTACTATTTACATGCCCTTCGATTTTCTTGAAGGGCTTTTTTTAAATTATACAAACCATGAAGAAAGCTCTATTACTTCTAGTTTATTTGTTCCTATTCTTTTTTGCAAAGTCGCAATCTTATGATAATCCTATCGCCAGGAAAAAGAGTCATACGGAACTAAAGATCAAACGAATAGAAATTACAGAAAACAATACTATTGTTTCACTAAAGGTTACAAATAAACGTGATGCCGGAGGCTGGTTTTGTGCCAGCAGAGACATCGATTTAAAGAGTTCAAAAGGAGATGAATCTTATCATTTGATAAAAACCGAAAATATTCCGATATGCCCTGAACAGCATAAATTTTCATCAGTTGGAGAAACACTGTCATTTAAACTCTACTTTCCTCCCATTGAGCAGGATATTATATTTGTAGACTTAATTGAAAACTGCACTAATGCGTGCTTTTCTTTTTACGGAATTATTTTAGACAATCAACATAACCAGAAAATACGAGCTTTTGAAAAAGGCATTGATTTATATCAGAAAAAAAATCTAAAAGAATCTATAGGTTATTTTAAAGAAGTAACTCAAGGAAAAATCTCAATAGATTCTCATATTTACGGACTCTCCTACTATTATTTAGTTCTAATATATCATGAGCTGGATGATACAAATAAAGTAAAATTCTGGTACGAAAATTTAATCAATGCTGATATTAATGATAAAAATACTTTCATTAAAGAATTAGATAAATTAGGGATAAGTAACTAAGAATAAAGGATCATAATAATACATGATCCTTTATTCTTTAAAAAAAATAATTATTTAGGTAAAAATAATTTGCGAACCTTCTCCACCAGCCATTGCATAAAATTCACCAATGGTTATGATATCAATCACATGCTCGCTCAAATCTTCTTTTTCTAATTTAAACATATCTACTGCAAGTTTACAGGCGTATATTTCTCCTCCTCCTGCTGTAATCATATCCAAAAATTCATCTACCGGAGGAATATCTAACTGATCCATTTGCTTACGCATCATTGCAGAGACACCAGCTTCAACACCTGGCAGAGTTCCTAATAATGTAGGGAAAGGCAATCCTCCGGGCATACGCATACCCGGATTACCAACAGTTGCAGTATGCAACTTTTTCATATGTTTTTTGGTAATCGCATCAAGTCCGAAGAAAGTAAAGAAAACTTTTGCTTCCATACCTTCCATCACGGCTCCGTTAGCCATTACTAATGCAGCATAAACATCTTCAAGAGACGCTTTTGCACAAATAATGGCAACTTTTTTAACCTGTGTATCTTTTTTTTCAGCCATAGCTTCTACGTTTTACAATTAAACACAACTTGTAGGTTTCTTAATACCAGCAATTTTCGAGGAAATTTTTAAGGGACCACCAGGAAAAAGCTCATAAAAACCCTTTATATCAACAATTCCTGACTTTCCTACTTTTCGGATAGTTAATCCGGATTCAGCATTTTCACGAATAAATTTAATTACTTCGAAATGCTTATCCGTTAATTCTATACCCTCTTCTTTTGCTATCTCTTTAGCAATTTCTTCATTCCACTGGGTAGGATCTTCTAAATATCCGTCTTCTGTTACTTCCAGGTTTACACCTGCTATTGTTTTTTGTGCCATAATATTCTTTTTTAAAATGATTATTAATTAATTTATTTATTTAAATGAGTTTCTTTCGATACATTTTTTAAAAATTCAAGCATAAACCCTAAGGTCTGTTTAACTTCGGGGCTGTTAATTTCACGCATGATTTTAAACAGGGAATATTTTTTATTGGGATCAAAATCGGTTTTCTGAAAAGCAACTACCGAATGATCAATAAGTGTGGTCATTTGTTTAAATAATTCAAAATACCCCTTCTGTTCAAATTCCTGTAATTTATAGGCGAAATCAATTCCCATTTCGCTTACCATAGGCCCTGCATCTTTTAATAAATCGGTAATGCTTTCGAACATATCCATTACCTGAGAGAAATTATTTACATTTCTTACCAGTTTATAAACCAGTGTTTTGATATCATCTACATTAAGCTCTATACCTTGTTTGTCCAGTTCGTATACAACGCTTGTAAATGCATCTTTGCTTATTATTGAAACGTCAGCTACCAAATCTTCAATCGTTTCGCTTTTTAACCGCTGCTCATTGACATAGTTTAGCAATAAATCAAGCTTTTGATTGATTTCATTTATTTGTACCTGAACATCTTCCGTTTTGGTTTCCATTATTAGAAATTTTTACAATTATTATTTTTTCTTTCCGGCCATAGACATTTCATTCTCGATAGGCAGTTCTTTCCCCCTGAGTAACATATGCCAATATATCCATCGGAAAATTACTTTCCCGTAATGATTCATTTTTGTATTTTGCAATAATCCAAACGGTCCAATTCCGGGCAGAGGATAGGTTCCTGCAAGTGGCTCTGTTTCGTAATTAAAATCAATTAAAGACCCTTTGCCAAAACCTGTTTCGATATAACAGTTCGCATGACCGTCGAATTTAGCTCTCAGTCTGCGCCCTTTAATTGCACAAAGTAAATTATCATGCACTACTTCTGCTGCAAAGTGAACAACAGAACCGGCTTTTGATGTTGGTATATTTGATGCATCCCCTAAAACAAAAATGTTGTCATGTTTTTCGGATTGAAGTGTATATTTATCTGTAGGAATAAAATTCAGATCATCACCCAAACCGCTTCTTTCTACCATCTCATCACCTTTATTAACCGGAACAATAGTAAGCACATCAAATGGAATTTCTTTTCCATCGTATGATTTAATTTTTTTCTCTTTATTGTCCACGCTCTCTAGATAAAAATCCGGAATAACTTCTATATTCTTTTCTTTTAAAAGAGCACCCAGCATCTTGGTAGCCTTAGGTTTGGTAAAAGCTCCGGGCAAAGGAGTTACATAGGTAATATCTACCTTATCCCGGATACCAACTTTTGTAAAGTACTCATCGGCTAAAAAAACAAATTCGAGTGGAGCAACCGGGCACTTAAATGGCAACTCAGCAATATTCATTACCAAACGTCCGCCCTGCCATGTTTCAAAAAATTCTTTTAAGGCAACAGCCCCTTCAACGGTGTAAAAATCAAAAATTTCTTTATGCCATAAATCTCCCTTTAATCCGGGAGTTTCATCAGGATCAACTCTTGTTCCTGTGGCTATAATTAAAAAATCATAATTTAAAACTTTCCCGCCAGTTAAATGAACCTTATTTTCTTGGGCAATAATCTTATCAATATCATTATAAATAATATTAACTCCGGAAGGAATAAAGTTAGCCTTGGGTTTAATTACATCATGCTTACTATATATCCCAAAAGGAATAAATAAAAAACCAGGTTGATAATAATGCGTTTTATGTTTATCGACAACGGTAATGTCCCATTCGTCCCTGTCGAGAGATTTTCGAAGTTTATTTGCCATAATTGTCCCACCGGTACCGGCACCTAATATCAGAATCTTTTTCATTTTCGCTATTTTTTATGTTATTTTTATACACTATAAATTTAACTGTTACAAAAATAACAGATATTAACATATTAATATAAATATATATTATGATATATATCACAAATGATATATATCAGTTACAAGAGTTAAATCATATGGAAATAATAAAGAATGTAAGTAATTGTAGGAATTGCGCTTATCGAACATGGGCTTTTAAAAACCTTTCTCAGGAAGAGCTCAATTTGATTAATGAGAAAAAGGTTGAAAAATTTTATCGTAAAGGAGAAAATATTTACACCGAAGGAGACCCTGTAAACTCATTCTTATATTTACAAAACGGATTAGTGAAATTATATAAAACAGAATCTAACCATAAAGAACATATTATTAGTATAGCAAAACCAAAAGATTTTATCGGACTGTTAAGCATTTTTTCTAACAAAGAGCACAACTATTCAGTTGCAGCCATTGAAGATTCTATTATTTGTTTTGTTGATTTGGATTTGTTGAAGAAATTTATAAAAACCAATGGCGACTTTGCCCTTGATTTCTTTGAGAAAATAAGCTCATTATCAGATTCAATTATAAAAACAAGGGTTGATATTAACACCCGCCAATTAAGAGGCCGAATAGCTTATATCCTGTTGTTTTTCGCGCAAAAAATTTATAATACTACAAAGTTCAATTTACCTATTAGCCGGAAAGAAATTGCAGATTTAATTGATATGAGTACAGAAAATGTAATAAGGGTGCTTTCAGAATTTAGAAAAGACGGATTAATCCAGATTGAAGGGAAAAATATTATAATTAATGACATGGAGCGATTACAGAAAATATATGATTTAGGATGATCCTATTTTTCTAAATCTCTGATTTTTCGTGATAACTTTGAAGCAAAAATAAAGTTATTCAACTCTTCATTTTCTGTATTAAAAATATCATCGCGCGTTCCTTCCCACCATTTTTCACCTTTATGAATAAACATTACTTTGTCTCCTATTTCCATCACAGAATTCATATCGTGCGTATTGACGATGGTGGTCATTTCGTATTCTTCAGTAATTTCTTTGATAAGGTTGTCAATTAAAATGGCCGTTTTAGGGTCTAATCCGGAGTTTGGTTCATCACAAAACAAATAGTTGGGATTTAAAGCTATAGCCCGTGCAATAGCAACCCGTTTTTTCATCCCTCCGCTTATTTCATCGGGATATAAGTGATTAGCATTAACTATATTAACCCTTTTTAAACATTCATTGGCCCGGTCTTGTTTTTCATCATAACTCATAGTAGTGAACATATCCAGCGGAAACATGACATTTTCTTCGACCGTATTTGAATCAAATAAAGCACCTCCCTGGAATAACATTCCCATCTTTTGCCTCATCTTTTTTTTATCTTCAAAATCCAATTCATTAAATATGATATTATCGTAAAAAATCCTTCCTGTATCAATAGCATGGAGTCCCACAATGGATTTAAGTAAAACTGTTTTTCCGGAGCCACTTTGTCCTATAATCAAATTGGTCTTTCCCTTCTCAAAAACAATATCAATATCTTTAATTACCTCGACACCATCAAAAGATTTTGAAATATTTTGTATCTCGATCATGATAACAATAATTGGGTTAAAATTACATTAAACAGTAAAATAAAAATACTACTATGAACTACCGCTTTGGTGCTGGAACGTCCAACATCTAAAGCTCCACCGTAGGAATAATATCCATGATAAGATGAGATTGTTGTTATTAAAAAAACAAAAACAACGATTTTAATTACGGAATAGGTTATATAATAAGGAATAAATGCATATTGAATCCCATAAATATATTGTTGCGATGTCATTACCCCTGTACTTATACCGGCAATCCATCCTCCAAATAAGCCAATAACCATACTCATAAGGGTTAAAAATGGTGCGAATAGAACAGCAGCAGTTATTTTAGGCAAAATAAGATAATTGGCAGAATTAACGCCCATAATTTCGAGGGCGTCAATTTGTTCGGTAACTCTCATAGAACCGATTTCGGATGAAATATTTGAGCCAATTTTCCCAGCCAGAATTAAAGCTACAATAGTCGATGAAAATTCTAAAAGTAGTGTATCACGTGCCGTAAGTCCAATAAGATAAGCCGGATAAATCGGGCTTTCTGTATTATAGGCAGTCTGTATGGTTATTACTGCCCCCATAAAAACAGATATAATAGCAACAATACTTATTGAATTAAGGCCCAGTTTATCAATTTCATGAATAGTTTCTTTATAAAATATTCTAAATTTATCAGGCTTAGTAAAAACCTTCTTTAATAATAAGAAATACCGTCCAATATGGAAAAATAAATTCATTGCTGTTATTATTTTCAATTCTTACAAATATACAATTCTTTAACTGTAAAATTTAAAGGATTAAAAACATTTAACCCAAATGGAGCGATTATTCCCTTCGGTCATGAGCTAAAGGTTTTCGCTCACGACAAAGAAATTGTAATATTTTCAACTTCCCGACACTCCGTGTACGGGACAGGCTACCTATTCGGGGAAAATTGACAATTTCTAAGTCGGCTTCGCCTTCGCATAGCTTCAGACGCTTACGCTAAAGCTTCAGCGGCAGCGTGACGCTTACGCTAAAGCTTCAGCGGCAGCGTGCGGAGCAAGGGATTATACCTAAGTATAGCGCTTTTCACTCCGTTCAAACCGCTCAACTTAGGTTTAAAATGAATATTCGATAAATTTATTCCAATTATTACCTATGGTTTTTATAAATTAGTAGAATAAAAAAAATCGAATTATGAATAAAAATAACTACTGCGTTATTATGGCCGGAGGTGTTGGGAGCAGATTCTGGCCTTTAAGCAAACAAAAAAAACCCAAGCAATTTTTAGATATTTTAGGAACCGGAAGAACATTGCTTCAGATGACTTTTGACCGGTTTAATCAGATTTGCCCTACTGAAAATATCTATATTGTAACCAGTTCGGATTACAATGAAATAGTAAAAGAGCAATTACCTGAATTAAACCAATCGCAGATATTACTCGAACCTGTTAGAAGAAATACAGCTCCTTGCATAGCCTATGCAAACTATAAAATACTAAACCACAACCCGGAGGCTAATATTGTAACAGCACCATCAGATCACTTAATTTTAAAAGTTGATGAATTTATTAAAGTAATTGAAGAAGGACTTGAATTTGTATCGAATAAAGATGCCCTTTTAACGCTTGGAATTAAACCAGGCAGGCCTGAAACAGGATATGGATATATCCAGGTTAATGATAACAGCCCACTACAAGAAAACAAACAAATATTTAAAGTTAAAACGTTTACTGAAAAACCCAATAAAGAATTGGCCAAAGTTTTTTATGAAAGTGGAGAATTCTTTTGGAATGCGGGGATTTTTATTTGGTCGCTAAAATCAATTAAGCAGGCATTTGAAACGTTTCTCCCTGAGGTTAACGACCTTTTCAAAGAGGGCTTGGATGTATATGATACGGATAAGGAAAATGAATTTATTGCCAAAACTTATTTTGAGTGTAAAAACATCTCTATTGATATTGGAATAATGGAAAAAGCCGAT